>AP72_2010_repI_A001DRAFT_1000242_pt1 | contig 12271 bp, 17 predicted proteins | sample AmaPasrepliIA001_FD_9535 | JGI IMG/M metagenome (IMG submission 9535)
CCCTCTGGAGCGTCCCAGGAAATAGAAAAGCATCGCTCCGGTAAAAAATCCCGAGACTTTGTATTTCCGCTATCGCAATGCGCTGCTCGACCGCGCGCCGAATGCTCTACGATCACGCCGACCCGCTACTTAGATCGGCGGCGATCGATCGATTCCACGCACAACCTGAACACGCGCGGCTTTTACAGGTGCGCTGGTGTGCGCGAAATTACATCTGAATATCTGCATTACGACGCCAGAGCGGCGCGGGCCGATAGACGGCTTAACGCGATTGTATCCCTCTGGAGCGTCCCAGGAAATAGAAAAGCATCGCTCCGGTAAAAAATCCCGAGACTTTGTATTTCCGCTATCGCAATGCGCTGCTCGACCGCGCGCCGAATGCGTGTATAATACTCGCAAAGTAGTAGCAGTTGCATTTGAAGGATCGATAGCATGGCGAGCGATGCCGCCCAGTGGGCGCGCACCATCGACGAGTACGGCGAACTCGAGCGCCGCTACGTCGAGGCCAAGGCCTGGCTCAACCGCCGCGAAGATCTCCGCAAAAAAATTGAATCCAGATACGCAGGCGAAGCAGCGGATGAATCCTTCTCCGCGGCCGGCAATATCTGGCAGCTCATCGTGGGCCCGCGAGCGAACAGGCGCACGATCGTAGCCATGCCGAAGCTGTTCAAACTGCTCGGCGCCAAAGAATTCCTATCCATTTGCGAGATCCCGTTGAAGAAACTGGACAGCCTCGCGATCGACACAGATGGAATTGTAAAAACCGAGCGTAGCGGTAACAGGACAATCACGGCCGTGCCGCGCGAGGCGCCGGCCGAAACGAAATCTCGTAGTCGAAAAAAGCCATCGACAGAGGAACAAGCGGAGAGTAATGTGGTATGAAACCCGCTCTTAAATCCCTCCATCGATCAAGCTCAATGTTGTGTCACGGCCCCAACCCAGGCCGTGTGTGCGGGACGGGATCCGCACGAGCTCGCTGCGAAGGGCGAGGATAAATAAACCGGCAACGCCGGCCGAATCGTAAGGATTCGTCAACTCCCGCTCACCGATTTCATAGCATGAGTGCGTCTAATGGTGGCCGCATTGCGGTGGTCGACGAGCTCGGCGAGCATCTCATGTGGGCCGACGACGAGCGCGCCCGCGAGCTGGTGAAGGCCGGCCAGGCGCGACCGATCCGAAGAAAGGGCAGTGTCCGCGTCCTGCAGGCCGCGGCCGGCTGGACAAAACCAGGGGAGGCGGATCTGGCCGGCCGCGGCACTGCTCTCGATCACACGCGCTATTCGCACCGGCACGAGACACCAACGAATCCGCCGCGGGTGTGGACCTTCGCGCGCGTGCTCGCCGATTGTATGGCATAAACGGATATGGCCGATTTCAAAAAACCGATGCCAGCCAACGTCGACGCCGAGCGGCTTGTAATTGGTTCGATCTTGCTCGACGACTCGCTATATACCTCAACAGCCAGAGTGCTCGCCCCGGAGGATTTCTTTCTCGAAAAACACCGACGAATCTTTGCCCGCATGGCCGACTTGTACGACCGCGGTGAGCATATCGACCGTGTAGCCCTCGCGGAAGAGCTTATGCGGAAGGACCAGCTCGAGTCGATAGATGGGTTCTCGTATCTCGCCAGCCTCGATGAGGGTTTGCCGCGGATACCGAATATCGACGGGTACGTGCGGATTATCAAGGACAAATCCATTTCCCGCAGCATCATCCACATTTGCGCCGAGATTAAACGTCGCTGCTTGGACTATCAAGAATCGGCCGAGGAAATCTGCGCGGCTGCTGAGGAGATGCTTTTGCAGGTTCAACACGGTAGAATTTTTGGCGATGCCACGTCGACAGCGATCCACAATCAAGCATTACAGTGAGCAGGAGATCGACCGCTTTTTCCGCGTCATCGACTCGCCGCGCGATCGCGCGATATTCCGGCTGATGTATCACCGTGGCCTGCGCGCAAGCGAAATCGCCCTGCTGCAGGTGTCGGACGTTGACCTGTCCGCCGACAAGATCGAGATCACGAGACTGAAGGGCTCGACCGGCGGCCTGTACCACATGTGCAGATCAGAGCGTCTCGCCGTCCACGCCTGGATCCGCAAACGCGGCACGGCGCCGGGCCCGCTATTTTGTACCAACCGGGGGCAGGGACCGAGCCGCCAGTACATCGACAAGCTAATGCGTCATTACGGTGGACTTGCGAACCTGCCCGAAGACAGGCGCCACGCCCACGTTCTGAAGCATAGCTGCGCGACGCATTTGTTCAACCGGGGCGAGTCGCTCGAGGACGTGCAAGACCATCTGGGACATCGCAATATCCAGAACACGCTCGTGTATGCTGCCTTCACCAATCAGCGGCGCCAGGCCCGAGAGCGCCGCCTGGACGCCTGGTAGGTTAAGAGCCCGCATAGTTGTCATTACAGTGACTTTTGCACGGTGGTTTACCGCTGTATGTGGTTGATTCCGTGTTCTGGCAACTACCCGAAAGTGGTCATTACAAATATTGTGACACCCGCAATTTGGCATATTTTTTTGTGCCAACGATGACGGATCCATCGTAGACGCCGGCCGTCGCCGGCGGCGCCGGCGGCACGCCGTGTGACAAATGTAGACAGCTAAAAAAGAGCAAAAGCTCCCGCGGGAGAGGGGCCGGCCGCCTCGCGCCCCAACCGGCGCGCCCGCCGGCCCTCGAATCATGAATGGCTCTCAGCAAAGTACAACGAAACTTCCTGACCTCCTATGAACTGCACGGCAGCATTACGGCCGCGGCCGATGAGGCTGGAAGCCAGCGCACCTTGCACTATCGCTGGCTCGATAATCCGGAGTACAAGGCCGCATTTGAGCAGGCCGAGGAAAACGCATGCCAGGCGGTTGACCGTGAGATCCGCCGGCGCGCGGTCGAGGGAATCGAGGAGCCGGTCGTCTATCAGGGCAGGATTTCCTACGAGAGGGTTCGCGTCGGCAAGAAGTACGTTAAGAAGCCCGTCACGATCAACCGCAAGTCGGACATCCTGCTGATGTTTTATGCGAAGTCGAAGCGGCCGAACGTATACCGCGACAACGCCAAGGTCGAGCTGGAACTCAGCGTGCCGCTCATCGAGGCACTGAAGGAAGGCCGCAAACGGTTGCTCGAAGAGAATGAGCGCAGCAGTAGCGACAATATCACCGGATCTTGAGCTGGCGGACTTCGTCGCGCAGTTCTACGGCGACCCGCTCCGGTTCGTCATCGGCTGTTACCCGTGGGGCAAGGCCGGCGGCCCGCTCGAGCACAGTAAGGGACCAGACGCACTACAGCGTGAGTTTCTCGTGTCACTCGGCAAAGAGGTCAAAAGTAGACATTTCGATGGAAAAAATCCCGTCGCTCCGATCCGCATGGCCGAGTCATCCGGGCACGGCACGGGCAAGTCATCGATGGGTGCCTGGCTCGCTGCATGGATCCTTAGCACGCGGCCGGGCTCGGTCGGAACGGTGACAGCCGGCACCGCCACGCAGCTCGAGGAGCGCACCTGGGCAGCGATTACCTGGTGGACCAAGTTATGCATCACCAGTCACTGGTTCGATTTTCAGGCCCGCGGCATCTATGCGAAGACCGACCCAGAGAACTGGAAGATTGTCGCACAGACCTGCAAGGAAGAGAACGCGCAGAGTTTCGCCGGCCAGCACGCGCGCACGTCTACGTCCTGGTATCTGTTCGACGAGGCCTCGACGGTGCCTGATGGCATCTGGAAAGTGGCCTATGGCGGCCTGACGGACGGCGAGCCGATGATGTTCGCGTGGGGGCAGCCCGAGCGCAATACGGGGCAGTTCTACGAGATTTGCTTCGGCCGCGAGCGCGACCGCTGGAATCACCGCACGGTGGACAGCCGGGCGAGTGCGTTCACCAACAAGGAGCTCATCAACGAGTGGCTGAGGGACTACGGCGAAGATAGCGACTGGTCGCGGGTTCGCATATTCGGGCTTCCGCCGCGGGCCAATGAGCTGCAGTACATCGACAAGCAGCGCATCGCCGACGCGCAGCGCAGGACCGTTCAGCCGCTCGAGACCGAGCCCCTCATAGCCGGCGTCGACGTGAGCGGAGGCGGCGCCGCATGGAACGTGATACGGTTTCGCCGCGGCCTCGACGCGCGCAGCATCCGCCCCATACGCATACCGGGCGAGCAGGGCAGGGACCGGGAGATGCTGATCACCAAGTGCGCAGACCTGCTAGCCGACCGCACGGCAGAGCGCAGGATCTCGGCGATGTTCATTGACTCCGCGTTCGGCGCTCCGGTCGCCGAACGGCTGCGCGTGCTCGGATACCAAAACGTCCACGAGGTCAACTTCGGCGGCCATGCACCGGATCAACACGAGGCCAACATGCGCGCCTATATGTACCGCCAGGTGAAGGACTGGCTGCAGCGGGGCGCAATCGATGCGGGCGACGAGCGGCTCGCTATCGACCTGAGCACGCCCGGCTATCACATCAACACCAGCGGCAAGCTCGTGATCGAGAGCAAGGAACAGGTCGTGAAGCGGCTGGGGCGCAGCCCGGACGATGCCGACGCGCTAGCGCTCACGTTTGCGCGTGCCGTGGCGCCCGAGGAGCCGGAGTATCACGCGCCGCCGCGGTACCGCGGGGCGGATTCATGGATGGGGTTTTAGGCTATGACGAATACATCGCGTCGCATTGAGGAGTTGACATTTCAGTTGAACATCCTCGATGCACTGATCGGCATCGCTCGAGCCGCCCAACAGACATTGTTTGGCGGTATCGCCTCTATCCAGCTCCGGTTGGATGAGCACAGCAAGCGTCTCGACAGTGTTGCGAGTACTGGCAAGCACTCAATCGAGATCGCCACGGCATCGGAATCGGTGTTGCGTAACATCGTCAAGCTGCTTCTGGATTTGCAGGCGCCACCATCCGAGCAGGTTATGACCCCTATCTCTTATCTCGCGGCGGAAGTGGATAGGCTCAAACGCGAAATGCACGCGCGTAATGCACAGAATTTGCCAGTGAATCCGCCTAGCCCCAAGGTGGATGAGTGGTGGCTGCGTCCGAACGGGCGCGCGCCTCAGAGTACGAAGTAAAGGACGTAGGAGATAACATGCCCCTGAAATCCGGCAGTAGCCGCAAGACCATCAGCAGCAATATCAAGACGGAAATGGCTAGCGGAAAGCCGCAGGCCCAAGCGGTCGCGATCGCACTCAGCAAAGCAGGCAAGTCGAAGAAGAAGGCGAAATGATCGTTACGCTCCAGTTCGTACTTCTCATCCTTGCGGTCGTGTGCTTTCTTCTGGCAGCGCTCGGCGTATCGACGCCGCGGGGCAACCTGACGGCGGCCGGTCTGTTTTTCTGGAGTATCGCGGCAACGGTTGCGTTAGCACGATAGGCTCGTTCGTTCACCTTCGACCGTGGATCGGTGGGGGGCCGTTTTAGGCATTTTCGGCCCCCCACGCTTTTTGAACGCATGTGGGCTACAAGCGCGGTCTGCTGATTCTGGGCGGCCTGTTGAGCCTGATGCTGTTGTCGCTGAAATGTCATCGATAAATCTGGAGTTAGGCACGCCGGGTAACTGCGTCGAATTAGTAAAGGTGGAAACTGTCTGATGGACGCGAGGCGCAGATCGATGCCGGGTGCCTAAGAAAGCGCAGCTATGGCTAAAGCATACGTGCTTGAGTTTCCCGGCGGGAACCTGGCCGATAAGCGCGAGATCATCGACCGCTTGGTCCTGCCGCAAGCGTCCTGCGCCGGCGCCTGCGTGTTCGCCAAGTGGGCGGAAGCCGAACCTGAGAAGGGCCGGTTCAACTGGGCGGATATCGATCAACGGCTCACCACCTGGAAAGACGCCGGCAAGAAATGCGTGCTGATCACCTGGGGCATGGACTACGGCAACCCCAACCACTCGACGCCCGAGTGGGTGAAGCAGGAACCGGATTACCAGTACGTCACCTGCGACACCTACGGCGACATGCCGATACCCTACGCGGGCGCATACAAGACTTACTACCGCAAGTTCATCAGCCAGACGCTGGCCCGTTACGGGAGCGCAGTGCAGCGCATCGATTCCATCCGCTTCGGGTTGGGTCTCGGGGGCGAAACCTACCCGGCCTGCTACTACACGCTCAAAGGCGATATGTCCGCCGACGAGTTCGACCAGGTGTGGACAAGCTATATCAGCGAGACAACCGACTATATCGATACCTTCGAGCCCGAGGTCGTTCTCGATGCGGCCTGCAACGCCTACGGCGATCCTCCGCGCTTGCATGTCTGCGATTTCGAGGCGGCCGACGCCGCGGGGCGGGGCTGGAGCTTCGGTACGCAGGGCTTGCACTCTGACGACATTCGAAACCATGCCGCGGGCAAGCCGACCGGCGCCAACTGGCTGCAGAACTTCGCGCGCTACCGCCGCAGCCCGACGCACCTGCAGACCAAGAAGGCAACCGAGCCGGCAAGCGAGAACAATAACCTGCCGACGCTCGCGCGCTTCGCGCTCGAGCACGGCTGCGAGGCGTTTGAGATTTATCTCGAGGACTGGCGCATCGCTTACGACCCGGACTACGAGGGCTATGCCGAACACGGCGCGGCCTACCGGGACGCATTCGACGCCATCGCCGCATATTGATGAACCGTGCTGAAACGAAAGCCGGGGCGTAAGCCGCCGCAGGCCGCACCAACCAAACCCAAACCAAGGAGCAAACCAGTGAGTACTACGCAAGAGAAACCGAAGGAACCGCCGAAGGAACCGCCGAAGCCGCAGCAGGCCGCCGAGGCGCCCCCTCCCGAGCCGCCCAAGCCGCCGGTGAAGCGCCCGAAGCAAGTGCCGTTCACGGCGCAGTTCGAACGGCCGCCAGGCGGGCCTCCGGGCTCGCACAAGCCGACCGAGGAGGAGTTGATCGAGCAGGCGTACCTGATCCAGGACGATGTATCGTTCTACGTCTTCCGCGACGATGCGATGCGGCAGGGCTACGGTCAGATCGAGCAGAACTTCGAGGCCTACTGCAAGAAGCAGCCCTTGGGCTACGTGCCGCACCGTGTCAGGAACGTTGCGCCCAATAACATCTGGGGATACCCGGACGATACGCATCCGGCCGGCGTGCAGTGCGTGGTCGACAACCCGCAGCCTCTGCCGCCGGCGCTCGAGCAGTGGCAAATCGACGCGATCAACGACTGCGTGCCGGTGCAGGTCGTGGTGTTCGCCAAGCCGCCGGCGGTCTGAAAGTAAGCCGAGCTCGCAGTTTGCATGAAGCCCGTTAAATACGCCGACGTCGAGACCGAGATCGAGCACGTGCAGCCGGTCGGCAACCAGGTCCTGGTAAAACGGCTGCCGGACCTCGAGGCGCCGGCCGGCCTCACGCTACCCTCGAGCGCGACCGACTCCGACCGGCCGGGGATCCGCCGCGGCGTGGTGGTCGCGGTCGGGCCCGGCGATCGCATGCCGGACGGCTCGCGGCTCGAGCTCGAGCTGAAGCCCGGCGACGTCGTGGTCTACACGCGCGCGCCCTCGCTGGGCATTTCGATCAATGGGGCGGAGTATCAATTCTTGCGGTATCCGCAGCACACATACGCAATTTTGGAAGGAGAGAGTAATGCCTAAAAGAGAATTACTTGAAGTTTCCTATCGGCCGGCCAAGGGTGGCTTAATCAGCGAAACCCGCACCCGCACGCCCCGCGGCGGGCAGGGCGGAGGCCCGGACTTCGATCATGAGACCGAGCAGGCCGTTCATAAGAACCTTAAGCACGCTCAGGCGCATCTGGCGAAGTGCATGGGCGGAGGCGCAGAGCCCGACGAGCACTAATCGAGTCGCTCGAGGTACGCTTTCATCGCGGCGACAATGGCATGCCGGCCCTCCCGTTCGCGCCTGTCGAGCTCGAGCATGCGCTGTTCGTTTTTGTCGCGCCAATCATCGAACTTGCGCATGAAGTCCTGTAATTCATCGGCGTTGACGCTGAGGGTTTCGAGAATGGTAGTAAGGGCAGCCAGCCGCTCATCGAGCGTCATTCGTAGAGGGTAACAAACACCATGGCAGGCCGGGCTGATTTAGCGATCTATCAAGGCGACGATTACGCTGCTACCGTCACCGTGTCTAATCCCGACGGTACCGCGGCCAACCTGGCCGGCTATGTCGCCGAGGCGCAGATCCGGGCCGTGCTGGGGGATACCTCGGCGAGCCCGGTCGCATCGCTCGCCTGCGCAATCAGCGGCAGCGTGGTCTCTTTATCGCTTACGCACGATCAGACCAAGGCCTTTACATCCGCGGGGTACGTTTGGGATCTGCAGCTTATCTCGCCTTCCGGCTGGATCACGACGATTCTCGCGGGCCAGGTCTGGGTGACGCTCGAGGTCACGAAGCTGTACTCGTTAACCGCACAGCAGGGGGTGCTCAAGCATGCCGGCAACACTGAGCCAACAGCCATCGTATAGCGCCACGCTCGGGGCGCCGCAGGCCTTTAACGCCTCGATCGGCACGTATGCGGTCTTGTCCGTTTTCGGGCGCGTGGGCGCGGTTGTGGCGCAGGCGGGCGATTACAGCGCTTCCCAGGTCGCCAACGCGGTCGATTCGTCGCAGGTTTACAGCAACCCGTCGTGGATCGGGAGCCTCGATTACAGCAAGATCACGGGCGTGCCGTCGAGCGTGGGGGCGGTCGCGAGCGTGTTTGGGCGCACGGGCGCTATCACGGCGAACGCAGGCGACTACACCGCGGCAAAGATAACGAATGCCGTGGATTCGACGCAGACTTACGCGGATCCGGCATGGCTCACCGCAGTGTCATGGCCCAAGCTCACCGGCGTGCCCCTGCTGGTTAACACGTTCAAGGGCAGGGCCGGCGGGGTCGTGCCGGCCGCTGGCGACTACACCGCGGCGCAGGTGACCAATGCCGTGGATTCGACGCAGACGTACGCGGATCCCGCGTGGCTGACAGCGCTATCGTGGTCCAAACTGACCGGTGCTCCGGTCCTGGTGAATTCGTTCAATGGCAGGAGCGGCGCGGTGGTTCCCGCGACGGGCGACTACACCGCGGCGCAGGTTACGAACGCAGTCTCGACCGCAGGCTCTTATTCCGACCCGGCGTGGCTCACGGCGCTCAACTGGTCGAAGCTTACCGGCAGCCCCTCGTCGGCGCAGATAGGCGGCTTTCAGACTCCGTGGTTGCAAACTATCGCGGCTGCCGGGTTCCAGTTACTCAATGTTGGAAACATCGGCGTGGGCAGCAGTCTAGCCACGGCATTCATGTCCGGTCCAGGGCCGTATGTTCAGGCTGGCTCGGATTCGGGTACGTCTCAAGGCAGAGTCGTTGTCTGCTCCAATCAGCCCGCCACGGGCCAGTTGGTCGGAGAGTTTTCCTTCGTCAATTTCGCCAATGCTGCTGTGGACAAGCGTGTTGCTTTTCTTCTATCAACCAGCAGCGGTACGACCGGAAACTCCGGCACTCTTCAGATCGGGACGGCTAATGCCGCGGCGCCAACCACGCGGCTACAGATCAATCCGAACGGTGCGCTGTTTGCGGGCAGTTCCATCGCTGGTAGTGACTTCTTCAATTTCTATTCCCCCGCAGCGAACCAGGGTCTGATGTTGTGTACCAATGTGGCATCGGGCGGAACTATCACGCTGCGAAGCAATGCTAGTGTCAACCTGCTAGGCAGCGGGAATCAGACCAACACTGCCGGACAGAATTTTCAGATCGCAAATTATAACGCTAGCACCATATGGATGACGATTCTTGCGGCAAGCGGCAACGTCGGCATCGGCACGACGAGTCCGCAAGCTCCATTGCACGTCGCTGGTGGCAATTCTCTCCTCACAGCGGTAGCTTCGCAAGCAATTGCAGACGGCACGATGACGAACAGCACGATTCAGTTCTACCTCGACGAAGCCGGCGGCAACTTAAAATGCCGCGTGAAGTACAGCAACGGGACGCTGAAGACTGCGACCGTTGCGCTCGCGTAATTATGGAACACGAAACATTCCCCCTCGGAGACGAGGAAATCGACCTGATCAGCGGTATTCAGCGCGACGGCGCCATCCTGCAGGGGCGCCTGATCGGCATTCTCGACTCCTACATCAAGCGCAACAAGCTCGAGGGACGCTGGGAGCTCGCCCCCAACGGCCGCGAAATCTACCGCCCGTCATCGAACGGACACCAGCAGCAATAACTAGGCATCCATGCCCGATACTCCGGCGAAGCCCGATTCGGACTTCATGCTCGAGGTGCGCAAGCGCTTCGATGCCGCTGACGACGGCTGGCGGGATGTCCGCAAAGAGGCCCTGACCGACCTGAAGTTTGCGACGGGCGACCAGTGGAAGCCCGAGGTCAAGCAGGCCCGCGAAGACTCGGACATGCCAGCGCTCAGTTTCAATCGCCTCGCGCCGCTCATCCAGGCCATCACCAACCGCGCGCGCCAGCAGCGTCCGCAGCCGAAGATCAACCCGAAGACCGCGGACGCAAACGAGCAGACGGCCGAGGTGCTCGAGGGCATCATGCGGCACATCCACTACGTCTCGCAGGCGGACGTGGCCTACGACTGCGCGATCGAGTACTCGGCGGCCTGCGGCCTCGGTTACTACGAGATCACTACCGAGTACGTCGACGACGACAGCTTCGATCAGGAGCCGCGCATCCGGCGGATTTTGGACCCGATGACGGTCTACTTCGACCCGGCCGCGATGGAACCCGACTTCAGCGATGCCAAATACTGCTTTGTCCGCACGCTCATCAGCAACGAAGCCTACGAGGACCGATTCGGCAAGCAGGAGAAGGACTCGATCACACCGTTTCCGAATAGCGACAACGCAGACAAGGACTGGTACGAGCACGAGCACACCTGGGTCGCGCGCTACTTCGAAGTCACCGAGACCAAACGCAAGAAAGTAGCTCTCACCGGCGACCGCAAAGGCTACGCGGACGAGTTGGGCGATTACAAGCCCGAGGAGGTGCTCAACGAGCGCGAGGTCACCGACCGCAAGGTCGACTATTACGTGGTCGACGGCCATCGCGTGCTCGAACACCATGAGTGGGCCGGCAAGTGGATTCCGATCGTCCCGGTCCTCGGAGGCGAAAAGGTCGTAGACGGCAAGCGGCAGTTTGTTTCGGCCGTCCGCTATGTGCGGGACGCGCAGAAGCTGTTCAACGCGACAAAGTCTAAGATGGCGCAGATTGTCGGGACGGCGAACAACAGCGAATATGTAGGTTATAAGGGCTCGTTTAAGGATAAAAAATGGCTCGATAACGCGCCGCAGAAATATCTCGAAATCGAGCCCGTGATGATCAACGGGCAGCTCGCCCCGCCTCCGCAGAAGAACGTGTCAGAGCCGCCGATCCAGGCCTTGAGCATGTTCGCCATGCAGGAGGGCGACGACATCAAGGCCGGCATCGGCTACATCGACAATCTGCTTGCACCATCACGCAACGATCTCTCGGGCGTTGCGGTGCAGCGGCGCACACAGCAGTCGGACCTGGTCAACTACCACCTTCAGGACAACCTCGAGCGATCGCAATGGCACTGCGCACGCATCCTGCTCGACCTGATCTCGAAGGTTATCGATACTCCGCGGGTGCTCAAGATCATGGGCTACGACGGCACGGTCTCCGAGGCTCTGGTGACGACGCGCGCCACTGGGGGGCGGCCGGTTCCGGGCCACGAAAACGATGATCACCATTACCTCGATAACGCCGCGGCGAACTACAGCATCGTGGTCACTTCGCAGCCGAGTTACGCCTCAAAGCTCGAGGAGGAGAAAGACGTACTCATTCAGACCATCCAGGCGAATCCGCAACTGTTCCCGATGTATGCGGATATTTACTTCAAGTTGCTCGGCTTCCCCGAACTCGAGGAACGCGCGCAGACCATGCTTCCTCCGCAGATTCAGCAGGCCGAGCAGGCCAAGGCTCAGGGGATGCCGCCGGCGGCCGCGGCGCAGATCCAGCAACTCACGGCGCAGAACCAGCAGCTCCAGCAGGGCATGCAGCAGGTTCTGCAGATCCTGACCTCGAAGCAGTTAGAGACGCAGGGCAAGATCGAGGTCGAAAAGGCCAAGGCCACGCGCGAGCTCGCGGTCGAGGCCATGAAGGCGCATCACCAGACCAACATGGCGATGCACGATGCCGCGCACGAGCACAACCAGGCCATACTCGACGCCCACATGGCCGCCATACAGAGAATCACCGAGATGCTGCACGAGTCGGAGATGGCGCCACCGCAGCAGCCGGCCGGGGCGATACCGCAAGGAAACGGCGCCGGCGCGCCGCGGCGCCCGCGCCTGCCGGCCGCCGTGCTGCCGGGGCAGGGGAATCCGCA
>AP72_2010_repI_A001DRAFT_1000243_pt1 | contig 12227 bp, 11 predicted proteins | sample AmaPasrepliIA001_FD_9535 | JGI IMG/M metagenome (IMG submission 9535)
GGCGGCCGTGATGACGGTTAGATCGGCGCCGCGTCCGCCACTAAACCGATCCAGCACTTGATGCGGGTCATCCGCCTCCAGCACGACGGCTTCATCTAATCCAACTCTGCGGCCCAGTTCGACTTTATCTTTATTGAGGTCGACTCCCAGCACTCGGCAGCCACTCGCTTTCAGCAGCTGCACCGTGATCAATCCGATCAACCCGAGGCCGTTGACGACCGCAATCTCGCTCAATTCGGGCCGAGCGAGGCGCACTCCCTGCATGGCGATTGCCGCCACAGTTGCGTACGCCGCCTGCTCGAAAGACACGTTGCCGGGAATCAACGCCACCAGATTGCGCGGCACAAAGTTAATCTCGGCGTGATTTGCATATCCGGCGCCGGCGATCGCCACTCGGTCGCCGATTTTGAGATCGGCGATATGGGCATCTGCATCCTCGACCACGCCGGCTGCGCTATATCCCAATTGCAACGCCTGGTCCATCTTCGACATTACACTTTGGACTGTAGCTGCGATTCCCTGGGTACGCGCCCGGGTGATCACTTGCCGCACCAGGTCGGGACGCTCTCTGGCCTTGCCAATCAGACTCTTCTTGCCAAGCTCGAGCACCATCTTCTCGGTGCCGGGGCTGATAATTGACGCGGCCGTGCGAACCAGCACACCTCCGGGCAATAGCGCCGGCGGCGGCACCTCTTTCAACTCCAATTCGCCGCTTCTTACGTTTTGAACGACCTGTCGCATCTCTTATGAATGGATCAGGTAACGCTATTCGTCGACTGGCCCAGCGTTAGTGATCTGCATCACAGGCACCTCGCTTGACACTCCTCAGGTGCGCCATTAGACTCGCCTTCTTTCAAACACAATCGATGATTTGTTGCGCGGCCATTTCACACTAAGTCGCTCAACTTATCAACTGACCTTCGGGAAATAAGGACTGGAAGATGGGCACAAGAAAGAAAATCACGGTTGTCGGCGCCGGCAATGTAGGAGCGACCGCGGCGCATTGGCTCGCCGCAAAGGAACTCGGTGATGTTGTTTTGATCGATATCGTCGAAGGCGTGCCGCAGGGCAAGGCCCTGGATTTGGCGGAAGCGGCTCCGATCGAAGGTTTCGACGTCCGTTTGATCGGCAGCAATAGCTACGATGAAAGTGCAAATTCGGATGTGGTGATCATCACCGCCGGCTTGCCGCGAAAACCCGGAATGAGCCGTGACGATCTGCTGCGCACTAACGCTGACATTGTCGGTAAGTCGTTGAAGAATGTGTCAGACGATCGCCAAATTCAATCCTGATCATCGTCTCCAATCCGCTTGATGCCATGTGCCAGGTTGCGCTTAGGCGCTCAGGTTTTCCGAAACATCGCGTCATCGGCATGGCAGGTGTGCTCGATTCTGCCCGCATGCGCTGTTTCCTTGCGGAAGCTCTGGACGTCTCAGTCGAAAACGTCACCGCGTTTGTGCTGGGAGGACACGGCGACACGATGGTACCGCTCCCTCGATATTCCACTTGCGCCGGCATCCCAATTACTGAGCTGCTTTCAAAAGAACAGATCGAGACAATCGTTAAGCGTACCGCCAACGGTGGCGCTGAGATTGTGAATCTGCTGAAAACCGGATCGGCCTACTACGCGCCCTCGGCAGCCGCGGTGGAGATGACCGAATCGATTTTGAAAGATAAGAAAAAGATTCTGCCCTGCGCTGCCTATCTCGAAGGCGAGTACGGCGTTAACGGACTTTACGTTGGCGTGCCCTGCAAACTTGGCAGCCGAGGACTGGAACAGGTTATCGAGATTACCTTAACGGCGGAAGAGCGGATTGCGCTCCAAAAGAGCGCGGCGGCAGTTCAGGAATTGGTTAACGTGCTGGGCATCTGAAAATTTCACTTACCTCTCTTGGCGAATTATCTCTCGCACACATTTAAGTAATTGTTGTGCGTCCTAAGCCCTCATCCCCAGCCCTTCTCCCACGAGTGTAAAGGGATTAGGCAGAGCATTCGGTTTTTCTTTACGCAATTTGGGAAGTCTGTGCGTTTGAGGCGTGTTTGAGTTCTGATTGACTATCGAGAAGGGCCAACAGGTAATTCGCATAGCTGGTATTGCCCAGCTGACCTGCCAGTTCCCGTAGCTGAACTTCAGTAATATAACCGCGATGGAAAGCAATTTCTTCCGGTGAGCAAATCATCAGCCCCTGACGCTCTTCGATCGTTTGAACGAAATTTGACGCCTGTAGTAGCGATTCGTGGGTGCCTGCGTCCAGCCAGGCGACCCCTCGTCCGATTACCTGAACATTCAACTCGCCGCTTTCGAGGTACGATCTGTTCAAATCAGTTATCTCCAACTCGCCACGTGGCGAAGGTTTGAGCCGGCGAGCCCGTTCTACCACCGTGCCGTCATAAAAATAAAGACCGGGAACGGCGTAATTTGAACGAGGCCTGGCAGGCTTTTCCTCAATCGTCAACGCGACGCCGTGGTCATCAAATTCTACGACGCCATAACGCTCGGCATCTCTAACCGCATAAGCAAAAATCAGCGCGCCCCGGTCAAGTTGGGCTGCAGCTTCCAGTTGTTCCGGCAAGCCATGGCCAAAGAAGAGATTGTCACCGAGAATCAGGCAGACCGGGTTCTCACCGACGAATCCGCTCCCGACCAGGAAAGCATCCGCCAAACCTCTGGGCTGCGACTGCTCTGCGTAAGAGAAGCTCATTCCCCACTGCGAACCATCGCCCAACAGCTTTTGAAAGGAGACGCGGTCCTCAGGCATGGTGATGATCAGGATTTCTCTGATACCCGCGAGCATCAAAAGCGCCAGCGGGTAATAGATCATCGGTTTGTTATAGACCGGCAGGAGCTGCTTGCTGGTGCTGATGGTCAATGGAAAAAGCCGCGAACCTCGTCCACCTGCGAGAATGATTCCTTTCAATTCAATTTTCCCTCATTTAATTTGATTTCAAGTAAAGGGCGCGCCCGATCGCGAATATCGATCTATTGAGCCGAGGAGGGCCAGCGTGATTATTTTCTGAGCCAGCCGAGCAACCCATACAGGATCGTCTCGCGGTTCTCTTCATAGATGGCCCTGGTCAGTGGGATATTCATTGGGCACACCTTAACGCAGTTCTGCGCATTGCCACAGTTGGTGATGCCGTCTTCGCCCATAATTCCCTGCAGCCGCTCTTCGCGATTCATGGCGCCGCTGGGGTGCATATTGAATAGCCGCACCTGAGCAATCGCCTGCGGACCGATGTAGTGATCTTCGTCGTATTGCGGACAGGCTTCAAGACAGCAACCGCACGTCATGCACCGTGAGTAAGCATAACGCTCCATCACATCATCCTGATCCATGCGCGGTCCCGGGCCGAGATTATAAGTACCATCGAGTTCGACCCAGGCATGAACTCGTTTGAGATGGTCGAACATCTGCGACCGGTCTACCTGCAAATCCCGAATATTCGGAAACTTGGACATCGGTTCGAGCTTGATCGGCTGCTCCAGATTATCGACCAGGGCCGAGCACGACTGCCGCACGCGCCCATTGATGACCATGGTGCAGATGCCGCAGACCTGTTCCAGACAATTCATGTCCCAGGAAGGGGGCGTGGTTTTCTGGCCCGATTTAGTAACCGGATTTTTGCGGATTTCCATTAGACAGGAAATCACGTTCAGGTTGGGACGATAAGGAATTTCGAAAACTTCCCAATGCTGCGGCGCGTCCATTGTCGGACGTCGTTTGATGTGTATTTCGACGCTGTTCATTTGTAGTTAGCCAGACGACGAGACAGAAGATCGGCCGCAGATACACGCGGATAAACGCGGATGAACTGTCTTTGATTCTTCATTCTGATCTGTGTTTATCTGCGAAAACCCGCGGCCAATCCTGCTTGCCTGAGCAGCGGATTTCATCTAACTCACCTTTTGGTCACCTGCCGGACCACTGAGAGTCGCAGGCTTTTGTTGCATCTCGCTGGCCGGGATCTGTGGGCCGCCACCTTTCTGTGCAGAGCCGGAGCCGGCGGCGGTCTCTTTCTTCTCGTGCGAGTAATCGCGCTTGCGCGGTGGAAGCAAAGAGATGTCAACCGCGTCATAAGAAAAGACCGGGCCTTCGCCGGAATATTCTGCGATCGTCGTCTTCAGCCAGTTAGCATCGTCGCGATTGGGAAACTCAGGTTTGTAATGCGCGCCTCGCGATTCATTACGGTTCAATGCTCCGAGGGTGATTACCCGCGCCAGATCCAGCATGTTGCGGAGCTGCCGCGCATGCGGGAGCGCCATGGTCGCCCACAAATTTGAATCATTGATCGAGATGCGATCAAAACGGTCGGTGAGCTCGCGCAACTTGTCATCCGTTTGCTGAAGCCGATCGTTGTAGCGAATCACTGTGACGTTATCAGTCATGATTCGCCCCATCTCTTCGTGCAGCTGGTACTGGTTTTCTCGTCCGCTCTGGGCGATCAATTTGTCATTCAGCTCCTGCTGCCGGCCGGCTTCCTGTTCGAAGATTCGCGAACCGTTGGCGCCATTCCGGGGCACATTCTTCGCCCATTCAATCGCCGCGGGCGCAGCCACAAATCCGCCGTAGACACAACTTACCAGTGAGTTCGCGCCCAGCCGGTTAGCCCCGTGAATCGAATAATCGCATTCGCCGGCCGCCAGCAATCCGGAAATGTTTGTGTGCTGATCGAAGTCGACCCACAGCCCGCCCATCGAATAATGCACGCCGGGGAAGATCCGCATCGGCACGTGACGCGGATCGTCGCCGACGAACATCTCGTAAATCTCCATGATCGCGCCCAGCTTCTTATTGAGTGTCTCTGCCGGAATGTGAGTCAGATCGAGATAGACCTGATTTTCGCCATTAACGCCGAGACCTTCAAGGCACACCTGGAATATCTCGCGCGTCGCAATGTCGCGCGGCACCAGGTTGCCGTAGGCAGGATACTTTTCTTCCAGGAAATACAGGCGTTCATTTTCCGGAATTGCCGACGGCGAACGCTTGTCACCTCTATTTTTTGGCACCCACACGCGGCCGCCTTCGCCACGCGCCGACTCGCTCATCAAGCGAAGCTTATCTTCACCGGGAATCGACGTGGGGTGGACCTGGATGAATTCGCCATTGCCATACTTCGCGCCCTGCTGATAACAGGCCGCGACGGCACTCCCCGTGCAGACCATCGAGTTCGTTGACTTGCCGAAGATCAGTCCAGGGCCGCCGCTACAGATGATTACGGCGTCGGCGGGAAATGCTTTGAGCTCCAACGAACGAAGATTCATCGCCACAATGCCGCGACAGACCTGATGATCGTCGAGCACGAGCGACATCATTTCCCAGCCTTCGTACTTCTTCACCTTGCCCGCGACTTCGAACCGGCGTACCTGTTCATCGAGGGCATAAAGGAGTTGTTGACCGGTTGAAGCTCCGGCAAAGGCCGTACGGTGATGTTTGGTGCCACCGAAGCGACGAAAATCGAGCAGGCCTTCAGTGGTGCGCGAGAACGGGACGCCCATCCGATCGAACAGATAGATAATCGCCGGGGCCATCTCGCACATCGCTTTTGCCGGGGGCTGATTGGCAAGGAAGTCGCCACCGTAAACCGTATCGTCGAAATGTTCCCAGGTTGAGTCGCCTTCGCCTTTGGTGTTTACAGCGCCGTTGATGCCACCCTGCGCACAGACTGAGTGCGAGCGTTTCACCGGAACCACTGACAACAGATCTACTTCATGTCCTGCTTCAGCAATCTTCATCGTTGCGGCCAGACCCGCAAGGCCGCCGCCCACCACCACGATTTTTATTCCAGCTGCCATCTCTCGTTTCGCTTAGCAGTTACAGAGACAAAGAGCAAATCACAGTCTCTGCGACATTACATTAAACTTCCCAACAAACCGCCGGGATGAATAAAGGCGACCGCCGCGTTGATACCTACTACCAAAAGCAGAATGCCCAGCGCGATACAGGCATAGCCCGTGAGTCGTTGCGCGCGTTCACCGATCGTGATTCCCCAGTCAACCAGGAACAGCCAAATGCCGTTCGCCAGGTGCCACACTGTCGCCGTAATGCCAATCAGGTAAACGATGAAAATGATGGGATTGACAAATTCGTTGTGCACGATCGCGAATGCCTGGTCCGCGTGAGTCGCGACGGACAAAGTATTCAGTCCCGGAATTAGCCCAAATCGGAAATTCAGGACGTGAAACGTGATGAAGAAAAACAGAATTATGCCGGTCACCCGCTGAATGGTGTAAAACCAGTTGCGAGCATACGGGTAGTACAGATTGTTCGGACGGGCTTCGACAGTGATAACCAGTCCATACACCGCATGATAAATCAGCGGAATGAAAATGCCGCCGATTTCCACAAACAGGATGTATGGAATCGACTGCAGATCTTTGACCGCATTATTGAAATCCGCCGGTCCCGTCAAAGCTTTCGAATTGGTATAAAAATGCTCGAAGAGAAAAATGCCGAGCGGCATAATGCCTGACAATTGATGTAACTTGCGCAGAATAAAAGTTCTGCTCAGACGAATCGCCAAGGCGTCACTCCTTTACAGGATATGCTCAGCAAGGTTGCGAAGACCGCAGGAATGAATTAAATGATTGCAATAACAAAGAAAATTATAGAGCGAGTCTTTGAAAATGCAACTCGACGATGACGATAACACACCATTCCCGGAACCGGTGGTGATCGAAATCACCGACGTTTTTGATTTGCACACGATTCCACCGCGCGAGGTTAAGGCGGTCGTCAAAGAATACCTGCGGCTGGCTCATGAGAAGGGCTTTCGCGCCGTGCGAATAATCCACGGCAAAGGGATGGGTGTGCAGCGTGAAATGGTACGGAAGCTACTGGCGCAAACGCCGTGGGTTCGGGATTGTGCTGATGCCCCACCGGAAGCGGGTGGTTTGGGTGCAACCATCGCAATTCTGGATCCGAAAACGGGACCCAGAGCCTGAATGGCCGTTGCTCCCGTGCGCAGTCTACGATGGGGGAAAGAGGATTTCCTCGACGGCCGCGCAGATAATGTGCTCTATCGCCAGGAGAGTTTCCTGTATATGTTGCGTGTCGCGGCTGGGCACGACCACGGCCGAGTCGACCAGTGTGGTCAGTGTCCCTCCTTCACCACATAGCGCAATCGTTTTAAGTTTTTTTTTGCGGGCGGCATGAACGGCCTTTACTACATTCGCGGAATTCCCGCTCGTGCTAATCGCGATTAACACGTCGTTGGCTTGTCCTAACGCCAGCACTTGCCTTTCGAAGACACCTTCGTATCCGATGTCATTAGCATAGGATGTGAGAAACGACGTGTCAGTAGTCAAAGCAATCGCCGCGAGCCCGGGCCTGTCAAAGTCTCCGCGCAGTCGGTTCATGAATTCGGCCGCGATGTGTTGGGCATCAGCGGCGCTTCCTCCATTGCCGCAGATTAGAATTTTGTTATTGGATCGGAGAGACGCCACCAGCAGCTGGACAGCTTCGAAGATAGACTCTACTGCCACTTCGGCAGTGCGATGCTGCACCTCGGCGCTTGAGGTAAGGTGATCCTTTATTCGGGCATGCCACTGTCCGCCGTGCTGCCTCAATTCGTTCGCGTTTGACATAAGTTTGCCGGCTTGGATTATTTCGGTGCAGATTCAGCGGGCGCCGTTACGTCAAACACCGGAAGGAACTTACAGCACCGAAAAGCCCGGAAAGCGGATCGGATATCGGCCGCCAAAAGCGAAAAGGACATACCGCAGCGCAGCCACGGTATGTCCTCTGCAATTTCAGCAATCGTTAGAAACTTAGAAACTGGTGCAAAGCTTCAGCGGGCTTGTAGTCTGACCAGCCAAACAAGTTCGCAGAGATGCCAATTGGGACGCTAACGACGCTGCTGCCGCATTCGCCGCAGCGGCCGAATCGCGAGCGTCATTTGCCCGATTGTGAGCAATAATCGCCCAGATTAACGCGGCGCCGCCAACAGCTATTCCAGCGATTCCCAACCCTTCGGCTCTGCTAATGCTACTGGGCACAGCGGGAGATTTGGGAAGCACCGGACGGCCCGCCGCATCAAGCACCACACCCTTCACACCCTCCGCGGTTGCCACGGTCGCATCACCAGCCGCCACTCTCACGGTAACGCTGGCAGGATCGAAGCTGAGACTCACCAATGAGCCAGCGGAGATACTCACACTCGCAATATTGCCAATTTCCACGACCGCCGGGTTTGCCGTCGGAGTTGCTAATTGAGCGCCTGACAAGATAACAGTGCCGGTAACCGCTTCGCCACCGTTGACCAAAATCGGGCGGTTACTCGTAGTCACGAGGCGACCAAGTACTTTGGTTGAAGAGCTCATCGCTCCATTAGCGAAAACATAAACATTAAAGAGCGCGATCAGCATCAGTATAGAAACCAACCGCGCGGGACGAAGTTGAAATTGCATGGGCTTTATATCCTTCCAAAGGTTAGCGGCAATTTACACGAATCCCCAATCACTTACGACGTTCATGTGGGGAGTTCGAACTCTACCTTGAATCATTGGGCCTGTCAAGGCTTTTTTATAGCTAAGAGCGGTGTTTGTTAAGGCAGTATGAATTATGGCAGTAACATTTATCGCATCGAACGCAGCGTTCCGTGGAGCAACTCTCAAGGATGTTAAACTACTCTCGTCAGTCGCGTCTGACCTTGTTCGGTTGCATTAAGAAGTCAGAGAGCGTTCTCAAAAGACGTAGTACTATTTTCGCTGAAGGTTGAAGCCGCTCACCCACAATTTGCCAAACACCGGGCATGGCGACTGGAGGCATCGCAATCGCTGGAGGCTAACCGAGATCGCAGACGTTTTTGCGTTGGTGGAAAACTCGACGCTATAAGGCTTCCAACTCATACCTTCCGCCACCAACGGTTCTGAACTGCTGAGAATTAGTGTCGGATCGGTTGCCTCGGCAAGCACAATCGCAGGTGGTCCGCCACTAACGAGTCCTTCAGACCTCGCAACGAAACTTACTGAATATCTGGTATCCGGCCGAACCATCAGGATTTGATAAATCGAACGACTTTCCGGAACATTCTCGCCTGAGAATTCGACGCGAAGACTCCGGCTGCCTGACGTCGGTCCGGCAGGATCGATTACCAATGAAACGTTTGCCACCTCAGGCAGTTGCCAGCCAAACCCTGGATCATCATGTTTCACCGGTTCGAGAAAATTCCCATTGACAAAACCTTCGCCGCCTTTTGGGTCATCGGTTCCCCCATGGCTGGCCGCCCAGGCAACATGCGCGTCTGAATATTGCTGATTAGCAATTAGCTGCGCGATCGTCAGGCGCAGAAAATATGATGACTCCTCATCGGAAACTGCTCCGGCGGCTTTGACCTGCCGCGCAGCTTCGGCACCATGCTGTTGTTTCGCTAGAAAATAGGCCAACTCCAGGCGGTTGCGCGCTGCCTTAGGTTGAACCAGACTTTCAAAAGCCGCTTCGCTCTCATCCGTGGCGGCCCAGGCAAGATCTATTATGTTGGCAAACAGTCGCGGATTGCTGTCCACAGCTCGCCGCAATTCCACAAACGATTCATCAAACCTTCCCTGGCGGTAAAGAAAGTTTCCAAGCTGCCAATGGGGCTGTGCAAAAAAAGGCGCAAGCCTCACCGATTCTCTCAGTGCGCGCTCAGCACCTGTAGTGTTTCCCAGCCGATCCAAAGTCACTCCAAGATCCAGCCACTCGTAGTAGTGCGCAGGGCGCAGCCTGGTAGCTTCCTCAAGCTCAGTTACAGCTTCGTCAAGCCGATTCGAATTGATTAGACCAAGGGCTCGAGTATAGTGCGCTTCAGGATCGTTGGGAGTAAGTCTTACCGCTTCATCAGCAGGCTGAACCGTTGACCCAATGATTGAGACGGTATTCAAGAATCGCGATGTGCCCATAACAAGGGCATTGCTGGCCAGGTAGTAACACCCTGTTATCGCCAACACGGCGAGCGCAACATTAAGAATATTGCGCCAGAGCGCAACCTCCCGTCCTTCAGTCAAATCGCCAATCTCCCCACTTACTCTCTGGATTTCAAAATCACGGGCACTTCCTGATACAAATGATCTGCATTCGCTTTCGTCAAAGCCAATTCAGGCCCTTGCCGGGTTTGGATTGCGATCCGCCCGCATAGCTTCAACCCGCCTGGCCGATTTTCCGTTGATAGCTTCGACAGGCTGTGACTCCGCTTCAGCTCCCGCGGTGCTGATCACGATTAATACCGCGAAAACAACGGCGATGCCGGTACATTGAAGTCCAAAATCAACCGAACTGTGGACGGCCACACCGATCATTCCGGCGGCCGACCCAAGACATACCGCGCGTCGATATGGATCCGGAGAGCGTAGAGATGCCCGCGTCCGGACTGCGACCATCACCACAAACCAAGCAGCAAGTAAAAACGCTATCAGGCCGCCGTTGGCCAGCAAATCCAGGTAATCGTTGTGCGATTGCTCAAGCTTAAGGCGTCCTGAGCCGCGCTGGTGTTCGGTGATCGCCAGGAAATAGGTGCCGAATCCTGCGCCCGTCACCGGGTTAGACTTCACCAGTTCCCAGGTAGCGCGCCAAATCTCTTTTCGAGTTGTGCCGTCGATCGTGTCTGCCGTGGTGTTTTCTGCTCTTATTTTCGCAGTCAGCCTTTCGCCGCCAAACCACAACATTCCGCCGGCCAACGTTAGGACGATCAATAGCACTGCAGTTACTCGAAACCAAGGTGACCGAATAGCGCTCATGACCGCAGCGAGCGTTTCACTTCGTGCAGACATTCGTCGTTCCGAATACCATGATAGCGCGCAGAATACTATGAAGATCGTGGCGCAGGTTAGACTAATCAGCCCGCCTCGCGAGTTCGATAAGATCAACGCCGCCCAGACCAACAGAGCCGCTGCCAGATACACGGGAACAATATTTCGCTTTATGCCACCGCCCAGTACTGCGCCCAGCAACAGGGCGAATGTCATTTCCATCAAATACGAAAACAGCGTGGGCGAAATAAATTCTCCATATCCGAACCCGGGAAACAGAAACGGCAGCACGAAACCCGTCGTAGCATCAGGCACCTGAAGGAGCTGACGCATAATTCCGAAAATCGCGCTCACCACCCCTAACACGATCAAAGCGCGGACTACACCGCGGAGTCTACGCGGACTTGAGGTATGGAGTAACAACAGTCCAGTAAAAAGTGTCAGCGTCAATATCTTTCGCGCCGTGAGATACGTTTGGTAGCGATCAATCGTCAAAGGGCGATGGATGTAAGGCAGAGTGACAAGCTGCAAAAAGGCATACACAGTCAACAATGCAATTGGGAGCAAGATGAATGCCTTTTTCAGTTGCCAATTTCTCAATAAGACTGACTTAATTGCCCAAACCGCTGTCAGCGTAAACACCGCGGTCTCGAAAACGGCCTGCCACCATTCATCGACCGTACCGTATGGGATAACCGTCACGAACAGAACGGCGAGCAGGCTGATGAATATGCTTCGATCGAGCCACAGGATCAATCGATCCAAGAGCCGGGTCTGTCGGTGCGCAACTGGAGTTAAGGACAAGGGATGTTTACGGTCAAGTCAAAACTTGCAGGATTAAATCGTTGCTGACGCCGAAGCGGCGGACGAATGCTCTACTGTCTGACTCGTCGAACTCTGCGTGGACAATTGCTGAGGCGATGTCGGGTTGAGTCGAGCCTCAGGCAACAACCGATTGAGAAACCGTCGCAGATCAGCTTCATCAACTTCCTGGATTGTCTTCAGAAATTGAAGGGCAGACTCAACAACTTGACTATCGAGGGTAGCGATTTCGTAAATGAAAATCTTGGGATGAGAAGTCGGCCGTGTTTCTTCGCTTTGAAATCTCAGTTCCTCGTTAAGCTTTTCGCCCGGGCGGATGCCGGTTTCCACAATCTTTATGTCCTGATGCGGCTTGAAACCTGAAAGCGATATGAGCGCTTCCGCCAAATCAATGATGCTGACGGGCTCGCCCATGTGCAGGATGAACACCTCGCCACCCTTGCCAATGGTGCTTGCCTGCAAAACCAACTGCGCCGCCTCCGGAATGGTCATAAAGTATCGGCGCATGCGGCGATCAGTGATCGTCACCGGACCGCCTTTGCGGATCTGCTCCTGGAAAATAGGAATAGCTGAGCCGTTGGATCCGATGACATTTCCGAAGCGAACGGCGACAAATCTCGTTTTACTGCGGCTGCCGACATCCTGCGCTACCAACTCTGCCAGTCTTTTCGAAGCGCCC
>AP72_2010_repI_A001DRAFT_1000244_pt1 | contig 12227 bp, 6 predicted proteins | sample AmaPasrepliIA001_FD_9535 | JGI IMG/M metagenome (IMG submission 9535)
CGCAGCAATGCGCGCTAGTGGCTTGAGATTGTTCTGCTTCACGAAGTGCTCGCTGGCGATCACCATTGCGGCCGCACCGTCGGTAATGCCTGAGGAGTTTCCCGCGCTGATCGTTCCCGTCTTCGAGAACACCGGAGGCAGTTTCGCCAGCTTCTCCATGCTTGCATCTGGAAATGGATGTTCATCGCGGGCAAAAGTTACACTTCCCTTCTTGCCCTCGATCGTCACTGGAACGATTTCTGCATCCAGACGTCCCGCGGCGATCGCGCGCGCCGCTCGAGTCTGCGACGTCAGCGCAAACTCATCTTGCTCGTCGCGTGTAATCTTGTACTCTTCTGCTAGGACTTCCGCGGTTTCTCCCATCACCATCTTCGCCAGCGGACAGAAGAATCCGTCGCGATACATTCCATCCACCAACTCCTGATTGCCCAGCCGATATCCCCAGCGCGCGCCATCGAGATAATAAGGAAGGCGCGACATCGACTCGGTGCCACCGGCGAGAATGCAACTGGACTCGCCTAGCAGGATCGCCTGATACGCCAGCGCAATCGCCTTCATTCCCGAAGCACAAGCCTTATTGACGGTGAACGCCGGAACTTCCTGCGGAACGCCGCTGCGGACGGAGATCTGGCGAGCGGGATTCGGTCCTCCTCCAGCTTGACGGGCGTTGCCGAAAGTCGTTTCTTCAATCTGCTCAGGACGCACGTCCGCCCGTTCCATCGCCGCCTTCGCAGCGACAACTCCCATATCAGCCGCAGTCTGCGAGGCGAGGGAGCCTCCGAATTTGCCGATAGGAGTGCGAACCGCCGAGAGGATGTAAACCGCTTGCACGTGCTTCCTCCAAACCTTTCAGTCTAGCAGGAGTAAGGACCTCGGAACCTCAGACGTCGGACGTCGGACCTCAGACCTCGGACGTCAAATGCCTGAGGTCCGAGGCCTGACCTCCAGATTGTGATCCGAAAATGTGGCCTCATCCCGAGCGGAGCCGCTTTTCAGGCGTAGCGAGGGATCTCCCGAACCGAAAAGTCCGTTGCAGTGAGATTCCTCGTCCCGCCGGTGAAAGCGCGGGCCTTCGGAATGACGCCTTTCTAAACGTGGAAGATGAAACCTCGCCGAAAGGTATAACATCTACTGAACAGCACAGTCTTCAACCACCAGCAAACCTCATCTCTCAACAAAAATCAGGAGGCTTTATGTCATACGTTGAAGTCGGAAAAGAGAACTCCACTTCCATCCATCTCTATTACGAAGACCATGGTTCCGGACAGCCTGTCGTCCTGATTCACGGATATCCGCTGAGCAGCGCGTCGTGGGAAAAGCAGGTTCCTGCTCTGCTCGACGCTGGATATCGCGTGATCGCTTACGATCGGCGCGGATTCGGCAAATCGAGCCAGCCAACCACCGGATACAACTACGATACTTTCGCCGAAGATCTGCATCAGCTCATCACGCAACTGAAGCTGAAGGACGCGGTTCTCGTCGGCTTCTCAATGGGCGGAGGCGAAGTCGCCCGCTACATCGGCAAGCACGGATCGAAGCTGGTCAGCAAGGCGGTGATTATCGGCGGCGTTCCTCCTTATCTGCTCAAGGCTGCGGATAATGCGGAGGGCGTTGACGGATCGGTGTTCGAGGGAATCAAGAAGGCGGTCGCTGCGGATCGTTACGCGTTCTTCACCAAGTTCTTCATGGACTTCTACAACACCGACGTTCACCTGGGAAAGCGAGTCAGCGAGCAAGCGGTTCAGGCGAGTTGGAACACCGCGGCGATTGCATCTCCCTACGCGAGTTTGGCGTGCGTTCCCACGTGGCATGAAGATTTCCGCAAAGACGTGGCGAAGATCGATGTGCCAACGCTGGTGATTCACGGCGACTCCGATCGCATCGTTCCGTTCGCGTCCGCTGGACAACGAACCGCAAAGCTGATCAAAGGTGCAGAGCTGGTCGTAATCAAGGAAGGTCCACACAACGTCGCATGGACACATGCCGACGAAGTGAACGCGGCGCTCGTGAAGTTCCTGGGAAAGAAGTCCGTGCAATCGGATCGGACGAGGGAGGAAGCGGTCGCGTAATCGGACGCGATTGGTTCTGGTGTGTTCTCCCCTTTACTCGTCGTTGGTCGTTCGTCGTTGGCCGTTAGCGAGTCCCGGCCAACGACTAACAACCGACGACTAACGATGTTTCTGTAAGAAACTGAGTTTCAAATTTGGGAATTGGTGGAGGTTGGGGGTCCCCCCTCCCCCTGCGGTCTACTGGAATCATGGAGTTAGGGGAAATTTGCAAAGTAAATCTATGGCGCTCAACAACTTAGGGGCAAAATCTTGAGCCGCCTCCTATCGAGCGATTTTTGCTCGGTGCTGCTCTCGCCTTGGCTATGATCTGCTCTGTCGGTCGGAAAGCGCAAAGACTAGGAGATCACGGTTTAATGTGATTTCGGTCACGCTGGTTGCAACTCAGCGAAACGTGCGTTTGTCCGGCTGGCTTTCGATGTCCCCGTTTTCGAAGCTATTGACTACGGTCTGTCCCGAAGTCGCAGGCTACCGGTTCCCATTTCTTAGTGCGAGAGTCATATGACTGTGCTTCTCCCAGCCATGTCCCGAACCATACGCAATATTGGTCGTTTCCGATCGTTTGATAAAAAACGCGCAGCTCCGGGTCTACGAGACCAACATCCTCTAGTGTGTTCGGCAAGCGCCCGTGACTCTTTCGATAGGATTCCACTCGAGAAATCGCGTCGTTGCCGGTTTTGAAGTCAGTCCAGTGAAAGAGCCACACCGGTTGCCAGACAAAAAGCGCAATGACAAAGGCTGCGAACGCCCCCCAAGTAACACCAAGCGTCCGAGCCGCAAGTGAGTTGATTTCTTCATCTCACGCGCTGTCCTTCCGTTTTAGCGAAAGGAGGTGAATGAGACCTGCTCCCGGTGCAATTGGGAGCGATACCCTCCCGCCCAGAACACCAATCGCCTCTGGATCTCGGACTTTTAGCAGTGTGCCCAAGATGATCAGGAAGACCAGAGAGATGGCTAATGCTGCTCCCATGCGGGCGAGTGTACTGCGCTTTTGCGGACTCATGAGAACTATGATGATGCCCGCAAGAAACACGAGTGTGCCAATGCTTCTTCGACGGACACTAGTTATCGTCAGTGACGATTCACAGGGCCCGTTTAGAGAACATAGCGCAACACTAGCTAAGTCGCGCTTCTATCGAAATTCGTAGCTCACAACCTGGGAGAAATTTGGACCGAGAGAATGGGGAAAGACGGAATGCTCCCAATGTGTGGGCAACTGGAAATTGGGTCAGTCCCGTTTATATCCATTTATCCCATTGAAGATGGATGTCATCCTGAACGGAGTAATGCGAATGGCGAATGCGATCCGCCTTACATAGTCGAAGGATCCCCTACCCGTCGTACGCTCCCCTCGGAGATAGACAGGCGCTCACGAATCTCCATTCGGCAAGGATTCCTGGCAAACAACGTAAAGGATGTCCGCCCGCCTCCCCGCCTTCGGACAGAGCTTTCGTTATTACCTTCGTTACGTCCTGCCGAGTTCTTTCCTAGGAAAGCGCAAGCGATCCGCGATACAAGTTCCATCTCAGAGTCGGGCCCTCTGTGCTGTCGAATGCCGGCAAAGGAGGCCGGGCAAGCATGGAATCGCCGCAGGAAAAGTTGTATGACCTTCGCTCTGCTCTTTGTAACGCTCTCGGTTATATAGAACTCTGCCTTGAAAAAGACACTCCTTCGGACAAGATTGGGGAATTCCTGGAAAAGGCTGCAAAACAGGCCAAAAGAGCCCTCTACATTGAGGAGAGCCTCTTCCGGGTCATGTCTTCCCCTGATAAGAACCCATCGCTTCCGGTGAGGAAGATTTCATGACATTCCCGAGAGAGAAGCAAAGTTGTGAGATTCAAAACGGCGGGTGGTCCATTCTTTGAACTGCCGAAGGCGCCACTGATGTGGGCGCCACGTCCTTCGCGCATGTTGCGAAGGGTGGGTAACGGACCGCCAATAGTGAATGCCTTTGTGCGAAGAACTCAAGCCGTCGGAGAACCTATACTGTCGGCAGGACGGGTGGCCCGGGACTTTCAGTGTTCGTTTCTCTTTCCCGTTTTGAAACTGTGGGTACCCCGCTCTTGCGATTTGTGCAAGGCCGGGTACGATGCTGCCGATACCATGATGTTATGCCCAGCGGATTGCATCGCACCTACGGCGCTCACCATCTGACTTTGTCACTGGATCGTGCTATCGACGGCTTCCCTTCCTAAGTTCGGCGAAAACTCGCGACCGTTTCCTTGCCATGCTCGAACAAACGCGCCAGCGTTATCGCTTTGTGGTTGTCGGCTATGTCGTCATGCCAGAACACATTCATATGTTGATCAGCGAACCGGAGGTGGGGAGTCCTTCCGCGGTGATGCAGGTCGTGAAACAGCGCACGGCGCGGGCGCTGTTGCCGAGGAAGAAGAGACGCGATCGGCGGCAACGCGATTTGTTTGGGGAGGAACCGCGGCGGGCGTTCTGGCAGGCCGATTCTACGATTTCAACGTGTGGACGTCGAAGAAGGGGTGGAGAAATTGCGGCACCTGCACCGCAACCCCGTTAGACTTGGACTGGTGGAATCGCCGGAGCAATGGAGGTGGAGCAGCTATCGGCACTGTGCTTTGGGAGAGCCGGGATTGGTGCGGGTGGATGTGGGGTGGGGAAAGATTTCTTTTCGGGATCGAGTGGCGTGAACTCGTGAAGCAAAATCTTATCGCTTTCGGCAATCGTGGTACCCACCCTTCGCAAACTGCGCGAAGAGTGGGACACCCACATCTAGGGTAATTCGCAAGACCAAAACTAGTCAGCATCTTTCGAAGGATGGGCCACCCGACCACCCTTTGTTTCGAAACAGGAAGCACCAACAACTCACAAGGGCGGGCCACCCGTCAGCTGGCGGGCCTTTTCGTGAAGACCTCCTTAGTAGCGGCTGATCGTCACTTGATTTCCAGCTCCATGAAAAGTTCCGTTATCTTGGGCTGAATACCTATCTTTTTCCAGGCCGCTTGAGCAGGATTTCGATTGGGGTCGCAGCTGGCAGGGTTTTTGCCGTCCATCTGGAGCACTCGGTGGTTCGTCTTTGCCACTAGCCTCTTGAACAAATTCTTAGCTGGCATCTTCCACCCATTTGGCTTGGCGATGTTAGGGTCTTTTTTGTGAACGGGGATCAATGCGACCAACTCGGGATGGTCCATCTTCTCCATGGCCGCAACTAATGTTGCATTGTGGCTCGCATGATGTCCGACCTTGTAAAAGACGGTACGCGCCAAAAGGTCGTCGGTGCTGACGCCGTCCTTCTCCCATTTCACTTGATCCCAACTCAGCCAGTTTCCGGTCTGTGCATCGGCGGCAAACAACAGCACCTTTTCGCTCTCGACTAACTCGATGGCTAGAACGACGCTGGAATTATTGGTAAAGGTGTCGAGGTAAAGAGCCAAGAAGCCGGCTTGCTGCATCCAGTCGTCATCAATTCTCCTCCAGGAATTTCCTTGGCCGTAGTAGTGCTGTTGGATCTTCTTTAAATCGCTCGACGCTGCGGATTTCCGACGCCGCTTCTCGGTTTCCCCAAAGGGATACTGTTCCTCTTCGCGCGAGATCACGCCTCTGCGCGCAGCAACGGCATCGAGGAACTTGTTGGCCGACGCGACTGCGAGCGCAAGTGCCGGGTCATAGCTTTCGCCGGCCCTTGGATCCTTCCGATAAAGCAATTCGTTGCCGCTAATTCGCGGTGGCCCCAGAACGTGCACCTTCACCGTACCCGCGGGCAAGCCCGGCATGTCGAAGATCCGACCAGGCCTCAAATACTCTGGAGCTTTTCGCCCTAGGCCCTTGAGAATCTCGATTGCCTTTGCAGGAAGTTCCGGTGGTGTCCCAGACGCTGCGGCTCCATAGAAACCCAGCATCTCATCCAGAATGCGAAAGGGAGTGGCAGTTGCAACATTGCTGGAGGACGAAATCATTTCTTCGCGGACGGAAGCCAATCCCTTCTTGAGGTTGTTGTGGGCCTCGCCAATGTCTCGTGCCATGGAATCGCTGGGATCGTCAAGCCAAGGGAGCCATACCTGTTCCACTCCGATCTCGCCAAACTCTTTCTCGCAATGAAGGAAGCCGCTGAGATGGTCGTTATGCTGATGGGTACCGACCACCACATCGATCGGTTTCCCGTCGAGTGTCTTCTTGATCTCCGCGGCGATCTTTTTCAGTCGTGCGATCGAATCACTGCTATTTCGAAATGAGCCGCAGTCGATGAGCAGATGGCTCTTCGAGTCGCCAACAGTGAAAGTGACCAGAAAGCAATCGCCTAGTTCCTTCAACCGATACATTCGAATATTCGCCGAGACAGCGATTGCCATAAGTGACCTCAGTGGCGGTGAAGCAGGTTGAAATCGAGACGCCAGTCTCGATCATCGTTGGCATAGAGAGAAGCGGCCAATGCGGCAGCCGATTCGTCGTCTCCGCGGGCGTAAGCGGCTTGACGCTGGAAGCGTTCGTAGCTTTTGATGTTCTTCTGAATCACGTACTCCACCTGATTCAGGTTGCCGAGACTCAAGATCAGCGAGCAGCCGCCCCGGAATACCATCTTGTGCGGCTGTCCTTCGTCTCCAATGTCTGCGGAAACCCGCTGAGTCAGTGTGATGAGAACCTGTTCGATCTGGCGTCCTTCACGTCCCGAGCGAAAGGCAGGACGGACGCTATGTACTTCAATTCGAGGCACATAGTTACGATCCGGCAGGCCGTCGCGGATAAATCGGACCTTGGCAGAATCCTTGCCGAATAACTGTGAAACCGGGCGCGACGTCAGCCCTAACTTATTCAGAAACAGTTCCCACTCTGCGTCCCCGTACGCCTTGGCTTTTCCCATTAACAGTTCGTGAAGGCTCCCCTGCGCGACTTCCGACCTTCTATATAACTCCTGACGGTCTTTTGTTTCCAGGATTTCACCGATGTGGTGTTTCATCTGGTCGGCAATGCGGCTGAAGGTCTTTGTTTGCTTTGGGGTGAAGTCGGGCGTGCTCCAACGGAGGCTATCGATCGAGATTGTATTCACACGATCCGGAAAGATTCCACGCGCGCGAAATGCTTCAATCAGAGCAAGGCGGTAGCCCGCCTCATCTTCGGGCGCGATGTCGAGATCCGCGGTAATCAAAGCGCGCAAGTAGTCGCCAAAGGTAATGTCGTGCGGCGGACAATAGTCGAGCGCGCGAATGCAGATCGCCAAGAAATGTTCGGCGATCTGACCAGCTTCGACGGCCAGCCGATGCACCAGATCCCGACTGATGCTGCCCTCCGGCAGCTGTCCGGTGCCATTGGTTGCGATCCTCACCAAATCGACAGTTCGATAACGATAGATTCGCTGAAACGCATCAAACACCGTGGCGACCAAGACGGCACCGCGATCGTGTGCCTCAACGTTGCGAGTGTAGTCCGACGGACTGGGCTGCAGAGGTGCCCACTCACCTTTCGCATCCCACTGGCCAATCATGGTGCGCAACGCACCTCTATTGCCTTGCAAAGCCTCGCCAAATTGCGTTGCCAATTCCCCGAGCACCGTGTACCGATCCATTCTGCCGCCGCTAATATACAGTTGCTGCTCCACCAATTCACTGAACGTGAACCTCTGCAGGAGAGCGACGATATCCGCAAAACCCTCGTGGAAAGCTGCGACATCTGGATTTGTGACCTCCATATAGCGATGGTGAATCGAATCCAAAATGGCGTGGGTTGTTTCGTGGGCCACGATATCAGGACTTAGACAGGTAAAAACCAGTCCGCCGGGATAGTTACTTCCCTGCCATTGATCGGCCGCGGTGAAATACCCGAACAGCAAGGAAGACTTTTGAGGATCGTAGTAAGCATTGCTGTCGCGGAGCGCGTGCGGATAGACCCGCAATTTTGGCACATATTCCCGCGGCCAGCGAACATCACGTTGGAGTTGGGGTCCGCTCTTTGGTTTCAGCACTCTGGGCGCCCAGACGATTCTCCGACCCAGGGCGCGCTCAAAGTGGCGAATGGTCTTCATGGCCACCGCGTAGACAAGTTGCTGGTGGAACTGCGGGCTCCCTTCGCTCGGCGCGAGTCCATTCTGGGAGGCAATCTCTTCGTCCCGCAGGTCGATCGGTTCGTACCAGCAATTGCTGGCAGGGTCGTAGTCGACCACTTCTAGATATTCACCAGACGGGCCTGGTTCAAGTCGCTCGAATGGAATCCGATATACAACTTCATTAATTCCGGCGGTGTCCAGACGCGTGGAGAACCCCGGATCAACAGCATAGCCGCGTAGGTAGCGATAGACAGGAGGATTCATAAGTCGTCCCTGCCGCACGAGTTCAAACAGCAGCATCATACTCCAGCCTGAGCTAGTAAACTACACGAATGTCGGCAAACGGTTCTCAGTGTGTAGCTAACTCAGCGGGACGCGATAACTGGAGTTAGTTAGACACTAATTGATAAATAAGGAGAGGACATTCTTTAAGATCTTAGTCTTGGTCATTGTTGCCTGCAGTTATTGCATTCTTGAATTCCTTCCCGAAGTTACGCGAGATTTCAAGTTGAGATCAACATGACCTGACAGGGAATTCGGGGCGGGCCTATGGGCATGCGGACAAACGTGCCGCACCCTTTGGCGAGTGGACTACGGTTTGAGCTTTACGCCTCCGAGCAAGTCAAAACTTCCTCTGGCATACAACGCGTGAAGCAATGGGACATCCTTGATCTCGCAAGCGTATCCACATTGAGGAAATGGACGACGCGGCTGAAACTTACCGCCAGAGGTAGGAGTCGGCTGCGCAGACATTTCCGGGCATCGGAACGCTCGGATTCCGGGGACAAGTACTTCGCTCAGGAATCGGCAGCAGAAAGCGGACGATGAGTAAGGGCCACAATATCGGGATGAGCCAAATGATAAAAGCGCCCGGCGGACCGTCGCCGGGGTGATCGGCGAAGTCCGATTCGATGCTGCTCATCTTTTGATAGTTCATCAGACGCTGGGACGGACGCACAAAGCATACGCTTCAGGTTAACGATTGCAAAGTGCATTCTCAGGGCGGGCCGACCCATCCTTTCAGATCTTCGCATCCGTGGTTCCCACCCTTTCGCAAAAGGCGCGAAAGGATGGGGCAACCGCAGTAACGGTGGTGTCCGGCGCGGCCCATTTTTCCAGAAACCGATTTAGCTTTTTATCTCGTGCGAGGAGTCTCGGCAGGTTGCTACCAGCCCCTGCTGCCGCCGGGACGGGAAGCGTGGGGCAACCCCAGTTTGGGAATTATGAAAGGATCGGCCGGCCCCGCTCGGAGCATGGGGACGGTCCCGCCATCGCATCACTTCCTCGTTGAAGATCCAAGTAATTCGTGGACAGACGGAAGTAACTCGCATCTTGTGACACGCGGCGGGTTGTCCGCGCAGTTGCTCGCCCAAGGCAGATAGCTAGATCACAGTCTTATCGTTCTTCGTGTACTGAACTTTGTGACCTATCCGGATTCCCGCTGCCCGCCATTTGTTTCCAGCGATGGCACCAGTCGCCGCGAGTAAACCGAAGCCAACGGCGAGTATCGGCCCCATTAGCGGCAAGAAATAAGCATGCTGGATGATAAAGCCGATCACGGCAGGCACTAAAATCCCGAGGACGATGCCGCCGACAACGATGCCCGCATTCGCCCACTTCCAATCCGCATCCTCCGCTTTTCTGATAGCGGTACCAGCAATGACAACCAGGGATACGAGTTGTATCAAGAAAGCCATAGCCGGTGAAAGTGTACCGCAATCCCCAAATTCAAGAATCAAACAAAACACACAACAGCCAAAGCGGCGACACGTGCCCTTTGTCTCGCTCCACACGACGTCATCCCGAACGCCCGGCGTTTTTCACTTGCGGCGAAGGGATCTCGCGTGGACATTACTGCGAGGAACTGGGAAGGCCTATTGCTTTCTTGGGGTTTGCCTATCATGACATACTCGTATGCCCCTTGCCGTCATGACGATGAGTTCCTGCAGGAACATTCGGGACTGGCCAGGAAAGTTAAAAATCCCCACCCTCTCGCAAACAGCGCGAGAAGGGTGGGGCACCCTGCTATCCTGCAGGGCGTATGGCCTTACTGTTTAGCGAGTCTGTGCGGTTTCTTTTGCGTTCTGAACTGCGTTCACAAAATCGCGAGCGGGTGCGATGTTTGGCATGGGTGCTTGCCCTTTGAGAATGTCGCTGAAAGGAACATCACTGCCGAACCAGGACTTGGTTGCTTTGTGATCCTGTTGCAGTTCAGCGCCGTTCAATGACGCTCCGATGAACGCGCCCTTGCTGCTCGAATAGGTCAGAATGCCAGCTTTGTAGCCGGCCTCCGCAGATGCCGAGCGTCCTACTGGACCTGCCGCCGCGGAAACGTCGGCGCCAAGTTTCACGTGACCTTTCATCAATCCGTTCATCCCTTCTTCATTCATGATGAACATCATGAGATCGGTGCTCTTCCCGCCGACTTGCGGACCCCAACTCACACCAGACACGGAGAACGGTGCCGGCGCGCTCCAGCTATTGTTTGCCGTACGGCAGGTCGCGACGCCGCTTCCGTGCTCGCCTCCGACTACGAATGCACCTTTCACCAATTTTGGAATCACAGCGACGCACTTCGCTCCCTCGAGTACGTCTTTCGGAACTCCCTTGTCGGGAGAGGCGCTGGTGATGTGCTGCACCGTTTCGGTCGCGCGCGCCAATTCCGAGTTGTCAGCCGTGCTCTTTTCATCTTGTGCCTGTGCCAGCGTGAACGAGCCGAGACAAAGTCCCAAGAAGGCAATTGCTACCTTTCCTTTCGTCAATGTTGGCATTACTCCGTACCTCCTTGGGGTTCGATTCTGGAGGCAGACGAATGGTTTTCGGCATAGATGTGGCGGCTAAAAAGCCGCTCTGGAAGCCGCTTTTCTACTGTCGTGACATTAGGGAGATTCCTGCAAGAGCTCGTGACGGGGGCGCGCTCGGCTTCGCCATCGCGGGACAGCCGAGGCGGCTGTCTCGACATGGTTCATCTTTTTTTCGCTTTTTTCTTCTTCGCTGTGGTCACAGGGCGCTGGTTGCCAAAGACCCGGGCGAAGATCCTGTCCACGTTTTTGAGTTGACGCGGCAGGTCAAAGGCGTACTCGATTTGCTTGCGCGGAACTTTCGAGGTGATCTCTTTGTCGGCAAGGATCTCGTCATGAAAATTCAGTCCTTCTTTCCATGAGCGCATGGCGTGACCTTGCACGAGTCGGTAAGCGTCTTCACGGGTCATGCCGTGTTCGACGAGATCGAGCAGTAACTGTCCGCTGAAGATGAGGCCATGCGTCGATTCCAGATTGGCTCGCATTCGCTCCGGATAGACGAACATCGTGTCGACGATATTGGCGGTCTTGGTTAGCAGATAATCTGCGAGCGTAGTGGAATCAGGCAGGATCACGCGCTCCACCGACGAGTGCGAGATATCGCGTTCATGCCATAGTGCGACATTCTCAAAACCGGCTTGGGCGTTCGAACGCACAACCCGGGCCAGGCCGCTGATCTGTTCGCAGGTGACAGGATTGCGCTTGTGCGGCATGGCGGAAGAACCCTTCTGCTTCTCACTGAAGTATTCTTCGGCCTCGCGGACTTCGGTGCGCTGCAGATGACGGATTTCCGTCGCAATCTTGTCGAGCGTCGAAGCGATCACGGCCAGGGTCGCGAGATAGTTCGCGTGCCGATCGCGCTGGATTACCTGTGATGACACGGCCGCAGCTTTCAATCCGAGGCGCGCGCACATCTTCTCCTCGAGCTCCGGAGTAAGGTGCGCGAAGATGCCGACGGCTCCTGAGAACTTGCCGACACGCATATCTTCTGCGGCAGCCATGAAGCGTGCAATGTTGCGCTGTGTTTCGGAATACCAGTTCGCGATTTTGAATCCGAAAGTGATCGGCTCGGCGTGAACGCCATGAGTCCGTCCGATCATAGGTGTGTCTTTGAATTCCCAAGCGCGCCTCTCAAGCACTTCGGCGAGACGATGGAGGTCTTGCGCTATGACTTGGGACGACTGCCGTATCAGAAGCGCCTGGGCAGTATCGACAACATCGTTCGAGGTCAGCCCGTAGTGGAACCAGCGCGCGTGCGGGCCTACGATTTCGGCAACCGCTGTAGTGAAGGCGATGACGTCGTGGCGGACTTCGGCCTCGATTTCGTGAATGCGCTCGACGCGGAAATCGGCG
>AP72_2010_repI_A001DRAFT_1000245_pt1 | contig 12184 bp, 10 predicted proteins | sample AmaPasrepliIA001_FD_9535 | JGI IMG/M metagenome (IMG submission 9535)
TCGATGAATCCGATCTTGTCCATCTTCAGGCCAGTGTAGGTCTCGATGCGCCAACGAAGGTAGGGACTGCGCCACGGAGCGAGCCGATGGCCNCGCGTGGCAATCCACATGAACCGCAAAACCTTTCTCATGTTCTCGATTGGCAGTATAGCGGTTCAAAACTGCTAGACTTTTTTGTTCATGTCCGACTCCAGGCAACAGGCTGAGGATCACTACTACGCCGCCCTTGATCTCTTTGCCGAAGGCAAGCAGGACGAAGCCGTTGCCGAGTATGAAAAGTGTCTCGCGCTCGATCCTTCCCACTCTGAGGCGTTGCACGGACTGGCTCGCGCTTATCAGGATGCCAATCGGCTCGACGAGTCCATTCAGATTTCGAAGCGCCTGGTNGAACTAGATCCGGACGACGTTCTCGCCCANACAAGCCTTTCCATTGCCTATCAAAAAAAAGGAATGATCCCCGAGGCCGAAGCCGCTGCCAATCAGGCGCGGATTCTGGGTTGGAAGAAGCAGCTTCGTGATGCTAAAAAATAAGACCGATTTCACCACGGAGGCACGGAGAACCCGGAGAAATTCCGGATGAAACCACGAAGGACACGAAGGTCACGAAGGAATGCATTTCTTAAGACCCTGGTGTTCCTTCGTGTCCTTCGTGGTTAGCTTTGGTTTCCTCCGGGTTCTCTGTGCCTCCGTGGTGAAATCGGTGTTTGTTAAACTTAAGATTCCATGTCTCAGATTCAACGTAGAAAGACGCCGACCGTCTACATTGGGCATGTTCGTGTGGGCAGCGATGCACCGGTTGTTGTGCAATCAATGACCAACACCGATACTGCCGATGTTCCTGGCACCNTAAAGCAAATCGCGGCGCTCGCACGGGCCGGCTCAGAGCTGGTCCGCGTGACNGTAAANAACGATNCCGCTGCCCAAGCNGTGCCGCACATCGTCGAGGGACTGGAGAAGATTGGCGTCAACGTCCCAGTCATCGGGGACTTTCACTACAACGGACATCTTCTTCTGAAGAAGTACCCAGCTTGCGCGCGCAGCCTCGCCAAATACCGCATCAATCCTGGCAACGTCAGCATTGGCAAAAAAGATGACGAGAACTTCCGCACCATGGTGGAAGTTGCGGTCGAGAACCGGAAGCCAGTGCGCATCGGCGTGAACTGGGGATCGCTGGACCAGCAGCTACTCACGCGCATGATGGACGAGAACTCTCGGCGTCCTGAGCCTCTGGACGCGCGCGAAGTGACGATGGAAGCCATGGTCGTGAGTGCGCTGAACTCAGCCGCTGCTGCTGAGAAGTATGGCCTGCGAGCTGACCAGATCATCATCAGCGCCAAGGTGAGCGGAGTGCAGGACTTGCTTGACGTCTATCGCAGCCTGGCCGCACGCTGCTCGTACGCGTTGCACCTGGGATTGACTGAGGCCGGAATGGGAATGAAGGGCATTGTCGCCAGCGCGGCAGCGCTGGGACCGCTGCTCACTCAAGGTATCGGTGACACGATCCGCGTCTCGCTCACGCCTGCTCCCAACGGAGACCGCACGGAAGAGGTTTTGGTAGCCCAGCAAATACTACAGTCACTCGGAATCCGCAGCTTCACGCCTCAAGTAACTGCATGTCCCGGTTGTGGTCGCACTACGTCAACCTTCTTCCAGGAAATGGCGGAGCAGATCCAAACCTACGTCCGCAGCAGCATGCCGGTATGGAAAGAGAAGTATCCCGGCGTAGAAGAGATGAAGCTCGCGGTCATGGGTTGCGTTGTGAATGGCCCCGGCGAATCGAAGCATGCCAACATCGGCATCTCGCTGCCAGGAACTTTCGAAGAGCCTAAGGCTCCGGTGTTTGTGGATGGGAGATTGATGACGACCTTGCGCGGCGATCACATCGTCAAGGAATTTATCGGAATTCTCGACGAGTATGTCGAAACCCGATACGGCGCCGCCTCAACATCCGCTGCGAACAAGGCCGAGTTCGCGACCAAGGCCTAGTTCGTCGTCACCGAAGCCGCGTGAGGGCGGCTTGGATCCACGTTCTACAGCGGAGACGCCCAGCCGTCGCCTGACTTTCTCGTCATTCCAAGGGCGTCTAAACTTGGCGGCCGGTTAGCCGCCCCAAGTCCTGTCGCCAGCGATCAGGACCGGTTATGAATGCGCAGTATTTGTACTGCAGGGCCCCACAGCCAGTAACTTAATAGCCCCGTACAAACACTACCGGGCAGCCAGCGATCCGAACGCCACACCTGCCCATACCGCGAACACCGCGCAGTTCACTACGATGCGAAACATTGTGTTATCGATCAGCGAGTTGTACTTTGCGTCGAACATTGTCTTTTCTCCTCTTGCACCTATAGACGACGTTTTTGCGTTGTCGTTAGTGAATACGCGGAAAAAACTTGCGGGTTCCATTGCGGGATAATTATTTTTTTTGGTTCTCTGCCTGCTAACCGCAACGACTTTTGATCGTCAGGTGCCCTCTCAGGTTTTCCACTCAAATCCTCCTGGTAATCCACGGATTCGAATTTTGAATAGTGCAACTGCGTGAATTTTGGATTAACATTCTGCGACTTCCAAAGAAGCTGAACAAAGTTCCCGGTTGCGTGCGGCCGGAATTGTGCACAGGAGCCCCAAATGATCTCCCAGCGTCGTCTTTCTCTCTTCCTGCTTGCCATTGTGCTGATGACAGGCGTTGCTTTCTCTCAAACCCAGATCACAACCGGCGTAATTCAAGGCACGGTGCTCGATCCCTCCGGCGCGGTCATCCCCGGCGCTTCGGTCGAGGCTCACAATCTCGATACTCAGATACGATCGGCGACAACAAGCGACGAGAATGGAAGGTTCTCGTTCCTTGCCTTGAGTCCAGGGCGTTACGAGGTGATCGCGAAGAAGGAAGGCTTCTCGACCGTCGTCACGCAGGGAATCGACTTGACCGTCGGCCAGGCAAGAGGCCTGAACATGACGATGAAGGTGTCGACGGCCGGAGAGACGGTCACGGTCAATGCCACGACGACGATCGATACCACGGCGACTGAATCAAGCAGCACGCTGAACAACATCACCATCGATCAAACTCCCATTTTGGGAAGGAAGTTCGAAGACCTGTTGACGCTCACGCCGGGAGTCAGCATCGTGCAGGGTCCGGACGGTGACGAGATCAACTTCGCCGGCCAGCGCGGAATCTACAACAACATCAGTCTCGACGGCGGCGATTACAACAACGGATTCTTTGGCGAGCAAGTCGGCGGACAACGTGCTGCGATTGACATTACGCTCGACGCCGTGAAGGAATTCCAGGTCGTGGCCACCGGAGCCACCGCCGAATTCGGACGCACCGCAGGTGGTGTGGTCAACGTAATCACAAAGTCAGGTACCGATCAGCTTCACGGCAGCGCCTTTCACTTCCAGCGCCTGGAGGCACTCAGCGCCGATACCTCCGACGGCAAGCCGCTACAGGACTTTCACCGCGAGCAGTTTGGCGGAACGGTCGGTGGTCCAATCATCAAACAGAAGATGTTCTTCTTTGGCGCGGTCGAGCAGATTCTCGAAAACCTCAATCGGCCCAATTTGAGTACCCCACTCGGCACGTGCTCAGGTACTCCGGTAGTTGGAAGCGGTGATGCATTGATCGGAGGCAGCGCTGAATGCCAGCGCGTAGCTCTCCTCAACTTCTTTCAGAGCACCCGCAATCAGAACGAAGGCCTGCCGGTAAAGCACGAGATTCACAACACCGCCATCCTTGGCAAATATGACTGGAATGTGAACCAGGCAAATAGCCTGAGCGCGTCATACAACTTCGATCGCTCCAACAATCCCAACCAGACCTTCGACGTGCCCACGTACGGCACCTCGGCCAACGGTATCGAAGGCGCATCCAAGATCAACTCCGTGAACTTCAACCTGTTCACCACCGTCTCGGCCAAGAAGCTCAACGAGGGTCACTTCACTTTCTCGCGAGAAGATCGGCCGCGCGCGGCGGTTCCTTCCAATGTGCCGGCCGACACAGCCATGGGTTTCGTCACGACTTTCCGATTTGGGAATCCATTCTTCCTCGGACCCAATATTGATGAAGTGTTTAAGCGCACCCAGGTTCGCGATAACTTCTCCATCGTCTCCGGCAATCACACGATTAAGTTCGGCGGGGAGTTCATGCACAGCAATAACGCGCAGGTCTTCCGCGGATTCTTCGAGGGCCGATACATCTTTGACTCCGTGGTCGGCTTCCTTCACTACGCCACGCCGGCAACGGCAACCAGCCATGGCTTCGGACCGAACACGGCTGAGTGCGCGAACGGCACATTCTTGAATCAGGGCGAGACATGCCCGGATGGTTTCAAGGCCACGGCCAGCCCGTTGCTGCTCTACTTACAGGGAGCTCCGACGGGACTATCGAATCTCACACCGGGAGCTTCAGACATCAGCAACAATAACTATGCGTTCTTCCTGCAGGACAAATGGCAGTTCCGGCCAAACATCACCTTAAATTACGGCCTGCGCTGGGAAGCTCAGACATTTCCCGATCCGGTAATTCCGCCATCCAAGACCGCATATGGTTCGAATTTGAGCGATCCCCGGTTCCCGTCCGACGGCACGATACCGAACGCGACGAAGATGTTTCAGCCCAGAGTCGGTCTCTCCTGGGACATTAAGAACAACCAGAAGTCCGTCGTACGCGCCAGTTGGGGCATCTACAACGCGCAGCTGAATCAGCTCACCCAGGTAGGAGCGATCACGACCAACGGCGTGCAACAGCAAACGTTGTTTGCCGGGAACGTGGGAACATGTCCATTGCCATCGCCTCCCGCAGATGGTTCCTGTCCAGGAGTTCCGGCGGCCTATACCCAGCTCTTCATCAGTCCCAACGGTCCGAAGCCGCAATGGCCTAACGTGATTCCGTTCACGCCTCCATCCGGCGGGGCATTTCCGTTCCAGCCCGGTGTGACCGTGTTCAACCGCAACTACAACAACCCTCGCACCTACACTGGAAACTTCGCCTTCCAGCAGGAATTGGCAACGAACTGGACTGGCTACATCGATCTGACGATGTCCAAAGGCGTTTACCTGACGCGATTCGTCAACCCGAATACCGGCGCTGCGCTGCCGATCAAGCCGACCGACAACGTCGACACAGTGAGTTACGGTCCCGGACCATTCACAAACCTCGGAGCCGTTACGGATACTCAGAGCAGTGCCCACTCGCTGTACCGCGGAATGACCCTCGGCGCAAGAAAGGCGTTCAGCCAGAACTATCAACTGGAGTTCAACTACACGCTTTCGGAAGATGTGGACGACGATTCAAACGAGCGTGATCCGTTTACCTTCCGCTACTTCAATCGTTTCGACTTCCGCAGAGACTATGCATTCTCCGATCGCGATGAACGGCACCGGTTCAACCTGTTTGCCTTTATGAAGCTGCCGTACGGCTTCGAATTCAGTCCGCGGGTTCAGGCGCATACCGCGCAACCGATTACCGACAACACTCTGGGAACCGGCACTGGCGCTCCGTGCAGTGCGAACAATTCAAGAACGCGCGTGGTGAACGGAATCGACTGCGGACGCAATCACCTGCGCAAGGACAATGGCTACTTCAGCTTCGACTGGCGCGGAACTCGCCCGTTCCATTTTGGGGATCGTTATGCAATCATCCCCCAGGTTGAAATGTTCAACAGCTTTAACAACAAGAACAATGTCAATCCGCTAGTGACGCCGGGGCTGTTCAACTTCGACGGCTTCCTGCGCGAGGGCGTGGGCGATCCGTTGCAGGTTCAGTTGTCGGTGAAGTTCTTGTTCTGATCGGGAGGAAGGGAATGAGGGGCTGCTTTGGCAGCCCCTCCGTTTTCGTCACCCTACTCGCAGCAATGCTCCCTTACACTGTCATCCTGAGGCCCTCTTTTGGCCGAAGGACCTCACGGAATATCTCGGACTTAGTTACTGCTAACGGGCTCTTCGGCCAGAATTGTCGTGTAAGAGCCGCGATGCAGCACTCTCGTCCGACACGTCGCGGGAGGTCCTTCGGCCAACAGAGGGCCTCAGGATGACAGGTTTTATTTATTGATAACGATGAAATGAGATGCCTCCTCCACCCATCCTCACCATCGATCTATTTCCCACACTCGAAGCCAAACTAATCGAACTTCTCCGCTGCCTACGCCACGACGACTGGCCGCGCTCCACTTTGGCGAAGCAATGGACGGTGAAAGACGTTGCCTCTCACATGCTCGATGGCAATTTGAAAAGGCTTTCCATTCAGCGCGATGGCTTTTTCGGTCTGCAAGCTCCGCCACGCGACGGCTATGAATCCTTCATCGCATTCATCAATCGCAACAATGCCGAGTGGGTGCAGGCCGCGCGCCGGCTTAGTCCACAAGTCCTGATCGAGTTGATGGAGATCACATCGAAGCAGGTCTATGAGTTATTTCGCAAGCTTGATCCAAATGCTTCGGCACTCTGGGGAGTCTCATGGGCAGGAGAAGAGACCTCGGCGAACTGGTTCGACATCGCACGCGAGTACACAGAACGTTGGCACCACCAGCAGCAGATTCGCGTTGCGGTCGAGCGGCCAGGAATCAGCAGTCGCGACCTTTACTTTCCAGTGCTTGATACGTTCATGCGCGGCATGCCGCATGCTTTCCGGTCGGTGAACGCTCGCGAAGGAACTGTGGTCGAAATCCTAATTTCCGGTGACGCGGGCGGCTCATGGTTCGTCGAAAGAACCGATTCGAAGTGGCGCCTGGAGCAACACGCGAGCTCTACAGATGCAACGTTGAAGATGGATCAGGAACTGGCTTGGCGCGTGTTCACCAAGGGCGTCGATGCGCAAACCGCCGCTAGGGAAGTCGAAATGTCAGGCGATCATTCTTTAGCGGTACAGGCGTTGTCATTGGTTGCAGTATTGGCGTAGTGCACCTGCAGAGCTGCCTTAGACCGGTGCTCGTCGTTAAACCCGCAAAAAACCCGAGCGAGGGCGCGCGTCGGTCCTCGCGAATGTAGGACCTGCGGCTGCCCTCGGCCGGGTGTTTGTCTGTTCGACAAGCGGAGTCCTCAGCGGCAAACCTTCAACTTCCACCACCGGTCCCTGTATGTTCGCTGAAGCTACTGTCACTCAACGATACAGAACCACCACCACGCGGTAAGTGCTCATCCCATCATTCCCGGCTTGGGTCGCGCAGGCTCCGATGGAATAGTTGCCGGAGGGAAGTTCGAGCACTTTGTTGATGAGGTTGGAAGGAAGATCGGTCGGGTTGGGAGTGGTGAAGTTAAATGCAGAGGCCTGCGCGCCTGGATGCGGTAAGGCAGTGAAGGCCGCGCTTGCTGAACCATCACCTGAGCAGGCAACGCGACGTAACTGTGAAGAATGCGTCGCCTTGAGTGCCGCCATCCGGCGTTTGCCTCTCCGCGCCGCAATCTGCTGCTCAATGGCCTGCTCGAAATCGTCCGACGAGAGGTTTTGCAAACCTGCGGCAAAGTCCACGGTTGCCCACAGACGATTTCCCGCTCTTACAATTCCCACTCCCATTTCGTTATAGACAGGATTCAGCAGGTTGGTGCGATGTCCGGGCGAGTGCATCCACCCGCTTTGCAATTCCTCGGCGCTGTCTGCATATCCCACATTCTCAGCGGCGCCGCTGAACTTCGCGCCTCGCTCGGAGAGACGCTCCGTGAAACGGGGCTCGCCCTTGAGCTGGTGGGTCAACTCCTTCTGTTTCGCCATTTCATCGGAATGCAGCCGTGCAGCGAGAGCAAGTCGGTTGTTCCATTTCAGCGGCGGAGCATTGACTTTCGCGCGCTCCTCGTTGGTCCAGTCTAGGATCTGCTGCTCCATTTGGGTCGTGCTGGTGACCTCTTGCGCGAGCAACTTAAGCGGCAGCAGGCCGAAAAGCAGCAAGGCAAGACGCAGGATTCGCGTCATTCCTTGGCTCTGCGGCGTGCAGTGGCTTTCGGACTGGCGGGCTTCGCCTCCTGGTTCTTGGAAACGGCGGCGGTCGATGCGGCAAGCTGAGGCGCAGAGTCTCCGCTTTGCTGCTTGCGTCGTTCGAGAAAGGTCTTATCCCGCTCGATTTGTTTGCGCAGCTTCTCGGCCTTGGCGGCAAGTCGTTCTGCGGGTGTGAGCTTCTTCGATTGGTCGGCCCAGTGTCGTTCAAGATCGCGTTGGCTTTGACTCTTCACGTAAAAAGAATCGCACAAAATGAGTTATGAATGCGAGCGTTGGACATCAGCTGTCGGCGTTCGGCTATCGGCATTCAGCCGGCCACCGGTATTGGTAACCCGGAGTGGACCTCCTAATATCTCTTGCCCAAATTCGGGAAGATAAGTAGCCGAGCGCCGAAAGCCGACTGCTAAAAGCCGCTTTCACGCTGACGCGCTCTTGTTCTTGATCTCCGCCAGCAACCGCTCGATTTCGTCTTCGCGCTCCAAGGTCGCGAAACGATCCTCGATGGATTCGCCGGTCAGCTCCTGGTGCGCATGATTGATAGCCTCGCCACGCTCCACCTTTTGCTTCATGCGATCGAAAGTTTCAACATGCTTGCCGTCGCCCGCCGCTGACTGGGCAACGCGTGCTTTTCCAACCACACGCGATCTGCGCGCCTGTGCCACCAGTACATCGCACTTCGACTGCGCTTCTTCGAGTTTCTGCTCGAGCTTGCGCAAGGCGGTCTTCAGGTTCTCGACCTCGATCCTCTGATCGGCAACCTGCTGCTCGAAGTTCTGCGCTGTCTGCTTCGAACTCAATGAACGTTCGATCGCGGCGCGGGCGAGGTCGTCCTGTTTCTTCGAGACGGCCAGCTCAGCCTTGCGTGTCCACTCCGATGCCTTCTCCAGATTTTCCTTCTGTTTCTTTTCCAGAAGATGCTGATCGGCGATCGCAATCGCTACCTGCGTCTTCACCTGGAGAAGCTGGTTCTGCATGTCGAGGATGACCTGCTTGATCATCTTCTCGGGATCTTCTGCCTTGTCGACCAGGTCATTGATGTTGGCCCGGATTAACGTCGAAACTCTTTCCAGCAATGCCATGACGCAACTCCTTCCATTCCTCAGCTGTTTCCTTGCACTTGAGTGGTCGGCATCGACTTGGCCTCGGTAGTCCGATCACTCGATGAAGCTAAAGCCCGATTTCTTTCCCGCCTCGCCAGAACGGCGCCCAGTGCCGCTCCCACGGCGGTCCACACAGCGAGGTGTCCGTTGAGAATGCCGAAGACCACCCCGCTCAGCAGCACCGCAACGAATGCACCTTTCCATGTATTCATAACCACCCCTTTGAATCAGAGAGCCAGGAGAGAAGCTCTCTGCTAAGCATCTCTCCCGGTCAGTTAACTACTGTGTCGGCGAACCAGCACCAGCTGACTTCTTCCTCGAGGCGTCGCCATCTACCTTCTCGGTCTTCAACTGCTTCACACGGCCGAGCAGCTCGTTCATGTTCATGCCGGAGAAGGCTTCGAACAGCGCCGGAACCTGCGCTGCGATCTTCGCCATGTCGCCGGTGATCTTGCTGGCTCCCGCAGCTCCATCGTTGCCCGTAGAGACGATCGTGATCTTGTCCACGTTCGACAGCGGTGCCGCCATCGCGCGTACCACTTCGGGAAGGCCGGTGATTAGCTTGTCGACTACCGCTGCCTGGTTCCACTCCTGGTATGCTTCCGCCTTCACGTTCATCGCTTTGGCTTCAGCTTCACCTTTCTTGAAGATGATGTCGGCTTCAGCTTCTCCCTGCGCACGTGTCGCAGAGGCGCGGCCCTCGGCCTCGACCATTTGGCGTTGACGCTCAGCTTCAGCCAGCGTCTGAATGCGCTGACGCTCGATCTCAGCTTCTTTCAACACAGTTGCGATCAGTTCCTTCTCATGACGGAGAATCTCGGCCTCCTGCACCTTGATCTGCTGCTCTTTCTCGACCTGCTGTACCTTCACAGCTTCAGCAATTACTGCCTGTTGCTGAATGTTCGCCTGGATCTCGTAAGCTTTGTCGGCCTGTGCCTGCTGCTTCTTGACCAATTCGGCGTAGGCAGCTTTCTTGACGTCCAGATCGCGCTGCGCTTCGGCCTGCTTGGCTTGCGAGAGCGTTTCTGCCAACACGCGCTCCTGGTCGGCCTGGGCCTTCGCGATGGCCGAAGCCCGCGTCGCTTCCGCGCGCTTGATCGCCGTATCGCGCTCAGCTTCTGCTGCAGCAACGTCGGCATCTCGCTTGATGCGCGCGATGTCCGGGCGTCCCATGTTCGCGATGTACTCGTTCTTGTCTCTCACTTCCTTGATGGTGAACGACACGACCTCGAGCCCCATCTTGTTGACGTCGTCCGAGCAGGTGCCGCGCATGCGGTCGGCAACCATCTCCGGCTCCTTCACGATCTGCTCGACCGTGAGTTGGCCGATGATGCCGCGCAAGTGACCTTCCATGACTAACCGGATCAGGCCTTCGCGCTGCGCCGGTGTCTTGGTTAGAAATTGCTCGGCTGCAGTGAAGATCGACACCTCATCGGACTTCACTTTGATCTGCGCGACTGCATCCACCGAGACGGCAACTCCTTGATTTGTGTAAAGGTCCTGCTGCGGCGCGACATCGAAGGACATCAGCTCTAGCGAGAGCACGCGGCAGCTCTCAAATAAGGGGTAAACCAGCGTTCCGCGTCCGATGCGAACGCGCTTTCCCCTGAAGCCATAAACGATCAATGCCTCATTGGGACCAGCCTTGACGAAGAGCTTTGCCAGCATTGCCAAAAGGAACATCGTCCCCAGCACCGCCAGCCCAGTAACCACCTGCCATGAAAAGTTCGGCATAACGTTTCTCCTTGGGTTTCTCAGCGAAACCCGCTTACCGCTTGCTAACCTCTCCGGCTTTGGCATCAGCCTCGCCGGAAATCTCGTCCCATGTGCGCACGTAGGCGATTCCTCGCTCGTAGCGCGTCACCACAACTTCAGTTCCCTTCGCAATCGGCGATCCATCCTCGCTGCGCGCGCCACAACTACGCCGCGTGCCCACTTGCTCGAAGACGATTTCCCCGGTGCCTCCTCCGCGGATCGAACTGCTCACTCGTCCGAGGACTCCGGTCATCTCGTATTCAGCGGGATCGATTCCGACATCGTGTTTCATCAGCACGCGCGCGAAGAACCAGCCCACGATGGCAGCACCAACCAGACCTGCAAGGGTCGCCAGTAACAGCGCGAAACCAATCCAGATGGAGGAGTAATGGGTCAGCAGATAGCCCATTCCGCCAAACCAGGTTAGGAACGCCATCAGCGTGAATGAATTGAAGAATGCACCAACGCCGTGCGTGTGAAGTCCGCCTTTGCCCATGTGCAGGTGGAACTTCGCGGGAAGATGCAGATGCAACGTTCCCGTCAGGAACGACAGTGTGCTGAATGCAAATCCCACAATGAAACAGATGAAATAGAAGAGCTCCCAATTCATAAGATCTCCTCTCCCTGCGCACCGCCATCCAGCTTGCGTTTCCCGTTCTCGCGCGTATGCCCATTGGGCTTCAATACCTGGAGCAGTCGCTCGGCTAATCCCGGCGTATCCAGAATCGCCCCGAGCAACACGATGCACGCCCGCGAGTCTTTGTGCTTCGCGGCCTCGAGCAGCGCGTGCTTCACCTGCGGATCGCGGCGGAAGCGCTCAGCTCCCGCAATGAGCCACATATCGAGGCGCTCTTCGAGAGTGCGAACATCCGAAATCAATTCGGTGTGATAGCCCTCGGGATCGTCCACCAAATATCCCGGATGAACCTTGAAGAATCGGGCCAGCAGCATGCGCGTTTTGTTGGTAAGGTGCGGCCGCGCGCCCTTTTCGATTTGCGATAGATATGACTGGCTGATGCTCGCGCCGAGTTCTTTCTTAAGCGCGCGAATCACTTCCAACTGCGTCATCTCTCGATCCAGGCCGCGAATGCTGCCTTCGACCTCGCGCAAATACCGAATTTTCTCGCCCAACTTCATTGTTATTACAAATCGCAATAACACTATTACTGATTGCAATATATGTCAAGCGGGTTGCCTGTGAATTTCACTTGTTATGTAAGTTATTGATTTTGCACCTAGTAGCGGTTGGGAGTTATACAATTCGCGCCCTTTCTTTCTTGCCCCCCTCCGTGTCTCCGTGTCTCCGTGATTAAATGGCTTGCGTTCATGCGTTTCCTCTTCCGCAATCGACTGGCTGCTTTCGGCTTGTTTTTGGTTTGCCTTTTCCTGATCTTCGCGCTCTTTG
>AP72_2010_repI_A001DRAFT_1000246_pt1 | contig 12171 bp, 11 predicted proteins | sample AmaPasrepliIA001_FD_9535 | JGI IMG/M metagenome (IMG submission 9535)
GGAAAAATGGAGATCGGGTCGAATTGGAGCTGCCCGTGAGGCCGAGGCTCGAGCCGATTGATGCGCAGCATCCAGACATCGTCGCGTTGATGGTGGGTCCCCTTGTACTGTTCGGTGATCAGACGCCTGGTCTCACACGAGCGCAATTGCTCGCTCCGAAAAAGATGGCTCCGGGAATTTGGCACGTTTCACTTGGCGGCGACCGCCTGATGAAAATGGTGTCCTGGACCGTCCTCTCGGAAGATGTGCCTTACACGACGTACTTGCGCGTCACCTAACGGGACGAGAGCGAGCAGATGCTGGCGACCGATTTGTTTCTATAACTTCGGCAGCACGATTCCCTTCTGGCTCTGGTACTTGCCTTTGCGGTCGGCATAGCTGGTTTCGCAGACTTCGTCAGACTCGAAGAAGATGATCTGGCAAAGGCCCTCATTGGCATAAATCCGCGCCGGGAGCGGTGTGGTATTCGAGATCTCAAGGGTCACGAACCCTTCCCACTCCGGCTCGAACGGCGTTACGTTTACGATGATGCCGCACCGCGCATACGTGCTCTTGCCCACACATATCGTCAGCACGCTGCGCGGAATCTTGAAGTACTCGACCGAACGGGCCAGCGCAAATGAGTTCGGCGGGACGATGCAGATATCGGTTTGGATTGTCACAAACGATTTTTCGTCGAAGCGCTTCGGATCAACCAGCGCGTTATTTACGTTCGTAAAAATCTTGAACTCATCCGCTACCCGCAGGTCGTAGCCGTAAGACGACAATCCGTACGAGATCACACCCTCGCGCACTTGTTTCTCAGAAAAGGGATTGATCATGTCGTGTTCGAGGGACATCTTGCGGATCCAGCGATCGCTTTTCAGCATGAAACTCCTTGAAAAATTTTGTAATTGGATAATTTGGTAATTGAGCAATTGACGCAGCACCCGGGTAATTTGGGGGCTTTCGGATGCGACCAAAATTGCGCTATTACCCGATTACAAAATTACTCAATTTTTCTCGGCTGGTGCTTGCCAGTTTACGGGATAGATGCTCCGGTTGACAATCTCAGTTATCTTCCTTAGCATCAATGACTTGAACGATCATTTCGACCCTCGAACTGGGAGCCGCGCGTGATCAAGCTCGACATCATCAACGAAGTGGTGGCCAAAACTGGGATCACCAAGACCAAGGCTGAGTTGGCCGTGGAGACAGTCTTCGAAAGTATGAAGAAATCGCTCGCCGCGGGTAACCGCATTGAACTGCGGGGATTTGGGGTTTTCAACGTGCGTCCCCGCAAAACCGGTATTGGACGCAATCCTCGCACCGGTGCTGAAGTTTCCATTCCTCCAGGCCGGGCAGTGCGATTCAAGCCGGGTAAAGAACTGCAATCGATCGACTGACAGTTGCGGCGAAGCCAACGGAGGCCCTCCCAGGGACCGCCGCCAGCTGAGAGTTACATTGAAACGGCCGGTATTCGCCATCCTTCTCGCGTAAGCACCCGCATTTGCTTTGCTCGTAGTAGCATCAAAGACACGGGCCAGATGCAATGGACCCGTGAATTGGCATGTCAGAAATCGTTCCGACAACACCTTCCTCCACTCTGGAGTATTACCCTCCACTGCCGAGACCGGAAGGTCCACCACCCAAACAGCGGTATTGGTTGCATTTACTGCTTTTGTTAGCAACCTGTTTCACTACTCTAGTTGTCGGGGCGCGGCTGGAATTCAACTTTCTTAACAACCTGCCAGCGTTCAGGGCGGGGAATGAGATCATCCCGTATTTTCCGATCGGCTGGGTTCTCGCACATCCTTCCCGACTCTTGCTTGGTATCCCCTTCTCCCTATCTCTGCTGCTCATTCTCCTCAGCCACGAGATGGGCCACTACATCTTCTGTCGTTTTTATGGAGTGTATGCCACGCTTCCCTACTTCATCCCGGCCCCGACGCTCATAGGGACACTAGGCGCGGTGATTCGGATCAAAGCGCCGATCCGTTCGCGAGCCGCCCTTTTTGACATCGGGATAGCCGGCCCTATCGCGGGATTTGTCGTAGCTGTCATTACACTCGGAATTGCGCTCGTATTTTCAAAACCGCTTGGTAGCGGCACAGGAGTCTCCGAACTTCAACTCGGGTTTCCCGCTATCTTCTACTTCGTCCAAAGGGCCTTGCTCTTGATATCCCCGCACCGTGCGGTTGCGATCCTGCCTTTGACCCAGCTGTATCCGCATCCAATCGCCGTGGCTGCTTGGGTCGGAATGTATGCCACAGCTTTAAACCTTCTGCCCAGCGGACAACTGGATGGAGGACACATTGTCTATGCGCTCGCTCCAAAAGCGCATCGTTTGATCTCGTGGATCACGGTGTTTGTCCTCGCCGGACTAGGGGCCAAGGCCTTCTTCCGCGATCATGGAAGCAGCAGTTGGTGGTTTTGGGCCGGCATTCTCACCGTAATGAATGTTCTGGGTTATCGGCTGGAACAGGCTCCCGAGCATCCTTCGCTGCCGCGCAGCCGATGGACATTGGGTGCCGTCGCAGCATTGATGCTTGCGCTGACTTTTACTGTTTCGCCATTCCGCATTGCGGGGTGAGTAACGCACTACTTCGCTGCTGAAGTCCGATCCAAAGACGGGATGCTCCGCTTTCTCGCAGAGCAGTCAATCAATATGGACAAGCGCTTTAAGCGAGTTTCCTCTCTCTTCGCGCTAATTACCCAATACGTGGATGTTCGTTGATACCACGCTGGTTGTCCCTGAAAAAATTTCCAGGCCTCGGTCTGTTTTCGGAACTGCTTCTGGAAGTCCGGCGGAAGTTTGGCGGTCTTTCGTTGCTCATATGAGTAGATAGCGGATTTGTCGCCATCGCGCTTTTCGAAGGCGGCCATCCCGGCAGGGCTCATCAGGGCCAGCTTTTTGAGTTCACCGGCACGCTTGATATTGATCGCGCTCCATGTGCTTCGCGATTTTCGCGGGGTAAAGCGAATCATATAACTGACAGCGTCGATACTTTTGCGGATACCGTCGATCCAGCCGAAACAGAGTGCAGCATCCACCGATTCAGGCCAGGTGATACTGGGGCGTCCTGAATCTCGCTTGTAGAACCCAACCCACAGTTCTTCGCTGCGGGCATGGTTCTCCTCCAGCCAGGCATGCCAAGCGGCGGGAGTCGGAAAGAACTTCGGTTTCGACGGCATGGCGACAGATTATTCCTACCGAATTCTTACATCAACCAGAGCGCATCCATATCGACGATAACCTGTGTGCGAGGGATCTTCTGCTGTGCTGCATAAGAGAGCATCGCGCGTAGTGTCGTATTGAGTTTTTCGCGACTCGGCGACTTCAACACAAAGTGATAGCGGTAGTCGCGCTTGAGACGCATGATCGGCGCGGCCGCCGGTCCTAACACGCGAACACCCTCATGCCGAGTAGTGTCGAACCATTTTCCCAATTGGCCGGACCATTTCAGTGCGTCGTCGAGGTTGTCGCTGCGAACGAGAACGTTCGCTAGAGCGGAGTAGGGTGGGTAGTGCATCCAACTGCGGAAACGCAACTCCTTCTCGTAGAAACCGATGAAGTCATGACGAGCGGCATAATTCACCGCATAATGGTCCTGGAAATACGTTTGCAGGATGACTTTACCCGGGGATTGTCCGCGGCCGGCGCGGCCAGCGACCTGGGTTAGGAGCTGAAAAGTGCGCTCCGCGGCGCGGAAGTCCGGCAAACCGAGCGCAGCATCTGCTCCGATCACGCCAACCAGTGTCACACCGTGGATATCGTGCCCTTTGGCGATCATCTGGGTACCAACCAGAATGTCGAGTTCGCCTTCATTCAAGGCGCTCAGCGTGCGCTCGAACTCCTCGTGCCCACGGACCGTGTCACGGTCGAGCCGAGCGATACGAGCCTGCGGGAACATGCTATGCAACAACTCTTCGAGTTTCTCGGACCCGGTGCCGAGGAAATAGACATACTCGCTACCGCAGTGGACGCAGGCCGTTGGGACAGCGGCCGTGTATCCGCAGTAGTGACAGACCATCTTGTGCTCACGTTTGTGATGCGTGAGCGAGATCGCGCAATTCTGGCATTCGAGTTTTTTTCCGCAGGTTCGGCACAGGACGACTGGAGAATATCCACGCCGATTGAGCAGGACCATCACCTGCTCCCTACGATCAAGGCGCTGCTGGATCTCGGCAGCAAGTTTCCGTGAAATCACCTGCTCGCGTCCCGTTTCCTGAAACTCGAGACCCATATCGACGATTTCAACTTCGGGCAGAGGACGCTTTTCAACCCGGTCCGGCAATTCGATGAGGGCATACTTGTTCTTCTTCGCATTGAAGTAGGACTCGAGCGATGGCGTGGCGGACCCCAGAACTACTACCGCGTCTGACATTTTGGCGCGCATCACGGCCACATCGCGCGCGTGGTAGCGCGGCGTCTCTTCCTGCTTGTAGGACGAATCGTGCTCCTCGTCGACGATGATGAGCGCAAGGTCGGTGACTGGGGCAAATACCGCCGAGCGCGTTCCGACGACCATGCGGGCTTCGCGGCGCTTGATGCGGTGCCACTGTTCAGCACGCTCCCGGTCGGAAAGCGCCGAGTGAAGAATCGCGACCTCGTCTCCAAATATCTGGTGCAGATCGGCGGCAACGGCCGGCGTGAGGCCGATCTCGGGAACCAGAAGAATGGCGGAGCGCCCTGCTTCAAGAACGGAGCGCATGCCCGCCAGGTACACAGCTGTTTTTCCCGATCCGGTGACGCCATGCAGCAACATGCCAGAGAACTTGCGCGCCTCAACCCCGTCGCGCAGGCGAGATAAAGCAGACTTCTGCGCGGCATTGAAGTCAAAACCAAATGGCGAGATTCTTGGCCTTGCTCGCGAGACGGAAAATTCAGCGGGTTCTTCGACGATTTCGACCAGTGAGCGCCGCACAAGTGTCCCTAAGGTTGTTCTCGGCACCTCGAGCGACTGCAGCGTTTCTACTGGCACTTTTCCTCCAGCAGCGGCGAGGGTATCGACGATCGATTGCTGGTTTGCATTCAGCTTCCCTTCAGCTGAGCGCAGGACAGCGAATTTGACGGTACGCTTTGATTCCTGCTGCGCCGAGAGGTCGTCTCGAATCAGCCACTTTTTGCGGACCATCGAGTTGAGTGCTGTCTTGGAGATTCGCGTCGAAGATCGTAATGTCTCCTCGCGGACCAACTCTCCATCCGCATTCGCCAGATAATCGAGCACACGGAATTCCGCAGCCTGTTCTTCCGGCGTACGTTGGGACCGGGCAGACGATCCGGATGTGCCAGCCAGATGCAGTGCCATGTGACCCACCTCAGTAATCCGATATCCCACTATGCGTTTGAACTCGGCCATGAGAGGCAACATCGTGCGAAATACCTCGCCAATGGGAGCGAGGTAGTAGTCCGCGATCCAGCGCCCGAGACGAAGTAGAACTTCATCGAGGACCGGCGTGGAGTCGACGATCCCGAGAACATTCTTGGTGGCAATTTTTGGCTTGCGATCGTGGATTTCGACGACGATCCCCATCATGCGCTGCTGGCGGAAGGGGACCAGAACTCGCCCTCCGATTACTGGCGCTGAGCCGTCAGGCACGTGATACGTAAACGCCATGTCGAGCGGGACGGACACCGCAACGTCGCAGAATTCGGGCATCGTTTGGAAGGATAAACTAGCGCCACATGTGGAAGCCGCGCCCCGGAGGCGGGCAAACTCGCTGGTCGGAAAGTTAAGTTGGGTCAACTTTCTGCGGTGGCTTGAGCCCCAGATACTTCATCACCATCTGGAGATCCTTCCAGGCTTCGACCTTCTGCCGAGGATCGCGTAGCAGGAATGCTGGATGGTAGGTCACAGCCAGCTTAGCCCCTTGCCACGACGGATCGCTACTGCGCGCCCCCGCAGGCATGAAATCGTAGAAGCGGCCGCGCAGTTCAGACATGGGAGCATAAATCGCGAGGAGGTTCTTCGCCGCAACGGCACCCAAAGCCACCACGACTTTCGGCTTGATCACCGCGATCTGGCGCATGAGAAATGGCGAGCAGGTATCACACTCGTCGCGCTCCGGAGTGCGGTTTCCCGGTGGACGGCACTTCACAACGTTCGCGATGTAGACCTCTTCGCGCTTCAGGCCCATCGCCTTGATCATGTTGTTCAGCAGTTGTCCGGCGCGGCCAACGAACGGCTCCCCCTGCATGTCTTCGTCGGCTCCTGGTCCTTCGCCGACAAACATCAGCTCGGCATTGGGATTGCCAACGCCGAAGACGATCTGCTTGCGTCCTTGCTGGTGCAGCTTGCAACGCGTGCAGTCGCCCAGGTCTTGACGAATCAACTTCAGTGCAGCAACCGGATCGGAAACGCCTTGCTCTGCTTTCGCTGTCAAGACTTCGAAGACGTTTTCCTCGACTGGCCTGGTAACCACCGCCGATTTTCGTGGGGACATTTCCTCTCGCAGTTCCGGCTGGGAACTTAGAATAGCTTCTTGCTCGATCTCGATTGAGGCGACCACAGACGACGATTCGCTGGGCGCCCGACGATAAAAGTCGTAGATGCCGAGTTCGTTGTAGTAACGGACACGGTCGGCCAGTGCACGGCGCAACTCTGGATCTGTGGTCTTAGGCATTCTGAGGCTTCAGAGATTATACGTGGGCTTCGAGAGGAGAAGTGAGGATCGCAGCGGCAGTCCCGCTATGTCGTCAATCTACGATTGTTTGACTGATGATTTCCGCGTCTGACGGACTCTGACGATTTGATCAAGCACGCGCTGAGCGACTTCCCATTTCGTGGTCTCGGGAACTTCGACGACCTCATCACCAGTAATTATCGTCACGGCATTTCGATCGGAATCGAAACCGACGCCTTCCCGTGAAACATCGTTTACCACAATCGCGTCGAGATTCTTGGAAACCAGCTTCTGGCGGGCGTTCTCGAGTACGTTCTCGGTTTCAGCGGCGAATCCTACGACGATTTGCGATTTCTTTCTCAGTGAGAGTTCCTTCAAGATATCCGGAGTGGCCTCCAACTCGAGTATCATCGGACCTTTGCGCTTGATCTTCTGGGCAGCGGCGGATTTGGGACGATAGTCGGCAACAGCAGCAGTCTTAATTACGACACTCGCCTGCGGAAGCAGGTTCAAAACTGCATCACGCATCTCGTCTGTCGATTCGACTCGAGTGACTTCGGCACCTCCGGGCAGAGAAATGGAAGTGGGTCCGCTGACCAGAAGCACACGTGCTCCACGTCGCAAAGCAGCCTCGGCAAGGGCATACCCCATCCGACCGCTGGAGCGATTGGTTAAATAGCGCACCGGATCAATCTTCTCGCGCGTGGGCCCGGCAGTGATCAGAACCGTTTCGCCGTTGAGGTCCTGCGAAGCGCCCAACGCTTCCAATGCAGCGGCGACAATAGCTTCGTTTTCGCCCAGGCGGCCCTGCCCAACCATGCCACACGCCAGATATCCAGAACCAGGTTCCACGATCTTCACGCCGCGTTTGCGGAGAACCTCGAGATTCTCCTGCGTCGCGGGATGATTCCACATGTTAACGTTCATGGCTGGAGCAACCACAACGGGCGCAGTAGTCGCGAGATAAAGCGTTGTAAGAAAATCGGTTGCGATCCCCTGCGCGAAGTGGGCGATAACATCCGCGGTGGCCGGAGCAACGACCAAAGCGTCGATGGATTGAGCTACCGCAATGTGCTCAATCGCGGACTCAATGTTTGGCTCCTGTTGCTCGCCGGGCGAGAACATGCCCGTAATGACTTTTTCTCCAGAGAGGGCGGCGAAGGTTAGGGGTCTGACAAACTCCTGTGCGGCGCGGGTCATGATGACCTGCACTCGGATGCCGCGATCCTGCAGCATGCGAAGGATTTCAGCGGATTTGTAAGCTGCGATTCCGCCGGTTACGCCAAGCGCAACTTTCATATAGTTGATAGATGACTTTCGACTGTTGAGTGATCCATCGTTCAACAATCCACGATCACAAAATCAACTCTTGCTTAGTCTTGACCGGGAGCCTTGTCGATCGCTTCGGAGGCCTGCTCCATGGCGCTGCGCGTTTCCGTCATTTCCCATTTCACCTTCCCCGCGCGGATTTCATCCTGGGCGATGCGGCAGGGCTTGCGGGAATTGGTGTCGACTACCGGAGGTGCGCCGGATTGCAGCTGGCGTGCCCGTCGTGCGGCCACCAGGATATACCGGTAATTACTATCAAAGCCTTCGATCAACTTCATTGGGACTCCCCCTTGAAAACCGAAATAAGGAATCAGAGCTGAACGTCAATCCGAGCGTGCCGCGAAACTGACCAACTGTCGGACCGTCCCGCATCAGGCTGTCCCGGTCGACGGCCTTCCCGAGCGTCTCAATAATCATACCCCGAAATCTAAGAACGTGCCGATGGAGCGAGCACACCAAAGGACGCAAGGATGGGTTGCACTTTTTCCCGAGCGATATTTAAGCGACAACTGTCTGCTACCGAGAAGTATTTGCGGAAATCCTCGGAAGGAGGTCCGCCCGGACTGCGATGCCGCTCGGCCAAAACGATCGAGCAAAGCTTTTCGCACGACTCCTCGAGCCTGTCATTGATCAAGATGTAGTCATAGCGGTCGTAGTTCTCGATCTCGCGCTTTGCAGCGTCAAGGCGCCTTTGGATGACCGCGTCCGAATCCTCTCCACGGCTGCGGAGGCGCAGTTCCAAAGTCCTACGGTCCGGTGGCAACACAAAGATGCTCACTGCGGAAGGCAACTTTTGCTTGATCTGCTTCGCACCTTGCACATCGATATCAAGCAGCAAATCGTGACTTTTCTCTTGAGCTTCTCGCAAGTATCGCTTCGCCGTACCGTAATAGTCTCCGTCGGAGGTAAATACGCGGGCATACTCCAGGAATTCATCTGCCGCGATCATCTGTTCGAACTCACTGCGGAGGATGAAGTGATATTCCTTTCCGTTTTTCTCGAGTCCACGTTGCGCTCGGGTAGTGTAGGAAATTGAAAAATCGAGGTCGGGCACAACGGCCAGCAGTTTGTTCACGAGCGTCGATTTACCCGATCCCGACGGCGCCGAAATGATGTAGACGATTGTGTTGTGGGAAGGACTCATTCCAGGTTCTGCACCTGCTCGCGCGATTTTTCGATCTCCGATTTCATTGCTAGTCCAGCTTCAGTAATTCTTAGCGCTTCCCCAGCAAGTCCGGAAGTCTTCGAAAGTAGGGTATTGGCTTCGCGGTTCATTTCCTGAAGCAGGAAGTCGAGTTTCTTTCCGATCTCGCCCCCCTCGTCAAGCAAGCCGAGGAAATGCTGGACGTGAGTTTCGAGCCGAACGATTTCTTCCTGGATATCGCTGCGGTCCACCAGCAGGGCGGCTTCCTGTAGCACGCGCTCGCGGTCGATGCTAGAACCGAGGAGTTCCTGCAGCCGCGACTGCAGCCTCTCCGTATAGGTGTGAAGCACGGCACGACGATGCTGCTGAACATTCTGGGCTGCTTCTTGCAGGTGCGTCATCCGCTGGCGCAACTCTCGCGCGATACCGCGTCCCTCTCCCTCGCGCATCTGATTCAATCGCTCGATCGCTTCGCTCACTTTCGACATCACAGCAGTTTCAATCTCGCCATCAGGAGTTTCGTTGGAAGAGTCGAGTGCGCCCGGTATGCGAAGAATCGCATTCAGATCCGGTTCGGTGGCAAGAGAAAACTCGGCAGCGGCGGTGCGGAAGGCCCCAATGTATCCGCTAACCAACTCTCGGTTGAGCGCAAAGCCGTCGCCGCTTGAACGATCGAGGCTAAGAGAAACTTCCAGGTGTCCGCGCGCCACATTTTCTTTAAGAAGCCGGCGCAACTGCATTTCAAGCGAGTCGCTCCCGGAAGGTAGCCGGAAATGCAGATCGAGAAAACGATGATTGACTGACTTCAGCGAAAGCGTAAAACCGAGCTTACCGTTGGCCGAGGGCGATGGGCTGTTCTGCACTTCACCTTTGATCTGCGCAAATCCTGTCATTGAACGTATGGGCATAGGGGACCGGGTTTGTTATGGTTCGGCTACCGCCTTTGGAGTTTCTGTATCGGCGAATTGCAGATCGTAAAGCCGACGGTAAGTGCCTGGCTTTTTCATAAGGTCTTCATGCGCGCCGACTTCTGCAATTGTCCCATTGTCGATGACGACAATGCGATCCGCGCGACGCACTGTTGAAAGACGATGCGCGATTACGAACACAGTGCGGCCGCTCATAAGATTGTGCAGGGCGGACTGCACGAGCACTTCCGATTCACTATCGAGCGCCGAGGTCGCTTCATCGAGAATCAAAATCGGCGCATTCTTCAGCAATGCCCGCGCAATCGCGAGGCGCTGACGTTCGCCACCTGAAAGCCGCACGCCTCGCTCTCCGATCACAGTATCGTAACCCGCAGGAAGCGCCAATATGAAATCATGGGCAAGAGCCGCACGAGCTGCAGCTTCTACTTCCTTCATTGGCACATGCGGCTGACCGTAAGCGATATTATTTCGTACCGTGTCATTGAAAAGAACGGTCTCTTGCGTGACGATACCGATTTGGGTGCGCAGGGATGACAGAGTGACATCGCGAACATCGTGGCCATCGACGAGTATGCGACCTGCGGTCACATCGAAAAATCGGGGAAGCAGGTGCACCAGTGTGCTCTTCCCTGCACCGCTCGAACCAACAATGGCGAGGATCTCTCCCCGTTTCACTTCGAGATTGATGTCGTGCAGCGCATCGCGCCGTCCCTGGCCGTTTTCGTCGTGTGGATAGGCAAACAGGACATCCTCGAAGGAAACGCCTGAGGTGAACTTGGGAAGAGCTTTGGCGCGTGGTTTCTCCTTTACATCATCCTCTACATCCATAAACCGAAAGATTTCGGAAGATGCGCCCAGAGCTTGCTGAAAATTGTTGTAAAACAAAGCAAACTTGCGCACCGGATTATAAAGACTAAAAACAGCCGTAATGAAGGCAACAAAAATACCTGGCGTCATGCGGCCATCTTTAATCTCCTCACGCCCAAAAAGCAGGAGAAGTGCGACACCAACCATTCCGACAATGTCCATCAATGGTGAACTAATGGCCGCAGCCGCAACCGACCGCAAGTTTGCGCGGAACAAGCGGAGAGCCGCACCGCGGAAGCGTGTGATCTCCCAGTTTTCTGTATTGAATGCCTTCACGATCCGGTTGCCGGTGATGGTCTCATGGAGAATATTCTGAATCTCTGCCAGCTTGTCCTGCCCGTGTCTGGTCGTATGACGCACTCGTGAGCCGATCTTGCGGGACGAATAGATGATGAGCGGTACGAACAACAAAAGAATCCAGGAAAGTCTCCCGCCCAGAACAATCACGACGCCGGCTACAAACAGGAACGTAAAAAACTGCTGCAGTGCTTCGGATAGTACCGTCGACATGGCGTATTGCACGCGCTCGACGTCATTAACAGTGGTTGAAAGCAAGGTTCCCGTGGTGTGTCGCGAAAAGAACGCAGCGGACCGCCGCAGAATCGCGTTGTAAAGATCGTCCCGCAGGTCCGTAATCATGCCGAAACCTGCATGATTCACCAGGTACGTTCCGGCGTAATCGCAGATCCCCTTCAAAATCGTGGAGGCAACCAGGGCGAACGCCACAATCTTCCAGGCATCGGTGAAACTGGACGGGACCAGCTGCTGGAGGTACAGCGAATAGTGCGTGTGAGGAATTGTGAAAAGTACAATCTCGTCCGAACCGCTGGAGGGATTCAACACGCGATCAAAAATCGGACGAACCAACAGGTACTTGAAAGCGTCGAGAGCTCCCACGGCCGCCATCAGCAGAACGGAGGAAAGAATTTCCCACCAATGAGGAATCGCATACCGAACCAGCCGCATCAGTTGCCGCATGGAACTCCTATGCGGGAGAGACCGCGGCGCATTGCCGCCGGTGAAATGGAAGAAACGAGCAAGCTTTTATTTTACTTGAGACTGGCAAGCCAACAATGCTGATTCGAATGCCTGGATCGGGTTATTGGGATAGCAGATCGATAGCCCCTCGATGTCCATCCACATTCAGTTGAAGCCAGGTAAACGTCCACACCCCGCCCGATTTGTATGCAACCGCACGTATGCTTCCTTTTCCGCGATTTCCCGCAACTGGAATAGACAGATCCGCTTTCCCGCTGCTTCCGTTGACATTCAACTGCCCTGAAACGAACCATCCCG
>AP72_2010_repI_A001DRAFT_1000247_pt1 | contig 12151 bp, 14 predicted proteins | sample AmaPasrepliIA001_FD_9535 | JGI IMG/M metagenome (IMG submission 9535)
GCAGCAACCACTTGCTGCCCGGGCAACACATGGCTCGGATGCCCGCCCTTTTCGATTGTGATACGCTGTTTCTGACATCGATGCAGGAAGGAAATCCGACGAGCCTGTTCCCGGAAATGAGGGAAGTGGCTGGCAGCCATGCGCGTTCCGCGACGGCGGCGCCACTCGCCGACCGCATGCGACCGCGCGCTTTAAGCGAGTTCGTGGGCCAGGACCAACTGGTCGGCGAGGGTCGTGTGCTGCGGCGTTTGATTGAGGGCGGGACCACTCTCCCTTCATTAATTCTATGGGGGCCGCCCGGAACCGGTAAGACCACTCTCGCACGTCTGCTCTCCGACAAGGCAGACGCGCGCTTCATTGCCCTCTCGGCAGTTTTCTCAGGAGTCAAAGATCTGCGCGGAGCGATTGCCGAAGCGCGTCTTAACCGGCAACGCGGCCATCGAACCATTCTCTTCATAGACGAGATCCATCGATTCAATAAAGCACAACAGGACGCCTTGCTGCCCGCCGTCGAGGACGGAACTGTGATCCTTATCGGTGCCACCACTGAGAATCCCTCGTTCGAAGTGATCAGCGCGTTGTTGTCGCGATCTCGTGTGCTCGTGCTAAACCAGCTTGACGAAAACGAGATCCAGAAAATCGTTCGGCGCGCTCTGGCAGATGACGATCGCGGACTGGCTAGTTTTAATCCTGAGATATCAGACGACTTAATCGCGCGACTGGCGCATATGTCGGGCGGTGATGCCCGGGTAGCATTGGCAGCGCTGGAAGCGGCGGTAGCCGCGACTGAGCCAAACAATAAAGGTGTCCGAAACGTAACTTCCGACATTCTGGTGGAAGCATTCGGCCGCGCGCAGTTCGCATATGACAAAGGTGGCGAGGAGCATTACAACCTGATCTCGGCGCTAATCAAATCGCTGCGCAATTCCGATGTGAATGCTTCACTGTATTGGCTCGCACGAATGATCGAAGGCGGTGCTGATCCAGTTTTCATTGTGCGGCGGCTTTGTATCCTGGCGTCAGAAGACATCGGACTCGCTGATCCAAATGCAATGGTCCAGGCAGCGGCAGCGGCGGACATAGTGCAACTAATCGGTATGCCGGAAGGCTTGTTCCCATTGACGCAGGCGACGATTTATCTGGCGCGCGCGCCGAAATCAAACGCTGTGTTACGCGCTTATTCCGCGGCCCACCAGGACGCTGCCGAAACTTCGCGGGAACCGGTTCCACTGCACCTGCGGAATGCTCCAACTCCTCTGATGAAACATCTCGGCTATGGCAAAGAATATCGCTACGTTCATAGCGACGCCGGCGCGAAAGAGGAAATGGAGTGTCTGCCGCCGCAGCTAACGGGCCGCGTCTATTACGAGGACAATGAAACCACTGAGAAGAGCGACTGAGCTACGTTTGGAGTCCGGCTTTTAAGCGACTCATTCGCTCTAACGGCGGAACTCCAAACTCAGCTCAGCCGCTAAAATTTGAATGCATCCGAAAACCGACAAAGAGCTTGCCTTCCTTCACGACTTATACATTGCCACCGATTGGGGCGAGCGGTTTGCCGAACTCGTCGATGAGCATGTCGAAATTCCGAAAGAAGGCCGCGCTCTTTATATCGACGCCGGCACCGGCGGCCACGCACTCGCATTGCGGGAACGTGCCGGGCAAAAGCTCACCATCGTCTGCTCAGATAAAAATGAAGAGTGCCTGGAATTGGCACGCGCCAAAGCTGCGGCCTTTCATGAACATGCCGAGTTCCGCCGGGAAAATGCGCAAGCACTTTCTTTTCTTGACGATGAGTTCGATCTGGTCCTCGCCAATAACTCGTTCACGCCTCCTGGTAACCTGAAGAATAGTCTGGCGGAAGCTCTGCGCGTCGCCAAGCCAGGCGCCACCATGGCCTGGTGGCTACCTACGGCGTCGAGCTTCGGCGAGTTCTTCTCTATTTACTGGGAGGCATTGCTGAATTCCGGCGTCGTCGATCACGGCATTGATGTTGAGCAGTTGATAACCAATCTTCCCACGGTTTCTGAGGCTGAGAGCTGGAGTGAGGAAGCTGGACTTAACGACCTTAACTCATGGACGGCAATCGAAGAATTCGATTATCAATCGGGCGCCGAATTCTTGAATTCCCCACTGATCACAGACTTCCTGTTGCCCACCTGGTTGGCGTCGATTCCCGAAGGCGCGCAAAAGATTGTCCGAGCTGAGCTCGCGCGCATCATTGATGAAGAGCGTCATGCAGGCGAGTTTGCCCTGACCTTGAAGGCGACGCTGGTGGTGGGAAAGAAAGCGCGACTGCAGTGAAGTCCAAAGAGACGCCTATAGATTAGCTGAATCTGCACTTCGCCACACCTGGCTGGAGGAGTCTTTCGGGAAAAATGACAACCACACCCTGTTTAGTACCCCGAGCGCCAGCGAGGGGATCAATTGCTCCTGCTGCTCAGCGAACGACCAACTTTAGGACTCCTCGCTGGCGCTCGGGGTACTTAGACGGGTCGTGTTTGTCAATTTCCCGACAGACTCCTGGAGCCAGGTGTAGATGAAACATAGTGCGCAGGAATGTGAGTTTAGGTTTAACGGATGAGGGTCGTTTGCGGGAACGAGGGCGCGGCCTATCGCTCGATCTTCCTGGTCTCGTCAGCTTTGATCTGTTGCGCCCGGCGCCGCGCCTCTTCGAACAAGGTTTCATCATCAACCGCGTCCAGCTTTGACCTGGCGTTGCGATCGTCATGATCGGCACTGTCCAATCCATCCTTGAAGGCTTTCTTGCTTTGGCCCAGCGCCCTGGCAAGTTGCGGCAGCTTGCTGCCGCCGAACAAAAGAAAGATCGCCGCGACGACCAGAATTATGATCGTCGGACTTTCAATGGCAAACAGCAGCACACTCATATGGTTCTCCTTCTTTCGAAACGCTCACGCGCGCACGCACAACTCGCTGTGGCCATCCGATTCGTAAAATAGATATTTCCGCCACGTTTCATCCGCGCGGCCAATGTAGCGCATGATCTGCCGGTTGACGTGCAGTGAGAATGCCCGCGGCCGCCTCAGCAAATTCATATTCGACTCTTCCGGCGTCCGATTGCCTTTCCGGTGATTGCATCGTTTGCAGCAAGCAACCAGATTGTCCCAGGACGACTCACCGCCACGTGAACGCGGCACGATGTGGTCGAGGGTCAACTCAGACGGCGCAAACTGCTTGCCGCAATACTGGCAGCATGAATGATCACGCAAGAGTATGTTCTTGCGTGAGAGCGACCGCCGCTCGAAGGGGATGTGCCGGTACTCGGTCAGACGGATCACCGACGGGGCGTGCATCTCGATTCTCTCTGAATGCAGCATGTGCCCGTTGTGCTCTTCCATGCGCGCTACCCCTTTGAAGATCATCACAACTGCGCGCCTTTCCGTGCACACGTTAATGGGCTCGAACGAAGCATTCAGCACTAGAACTCGTGCGTTCATCCTTGAGCCGATATTACGCGAGCCCGCCGGAGAGTGTCAAAATTGTGTCCGGTAACGCTTATGAGGCGGGGAGACAATCTCATTCTCGCCTCGCTTCAAGGAGGCGGCCCAGCCCAAGTCGAACTACAGTTAGCCGTTTCAACGGCTTATGAATAAAACCGTTAAAACGGTTATGAAATGTCCGTGAGTTCGAACCACCACCTCGCTAAAGCGAGGTGTGAATGAGGCGAATGCCACTCACCTGCGAAACCGATCTGTCGCCTCGACCAGAGCACTCAGATTTCCCGGTTCCATGATCGAGTGACCCGCGTCCGGCGTGAGATGCAACTCTGCTTCGGGCCATGCCCGATGGAGGTCCCAGGCGCTACGCATGGGGCAGACCACATCATAACGACCCTGGACAATCACCCCGGGAATGTGACGAATCTTCGAGACATTCTCAATCAGATAATTCTCTGTCGGGAAGAAGCAGTTGTTCATAAAATAGTGACACTCGATCCTGGCGAACGCCTCGGCAAAAGTCGGGTCAGCGAATTTTTCGATCGAGCCAGGATCAAAAAAGAGCTTCGACGTGCTGCCCTCCCAAATCGACCAGGCGCGCGCGGCCTCAATTCGCACCTTCTGATCTTCGCTGGTAAGGCGACGATAGTAAGCACTGACCATATCGTGACGTTCATCTGCCGGAATGACTTTAAGATATTCTTCCCAAACGTCGGCAAACAGCCAGTTAGTTCCTTCCTGATAAAACCATTTAATCTCTTTCGGCCGGCAGAGAAAGATTCCCCGCAAGACCAGCTCCATTGCGCGCTCAGGGTGCGTCTCAGCATAAGCGAGCGAAAGCGTGCTGCCCCAGGAGCCGCCGAACACTTGCCACTTATCGATGCTGAGATGTGCCCGCAGCTTCTCGATATCTGCCACCAAATCCCAGGTTGTGTTTTCCTCTATCGCAGCGTGCGGCGTGCTTTGACCCGAGCCGCGCTGATCGAACAATACGATGCGATAAGCGGACGGGTCGTGAAACTGGCGATACTCCGGTGTGATACCGCCGCCCGGACCACCATGCAGGAACACCACCGGCTTGCCTTCAGGATTCCCGCATTGTTCGTAATAGATCTCGTGCAGCCCCGATACTTTGAGACGACCGGTATCAAACGGGTCGGTCGGCGGATAGAGAGTTCTGAGACTGGTCATGCGCATATCATAACGGCAACGCGCCCCAGACAGCCACCGGGCGTTTGTGCGCACGTTGACCGCTGCGCCGCGTCAACTTATACTGCGCGGCAATAAAACTCCTGCATTATTGCGGCCGCAATTCGCTGACATACTTCTTAGTGCATTCTAGAACTTGGACGACGACCTTGCTGACTGAAGGAGGGCAGAGCATTGGCAGATAAACCGTCAACCACAGGTGAAAGATTCAGGAGCATCACAGCCTGCGAGACTGCTGGCAAGCGCAGCGTGCAATTTTGGGGAATAGATTATCGGAACCAAATCTCCACCATTTTCAGGGACGCACCCACAAGCGCTTGGAGTGGTTGGCTCGGACGAGAAGATTTTGGGATAGGCGGACCGTCACAATTCACCAGCGTGTGCGTGGCGCAACTAGAAAATTTCCGAGTGCAACTTTGGGCACTTGATCAAAAGCAGCAACTCTGGAGTATTTGTGAAAGCTACCAGCGCGGCACTTGGGAAAAATGGGAAGGACCCAACTGGAATAACGCCCCCAGGTTGAATTTCATCTGCGGATGCCAACATACAGGCAACCGGAGCGCCTCTCTTTGGGGCATTGATCAAGACTACAACCTGATCAGTTGCTATCAGTCGAAGTTTGGTAAGCCCTGGTCGAAGTGGGCGCCCTCCGGAGTGCCTGACAAAACGAAATTCGTCTACCTAACAGCCGCCCAACAAAACGATGGGAGGGTGCAATTGTGGGGACTGGATATGGCCCTGCAGCTATGGAGCTGTTGGGAATTGTTGGGCGGCGGTAATTGGACGGAATGGCACGGCCCCAACTGGGAAGGCGCTCCGAAATTGCTGGCCATCGCTGCGGCAAAACAAAGCGGCAACCGGGGTGCGGCTATCTGGGCCATCGACCGCGATTACAAATTGATCTCGAATTACCAGGAAACACCCGGCGGAAACTGGAATCGCTGGTATCTGAAAGATTGGAATGAACCGTTCGGAGCTACAAAGATTGCCGCGGCCTCAGACAGCAAAGGTGTCGTTCACTTGTGGGCTGTAAGTCAAATCGGGTTTTTAAGCAGGAAATCTCAACTGGGACCAGGCAGCGATTGGAAGCCGTGGGAGGTGCTAGCCGGCTCATCATATGTTCCACCGGACGCGCCTCACTAGAGCAACACGCGACCGGTCGTGAAGACTGTCACGACACCGGCGAGTCGCAGCCGGCATCAAAACTCGATATGTTTCAAATTAAGTGGCATGGCTGTTCGGCCGAGAAAGCACAGCGCAAGATGCGCGTGCCACTTAAGAAATCGCCGCGGCCCGCGCGATCGTCAACACGAACACCTGCGCGGCTCCGGCCTCTTTCAGAGCCGCTGCACATGCAGATACTGTAGCGCCCGAAGTAAGAACATCATCAACCAGTAAGATCGATTTGCCTTTGATCACATCCGGATGCCGCACCGTGAAGGCGTCAGCAACACTCTGACCACGGGCTTTTGCGTCCATCCCGGCGCGGTGCATAGTAGTTTGAACCTGGCGAACCAGAACGTGTTCGGCGAGTGGCAAATGACTCAAGCGTTGGAGCGCGATTGCGAGAACCAGCGCCTGATTGAAGCCGCGCTCGCACTCGCGCGCTGAATGCAGCGGCACCGGCGCGATTAAATCGGCACCAAGCAGCGGTTCGCGTTGTTGAGTCTCATACATTAAAGCGGCGAGACGGCGGCCAACATGTGGCTGACGCTTCAGTTCAAGCACCGAAGCGCGCAGCGTCCCGTCATAGTGTCCGCAAGCCCTTGCGGCGGTAAAAGCATGAGCCTCACAGCGTCCGCAATGGACAGTCTCCCGCCGATCACTCTTTACGCGGGCCATGCTTAGCGCGCCGCATTTCCAGCAAAGCATCTCGTCACCGCGAAACAGGGGTGCTACCTCCCAGCATCCTGAGCAACAGACTCCGTCGTGACGTGACTCAACGCTCGCTCCGCAGATGACGCATGGCTGGGGATAGATCAGCGCGAGCGCAGCGTCGAAAGCCAGACTGGCAGTTGAATGTAGGAGGCTCATGTGATTTGGCACTGGCCCACACTGCGGGTCACGTTGCGTGCGGCCTCGGTGGCGGGGCGTTATTGTTCACAAAACGAAAAACGAGCCCCCTCGCTTCTTTCCGAGGAGGCTCGCATTATGTCACGAAAACTATGAATCTTCAGATTGCGGATCTCAATTTCAGATCTCGGATCTCAGATCTTGACTCCACCTAATCATCTTCCAGCACCAGCAATCCGCGTTCATTCAGATCCTGGCAACGCAAACAGTGCTGCGCCCACGGAACCGCTTCCAACCGCTTCTCCTGAATCGGATCGCCGCAATGATCACACTTACCGTAATCGCCTTCTGCGATTCTATACAGCGCCGCGTCGATCGATTCCAGCAACTGCCGATCATTCGTCGACATCGACATCAGTAATTCTTTGGTGTAAGCGTTGGCCGCCATGTCCGCCGGGTCCTGGGTCGCCTCGGCATCGCGCTCGCGGCTGTATGCTTCAGCGGCCTGCACCTGGCCTACCAGGCCCTCGCGCCGTTGCATCAATTTTTCCCGGTACGTTTTCGCTTTTCTCTTATCCATTGTTATCAAGTGAACCCTCCAACTGAGCTTCCATTATTTCTGATACGGTAATCCACGGTTGATCGTGTATGCCCGATAAAGCTGTTCAACTGCCAGCAACCGCGCCATTTCATGAGTCAGCGTAAGCCGCGACAACCGCCAGCGCCGGTGCGCCCGCGCTGAAACTTCCGCGCTGACCCCATCCTGGCCTCCAATCACAATCGCCACCTCTTTAACCGAATCGTTTTCCCAACGCCGCAACTCGCCGGCAAGATCCTGCGAACTCCAATCTCTGCCCTGCAGGTCAAGCAGCACCATCAGGCTATTTACCGGAATCGCTTCCAAGATTCGCTGCGACTGCTTTTCCAATCCCGCGAGGCCGGCGCCGGAAAACTCTCGCGTTTCGATCACTTCACAACGAACAAATCGTTGCAGTCGTTTCAAATATTCACTCACGAGCGCGCGCAAATGCTCGTCCCTCGTTTTGCCCGGCCAGATGAAACGAAGCTTCATACAGAGGTCGGATTTCAGACATCAGCCTTGTCTTCGCTAATGTCAGATAAATCATCGGGAGGCGCCCCCTGCAAACCGTTCTCTCTGACGTCTGATTTCTGACTTCTGACCTCTGCTTCCTCCCGCGCCAATCGCTCGTACAGATTCTTGCGGCTGATCCCAAGAATCTTGGCGGCCTCACTCTTATTACCTTTCGTGGCCATGAGGGTCTCGCGGATGTAATCTGCCTCTACCTCAGCCAGTGTCGGGCGCCGGTGTTTACGCGCGCGCTGCCGGGCGGCGGCCCGAACAACCTCAGGCAAATGCGACGATTCCAGCTCGGCCGCTTCGGAAACGATCACCGCGCGCTCAATGATGTTTGCCAGCTCGCGAACGTTGCCGGGAAAGTCGTAAGTAAGCAAAAGATCATGTGCCGCGCGAGACACACTACGCGCCGGGCGGCCGTGTTTGTCTGCGTACGCTTTAACCAGCGATCGAACCAGCATCGCAAAGTCCTTCCGCCGTTCACGCAAAGGCGGCACGGCGATATGAACCACGTTAAGCCGGTAGAAAAGATCGTCGCGAAAAGCACGACGCTCAACGGCCTGCTTCAGATCGGCGTTGGTCAAAGCGATCAGCCGCGCGTCAACCTCGATCGTTTTGCGGCCGCCGAGCCGTTCAAACTCACGTCGCTCGATCACGCGTAAAAGCTTCGCCTGCGCATCGAGCGAAAGGTGCGCAATCTCATCCAGCACCAGCGTGCCACGGTGCGCGGCTTCGAGCCGGCCGGGCTTACCGTCAGTGGCGCCGGTAAATGCGCCCCGTTCGTAACCGAACAATTCTGCCTCGAGCAAATCAGCGGGTAAGGTGGCGCAATCTATCTTCACCAGCGACTCGCTTGCCCGTTCGGATCGCGCGTGGATGAAAACCGCGAGCGCGTCCTTACCTGAACCCGACTCACCGGTAACGAGCACGTTGGCGTTCGTCGGCGCGACTCGTTCCGCGAGGCCTAACACCTCGCGCATCGCATCCGACAGGGCCACGATTTCGATCACTATTCTGCTCTCAAAGAACTCAGCCGCGTCAGATCTTCCAGCGACACATCCAGGCGGCCGGCTTCACGCCACAAGCGCTCGAGATCATAAAAGCGGCGCGCCTTATCGTCGAACACGTGGACCACAAAATCGCCGTAGTCAATCAGCACCCATTCGGCGTTTTGATAACCTTCCACGCGCGCCGCGGGACTGCCATGGTGTTTCAACTGCTCGACGATCTCATCACTTATGGCCTGCACCTGCCGGCGGTTCGCGCCTGTCAGGATCACGAAAAAATCCGTGAAGCTCGAAATACCCCGCAAATCCAGCACGGTCGGGCCGATTGCTTTCTTTTCCGCCGCCGCATTCAGGGCGCGGCGGATGCGATCGTCCAGTTCATTCAATTCGATGCTGCCGGACTTAACCCGCGCGCTCACGGCCGCAGCCTGGACTTCCGGACTTAACGATTTCTCTTTTAATTTCTGATTCATCAATCTATGTACAACCTGTGCTTTTCGATGTAAGCCGCCACCTGCGGCGGCACCATGTGTCTGACACTTGCAAAGTCGCGGCTTTTAATCGCGGTCCGGATCTGGACTGCAGAAATATCTGACTGCACCGCGTCAGTCAGATAAGCATGTGGAGTTACCTTCGGACTTCGCATATTTGTCGGCTGCAAACTATCAATCCCGAAAACCTTCACGACGGGAATTGGGACCTCCGCAGTCGCCCTCCGATCCAACAGATATCCAGGCCGCGTCATCACGATAAAATTGCATAGGGTCAAAAGTCTCTGCCAATCGCGCCATGTCTTTATCTCGAGCCATGAATCTGCGCCCGCCAGAAAAAACAATTCAGTTTGCTCGCCCAATTGCGCGCGCATCCGCTGCACCGTATCAACCGCATACGGGCGATCAGGCGCATCAAGCTCGATCGTCGAGACAAGCAAGCCCTGATCCATTTGCGTCGCCAACGCCAGCATTGCAAAACGATGAAACGGCGACGTTATATTTGCGTTTCGCTTGTGCGGTGGCACGCAGGCGGGCACAAACACAATTTCATCGAGTTCAAAGAGCTTTAGCACCCGGCGAGCCACTTCAATATGCCCGTTGTGCACCGGATCAAATGTCCCGCCGTAAATCGCTACACGTCGCGATTTCATGAGTCAGACATTATCCGCGTACGCCCACCATTGCCTCATCGCTCGTTTGCGGCAACTTGTGCCGGCGATTAGTCTCGACTATGGCCGCGACTTGCCGGATCAGTTCGCGCACGCCCTCACCGGTCACGGCGGAAATGGCAAAGAATTCCCGGCCGTCTGCCTGCGCGCGCTCACGCAATAACCGCACGCGCGACTTGTCATCGAGGGCGTCGATCTTCGTGGCCACCACAATCTGCTTGCGCGCCGCGAGTTCCGCATTGTAAGCCGCCAGCTCGCGATTGATAACTTCGTAATCGCTGACCGGGTCACGCCCGGAAGACGAAACATCGACCAGGTGCAGCAACAGCGTGGTCCGCTCCACATGACGTAAGAACCGGTCACCCAAACCATGACCTTCGTGCGCGCCTTCAATCAACCCCGGTATATCCGCAATCACAAAGGTGCGGAAATCGCTTGCATCGACCACGCCCAGGTGTGGTTCAAGCGTTGTAAAAGGATAATCCGCGATCTTTGGCTTCGCGGCCGAGACCGTCGCGATGAACGTTGATTTACCTGCGTTGGGAAATCCAACCAGCCCCACATCAGCCAGCAGCTTTAGCTCGAGTTGCAGGTCGCCCTCTTCACCGGGACTACCTTCCTGGTGATAACGCGGCGCGCGATTCGTCGAGCTGGTGAAATGAGAATTGCCGAACCCGCCCCGACCTCCGTGGGCGGCCAACCAACGTTGATCGTCTGCTTCAAAGTCAAACAACAACTCGTTGGTGGCCGGATCAAACACCTGGGTTCCCACCGGCACACGCACGATCGTATCTTCGCCCTCTTTTCCCGAGCGGTTACTGCCCTCGCCATGCAATCCACGACCGGCGACATGCAGCGGGTTATAACGCAGATGCAGGAGCGTGTTCACTGACTCGTCCGCAACCAGCCAGACGTCGCCGCCACGGCCGCCGTCGCCGCCCGATGGCCCGCCGCGAGGCACAAATTTCTCGCGACGAAACGCCGTGACGCCATTGCCGCCGTGACCTCCGACTACATGAATTTTTGTGCGATCAATGAACACGACTCGGATTCCCAAATTCCAGATCCCAAATTCCAGATCCCAAATTTCCAAGCCAAGCGAGTCACTGGGTAAGCTTGAAAATAAAAATGCGCGCCCCGCTGAATTGCCTTCCGCGCGGGCGTCGCATTAACTTGAGCACTACTTCGGAACAATTCTTCTACGATGAGGCTGCTACAGTATCCGGATAAACGCTAATGAATTTACCCGAGCGTCCCTTGTCTTCAAACTTCACGACGCCGTCAATCAGCGCGAACAAAGTGTCGTCTTTACCCCGGCCAACGTTTTGACCAGGCTTCCATTTTGTCCCGCGCTGACGCGCGAGAATATTGCCACCCAGCACCCGCTCGCCACCGAATTTCTTCAGTCCCAGCCGTTGCGAGTTCGAATCGCGGCCATTGCGCGATGAACCTACGCCTTTCTTGTGAGCCATAAAAAACCTCTGAATTGATTCATTGAGTCATTTGTTCATTAATTCAATGAGCAAATGAATCAATCAGTAAATTTATTCAATCGATTCAATCTTTAGTGTCGTGTATCCCTGCCGGTGGCCCTTCGTGCGCTTGTAGTGTTTGCGCCGCTTCTTTTTGAAAACGACCACTTTCGGCTCGCGGCCGTGGTCAACTACGGTAGCCATCACTTTGGCGCCATCAATCACCGGCGCCCCTATTTTGTCCGCATTCGCCATGACGGCCAGTTCCACCGAGGCCCCGACCTCGTCCTTGAGCGAGGGCACACGTACCTTGGCGCCTGGTTCGACGCGAAACTGTTTGCCGCCCGTCCTGATAATCGCAAATGACATTTCCCTTACACCCTCTCAGTGAGTCCGACTCACCACCGAAAAGTCAAATATTATAAATTCACGCAGATATCCCAGTCAAAGCCGCAGAGGCGTTCGAGGCCGCTTGCGGCTCCCGAGTCTTAGCTTTATCGAGAAATTCCTCCATGAACCGGGTCGAGAAGTTGCCCGTCTGGAAATCAGCGTTGTCCATGATCTTAAGATGCAGTGGAATTGTAGTTTTGATACCCTCGACCACCATCGCATCCAGCGCTCGCCGCATNCGCGCAATTGCCAGATCGCGGGTGCGTGCATGAACGATGACTTTCGCAATCATCGAATCGTAAAACGGTGGCACCTTGTAACCCGGATAGACATAGGTGTCGACG
>AP72_2010_repI_A001DRAFT_1000248_pt1 | contig 12114 bp, 21 predicted proteins | sample AmaPasrepliIA001_FD_9535 | JGI IMG/M metagenome (IMG submission 9535)
TCCCCTGCCGTATCTCCCCGTAGAAGAGGAGCAGCGGCTTGTTAAGCTCGATCGTTTCGTCCTCGATGAGCCCGATGTTTTTGATTATCAGTTTTGTTACTCTCATGTGTTTGATTGCTCCAGTCGTTTGCTTTTGCCGGCTCACAAGAGCCCGCCAAATCGTTCGCGCAGCTTGCCCAACAACAGGACCAGCTCGTCCGCAGTCATCGAGTCCAACGTCTGCGTGTCGCTAATAAAATTCTCGTCGAGCAGCCACTGGTTGAGCTTCGCCTTGGACAGCGCCCAGGCAGCGGCCCCGTCGGCCTTCTTCCAGCCGTGAACGCTCACCGTGATATCCCTGATATCCGAAAGCGCCTGCGTCCGCGCATCGCCCTTACTGCTGCCGGCAGGAACACCAGCCGGCGCCCCCGCCTTCCGCCTGCACCATTCCCCCAACGCTTCCCCGTGCTTGATCGTGATCTGCTCGTTGGGCTTTGGCAGTAACGGCATCAGGTTTGGGTGCGTCCACTTCCGGGGAATGGCAAACCCGCCCTGCATCAGACCGTCCCGCTCCTGCATGGTCATCTCGTAAGTAATCAGGCAGTCCCAAACGAAATTCTTCGCCCCTATAGGCGTCGTGAACTTGTCCGTCACTACCGAGCGTTTCCGCTTCTCTTCCCGCCCCAGCTCGCGCGCGATGGCATCCGGCTTGGGCGGGCTGGTGTCCTCGTCGAAGTGCGTTTTCTTCTCCGCCCGGAAACACAGAATCAGCGGCTTGGGCGTGAGCAGCATCCACTGCAAAAGCGCTTTGTGCGATCGCTTCGGGTCCTTCCACGAAAGCATTTTCATCCGCTCCGCCTTTTCGTGATCCCCGCCGCTCATCCGGTGCAGCTCTTCCTCCTGCCAGTCCAAAACCCCTCCCGGGCCCTCCCACTCATGGCTCATCGAGTCTACTACCACGATATCCGCTATCCCGCAGGCGTGATCGATTGCCGCCTGGTATCTCCCAGGTGAAAAGGGCGCCTCCAAATCAATCACCTTGTAGCTGCCCGGAATCTGATCGGCAAAAAGCGACCCGCGCTTGTTCTCCGAATCAACGAGGCAAATCTTACCCTTTGGCCCGACGATGCCCCGCGCGTACAGCAGCATTGACAGGGTCTTTCCCCCGCCGCTTGGGCCGTAGGCGCTCACTACCGGAATGACGACGCTCGAGGTCGCGTCCCTCACGCTGAATTGTTCCTGTGCTTGGTTGCTCATGGTTCGTGCTTAAAAAGTCCAACGCCGCCCGATACCGGTTCAGCAGATCGTTGCGCCAGCCGCGCTGGCCGTTCTCCAGATCGCTGATGTGCTGCTTGGTCAGCGCCATCACGCGCGCCACCGCGCTCAGGGAATGTCCGGCCAGCAACCGCTGGCTCTTCATATATTCCCCTACCCCGCCATCGTCGTAGACCTCGCCGGTCCCCTGGCACCGCGGGCATTTCTTCATCGTCAGACTCATTAGACCGATAGTAAGCACCTTTCCGGACACTTGCAACTTGAAAATCGGCCGGCCAGCCGCTATCTCTACCCTAATGAAAGCAGCCGAACGCGACCGCAAAACCTTCCTCGACGAACTCTGGGAGCAGAAACCTGCCGGCATTGCCACCCGCGGCGAGCTGGAAGTCCTCTGGCAAATGTTCTGCACCCACATGGTCAACCATCTCCAGAGCGAGCGCCCCGTCGATTGTTACCTCTTCAAGCTCCACCTCTCCCCTTACCGCGTCGATTGGAAGGAGAAACTGGCCGAGCGTTTCCCCGAGCTGCCCCAGATCCTCAGGGAAGCCTCCGGCCCGGAGCGCCAGCAGATCGCTTACTCCGAGACCCGCGAGGACTTCATGTCCATCGACCTGATGGCCATGAACGCCGGCACTATCGTCCGCTCCCTCGAAATCGAGTGCTCCGAAAGCTGGTACAAACAAATCACCGAAGCCGAATTCAAACGCCGTCACCTTGTCGGCTACAAACAATATGAGAAATCCATCCTGGGCTCGCTCCAGCGTTTCCTCCAGACCGCTGCCCGTCTCCTTGCTCAATGGCAGCTTAATGCTCATCGCCCATCGGGCGCCGATTGCAAAGGCACTCTCCATGGCGCTTTCCGCGTGTTGGGGGGTATTCGGGCGGCCCGTGCGCTGTCTGGTATCCGAGGCGATCATCCCCCTCGCAAAACTTTTACGCGGGACCCATCCAAACCCACACTGCGCGATTACCCCAAAAACTTTCCTCTCGAGGATGAGCCACTGCCGCAAATGCCCCCTGTTCAACAAACGCCTCAAAACCTGCGGGACTGCCGGCCAGACCTTCCTGCACAAGGGCCAGACCCTGCGCCTGGGCTGCTGGTGTTACCTCCCGCTCAAGAACCGCCTCCGGTGTAACTGCTGGCTCTACGACCATACCGACGGCCTTCAGGGCTGGCCCGATCACCTTAACTCTCGACCTGCCTTCTCTCACCCCTTTAGCATCCCACTATGAGCGACCTGCCCGCCAAACTGCCTCCCGTCCCAATCAAGCTCGACGCCCCTGTCCTCGACCAAGAAGCCATCGACGCCTACAAACGCGAGGGCTTTATCGAAATGCCAGCCGACCGCGTTGCCGACCTCGCCAAAATCGGCCAGCACACTCACCAGACCGGTACCATCCGCATACAGCGCGGCAAAGCCATGGTCTCCCAGTTCCGCGTCGAAGCCTCCATGCGCGCACTCCAGGCCGAAATCGATCGCCTCCAAGCCCTCCCGCCCAACACCAAAGGCCGCTTGAAAGAACTGCTCGCCTGCACCCAACAGCTCGGCTATCTCGCCTCCAAACTCACCGCCTCCCAGGAACTCATGGTCCTCATGGAAGGCGGCTCCGCCCAAATCACCGCCGACGGCATCGCTGACAACGTCGTCCAGTCCTTCCGCCCAGGCTCAAAAGTCACTCCCGCCATCCTCGCCAAAGAGGTCCACATTCACCCGCCCCCAACCGACGACCCAAAACCCAACCCCCGCTAATCCCCATGACCAACCGCCAGCAGCTCCGCCTCACCTACGAACTTAACCTCGAGTGCCGCACCCGAAAAATCCCCGCCGACCTCCGTCCCCAACTCTTCGCCTCCTGGCTCACCTTCCTCAACTCCTACTCCCATCTCCTCCGCCAAAACAAACACCGCCGCGATTGCCTCGTCGCCTTCGTCCAAGGCTGGCTCCGCGGCTCTACCGATATCCGCATCGACCAGGAACTCGGACGCCAGCAACACCAAGGCAACTGACAGGTCGCTTTTAGACAATCCCCGCCCCATTGTTCCACGTAGAACATCCGGCATTTACCCCTACCAATTTTGGTAGCCCTACCAATTTTGGGACCCCCTACCAATTTCGGTATCCCAATTCCGGCACCCCTTCGCCCCTCCTCTCCCCCAAATCCTCGGTTTTCCCCCGTACCCCCTTTCCGAAGTTCCCCCACTCCTCCCGATAAACCCCCTTTCTCATTCCTGCGAACACATTCACAGAAAAGCTCTGAGTCCTGCAGAAGGGTATCCCGCGTTCCGCTCGCCGCACGGGGGTAGACCCCGCTTCCCCCCGAGCCATGGTCCGAACCTCGGCCGCCGATGGCCCAAGTCGCGCCCAGGTTGCGAGGTTTTGACCGACCTTCGGGCAGCTCGCCTGATTCGACGACAAATACGGAGGCGTTTTTGGCGCTGATTCGTCCCATTATCGGGACGCCGCTTTGGCGCCATTTGCGACGATGGTCGCGAGCAGCATCGACGGGGCGATTTTGGTCGATTGGTTGGTCGGTCGTTCGATGGATTGGTTTTTGGTTCGAGCGTGGCAAAATGTCCGCATTCTGATCCTCTGCCTCTGCCTAAGCGGACATGTCCACCGGACAGGGTTTTTGTGATGGACAATTTGCGGACAAGTGGACAGGGTAAGTGGCGCTATGAAATACGATTTTGGGAAGGTGTTTGCGACGTTGTTTGAGGGGTCGATGGCAGGGACAGGCGCCTTGAATTTTGCGACGTGGGTTTACGCGATAACGCGAGCCGAGCCGTGGCAGCAGGACAATGAGAAGCTAGTCGCGCATCTGAATGAGGTTGTGATGGCCGCAGCGATAGGGGAAACGGTCGAAAAGGTGCAGGCGTCGATTGAGTATTTGTGTTCGCCCGACCCGAGGTCGACGACGAAAGACGAGGATGGTCGGAGGCTGGTCAAGGTTGAGGAATTCACCTACTGGGTTGTCAACGGTCGGAAGTATCGGGAGATGGGGCGGACGGACCTGCGGGAGCGATGGCGCAAGCAGAAGCAGCGGCAGCGGCAGCGCAAGAAGGGTAAACGGGCGCCGAGCGGACGGGAGCAGCGGTATTTGCAGGCGGAGACCGACGAGGAGCGCGACCGGATTGCAGCCGAGGGATTGCCCGATAACGGAGCCCCTGGAAATACGGATACGCCGTGAACCTGCTCGGCTGCGAGATTATGCTCGTTGACTCGGATGACATAGAGGAATTCGACGGTCTGGTTGCTCCCTATCCGATGCTGACCTGTGTGTTCCGGCATGGCGGTTTCCAATGGCCCTTTGGCCGGAACTGAGGCGATTACAAACTTCGTGCTTGCCCTTATCGGGCTAAGGGGTTATGTTCGCGCCAGCATGAGACATGAGCGCGAGTATCGGTTCGAGGAAAACCCCCTGATTTTGTGGATCCTTCTGAGCGTCGACGCTGGCGTTCTGGTGCTCTTGGCTCATGCCCTTTCTGGAATATGAGCAAACAAACNACCAAGACAGGCAACGACGGTTTAGACCGNCAGTTGACCGAAGAAATTGAGCTACGGCAGTCCGCGATGTGGACGGCGATTAAAGACCTGCCTGCGAGGTCATTCGATTCGACGGACAAGATGCTTGCAGCCGTTGAAGAGGTCGGGCAGATGGCCGCTAACCTGCGGATACTCTGGGCAGCGAAGCGAGTGAATTGGGGGAACAAATGAGCATGAGCACAAAAGAGATTTTGGCCATTGGCCGAGGTGTTTTGCGCGAGTCGGAGATGCGCGACCGCTTGGACAAATTGGTCAAAGAAAACCGTCGGCATGCCGGATTGCTGGCATGGGGAGTTGGAGGCGAGCGAGGGCTTAAAACCGTGACGATTACGATACCCTTGGGTGATTACCTCGCGCTCAATCCGGCTGGACTTGCCAAGCCGTTGACCTTTGAGCATGAGGGCAAGCGGTGGATAGTGATGAACTATCCGGCCTGCGACATTGGCTACGTAGGCAATGAATTGGTGCGGGTGCAGGCGTCGACGGAGGCAGTAGAGATGCCACTACCAGCGGAGGTGTTATGAGAGTGACCAAGCGTGGAATTTCGCGGGTGCTGGCGTCGGGGCTGGCACACTTTGACGATGATTGGGCTTACTCGGTTATGTATCCGGGCAAGCGTAAACCGGCTGCGAAAGCGGAGGCAAAACCCAAGACGATGGGGGGAATTCTCTACGTCAAAAAGACTCAGTCGCATGCGGGGATTCTGGCGCTGTTCGCGTTGTGCGTCGGGTTGTCCGCTATCCTGCTGACTGTGCTTATCTGTTTGTCGCTATGACTAGCTCGAAAGTGAGGCGGGTAACGCTAGGCGCCTTGGATGGCGCCTTTGGTCCGGACAGCAATCGGCGGGTTGTGCTGACGTTCATTCCGGGCGATGGGAAACGCGGAGGCATCCCTGACATGCTGGAGTTGCGACCGCTTGGGACGAGGCGTCCGGAGCGGATAGCAGTGCTGGACGTTTATCGGCTGGCGCTGAGGTGCAGGGTGAATCTGTTAGTGCTGGAAAAGGCTCGGGCGAGGAAGGCAGCAAAGGCCGAGCGGTTAGCTTCTCAACGTCAGGCTCGGGCGGAGAAGCGATTGACACTGCGAGCCAAGGAGGATTGCGCCAATGGGGTTTAATTGAGTCGTGATTGCCTGCTCTGGCTCGCGCTAGGGCAGGCAGACACGCGGATTAAACGTCAGTCAACAAAACAAAAAAACATGAGCGAAAATAATACAGTGAAAACGTGCGAGGCGGTAATCGACCTTGCGAAACCCATCCGGAGCGAGAGGCGCCGACAGTTTCAACCTCCGTACTACACCGTGTTTATCTATGCCTGCCCAGTGTGCGGGAAAGAGACGACGGTTAGGGCAGGGAGTTTTAGAGGCAATCAGGCAGTGCCATCAGTCGGCGGCATTCGTTGCGGACACGTCATTCTGTGAGAGGGAAACTTATGAGCAAAATTACTGAGGTTCGAGTGAAGTATGCCGACGGCTCGGAGCAGATTGCCGACATTGCTCCGGAGTCGATTGCCTGTGAAATGTTCAAGGGCGGAGGCTTGCACAGTGCTGGCGATATGACGCCAGAGGATTACAGGTCCGAGCTGGTGCAGGATCTGATTGAGAGTTGCAAGCAGCCGGATAAGGCCGAGGTCGGGTTGCAGGTTGTGGAGGCGTTGAACCTGATGGGGATTCTGGCCTACTACGAATATCCGGGTTACGTGAGTGTTCCCCTGATTGGCGAGGCGCACAATGGCAAGACATTGGCGTCGATGGACGGCTGGAGCTTTGACTTCGGCAATATCAACGAGACTTGGTACGGCTCCGTGATGCACGGAGAGACCGGAGAGGATTACGGCAAAGCGGCAGGCTACTTCGATAGCAAGCTGGCTCGCGATTACTCGAACGCCTACGAGATTGCCAAGGCGGTAAAGGGGTTTCTGAGCGGACTGCATTGCAACACGGAATTCCGCCCGCAGCATGCTCCGAGGTTGACCGGTGTTTTGGACGTGTTGTCGCGAGGGGTGAGCATCGTTGAAAACTCCGAGCAGGCGGACGAGCACGGCGAATGGCTGACGGAAGCGCGTGAGCTGGTGCGGATGCTAAAGACGGAGGTGCAATCGTGAGCTGGATGGACGAATTCGGAAAAGAGTTTGCTGTGCCTGATGCCGCTATTGCCGAGGCGGGATTGATCGATCAGAGCTGGCACAATGACATTAGCCCATCGTTCGCTTACCCCAATGACGATGAGGCGAAGCTATCCCTCTGGGTTGATCACCCAGACCCGGAACAGCGCGAGACCGGACCGCAGGGCAAGCGCTTTATGGTTTGCCAGTATTATCCGGATAGCACGGAGCCGATGAGGCAGATGGATACTGACGACCTGCAAGAGGCGTTGAAGAAGATGGCCGAATGGAGGCGGGAGACCGACAACAAGCGGCGGTTTATGTTTATCCTGCCCTGCAACTGCGAGCAGTGCACAGACCTGCCCGACCTGACGGCAGATGGCAGGCTCATCCTCTGGGACAGGCAGGAGAAAGCCAAGGTGTTCGAGGTTGCCAACGCTTACGCCAATGCGATTTGCTTGGAGCATCGCGATCACGGCATGCCTTTCACGGAGCTGGAGAAGTGGTTTAACGGGTTGTCTGATGAGTCACTTGTAAGCGAGGGGATGACCGCGACGAAGCCGGAATTCAAACTGGAAGGGAGCGCACAATGATCACCTTGGAGATATCACTAACCGACCTGCAAGCACAGTTGCTGGCGCTATTCCGAGCCAAGGGCGCCGAGTTTACGGCAGCGGCAGCGGAGAGAGCTTGGCGCAATGGCGAGGGGTTTAACCTCGACGACCGTAACGGCGCGGGCATCGGGAACAAGCGGAGGCTGGCCGCTTGCAATGCCGAGGCGTTATCGAGCAGGGCGCGATTGCTGCGCGAGTTGATTAAGCCCGGAGAGACGTTGACCTATGACGACGGGCGGGAGCAGCATCGGGGCAAGCGCTGCACAGTGCTCCAGTGTGGCGAGCATTCGATGCTCGTCCAATTCGAGGACAGGGCGGACACGACTACGATTGCTTGGACTGATACGGGCTGGACGCACTATTTGAGCCGGTCCGTAAATCCAGGGGCGCACGTTTCCGCATTGCTCGGGATAAGCCCCGCTGACGTAATCAAGGCCATCGAAGTGGCTTTAGCGCTCGACAAAGCCTACGGAGATGACATTCGGGGAGAGGGCTTGGAGGCAGCGACCGACGCGGAAAATCTAGTCTGGATTCTTTGCCCGCTGATTGGATGGGACGTTGAGGCGGACAAGGACGCAAGCGAGTACCTCTTAAAAGCCACGATGACAGAGCGGCTCGACTATGCGCTCGGTCGGGTAATGGTGCAGGCGCAGGGGGTGAAACCGTGAGCCTGCAAACCCAAGAGACCGTTATCAGGTCAGTGAACCATCCGGCTTACCGTCGGATGGTCTATTTGACCGTAGCGCAGGGCGCCCAGATAGCTTTCTGGGTTGCCAATGACGACCATCCGCAGTTGCAGGAGGGAGCAAGCGTAACCGTGCAATTCGACCCGCAGGACCAATTTGCCAAAATCCTGATGGACAAAATCGAGCACGTTGTCACGCGGCAGGCTAACGAATTCTTCCTCGCAGCGGCTGTGACGATGGAAAACCTGTACGAGCGCTGGCTGGACGAGAGCGAGTATGAGGATATTGCCGACTACGCCGAGCCGCTGAGGCCGATTGCCGAGCGCTGCGGAGTTGTGATTGAGCGCATGAGCAGCAAGCCCTTTAGCTGCGTCTACACGGTGGACGGCAAGCGCTTCCGCGCCAGTGTGAACAGTCGGAGCTATTCCTATCGGAGGATCCAATGAGCAGGGACGCATACCCGAGCAGCGCACTAACCGCAGAGACCCGCCGCCAGCATGAACGATGGGAGAAGAAGCGGCTGGCGCAGGAGAAATTGTATAGGACCTTGGCAGCGATGAGGGGAAAGCATGCGCCTCCCGCTCGCTGTTACAAGCCTAACCCGTACCTCGAACCGATGGGTTAGCACGTTCCCCCCTTGCGCCGTAACGCTCATTCGGCGCGAGGGGCGGGACCGTGCCAACAAATCAACCGGCACAGAAAGACAGTTCAACCAATGAAACAAAAACAAAATGACCGCAGCGAGGCGCTAGGGTGTCACGTCTGCGGGGAGTTGCAGGAGCCCAAAGACATTGTGTGCTTTGCGCCCCAGGGGCAGGAGAAGATCCCGAGCACCCACCTTTGGATCTGCTCGGAATGCTTCGCGAAATTCGAGCGCGAGATGGAATACGGAGTCGAGACCGTTGCCTTCAATGTCGAGGTCGAGACCATTGACGCCAAGAGCTATCAGGACCTAGCGCGATGGGTGCGGATGGCCAAGACAACATTCCGCCCGGATGGCACTCCGCACCATCAGCCGAGCGCGGCGGACTCGCAGCAATGGGACGAGATGAGCGCAGCCGCGCGCAGCGAGGTCAAATCGGTCCCGCCTGAAGAGTGCCCCGAGAGCAAGGACCCGAATACACCGACCAACGAGAATCGCTCGGCATGGGCGGAGGTCGGGCTGAAAGCCTACGCGATGACCGTAGGCGTCGACACGCTGGAGACAGCCGTGCAGGACTTTTTGAACGACTTGGCGCACTGGTGCGACCGGCATGGGCTGCAATTAGAGGAGCTGCGGGACAATGCAGCCGAGCACTACCACGAAGAGACCGACGGAAAGGGGACCCAATTTCATGCACTCTAAACCGATGATTTACGCCGTGCACATCGACACGGATAACGGCATGGACCTGATTTTGTTCGAGAGCAAACAGGAGCAGGAGCAGTACTTGGCGAAGCTCATCAGGGATAGCGGAGACCCCGAGGACCTAACCCTGCTCGATACCAAGGGGCTTTTTGCTGCTTGGGAGACGTTCAAGGAGGGACAGGCCATCCACTGCAACTATTACGGGCATTACGAGGCGGAGCTGCCGAAGTCATTGCTCGTCGAACATGAGCGCCTGGTCGGCGCCCTGCGGCTGATTGAGGGCTATCCCGATTGGGCGAACCTGACCGCAGGCGGGGACACTGTAGCAAAGGAGCTGGTGCGATTGGCAAAGCAAGGGCTCGGCCCGCTCGCATTCGAGCCGTTGCCGGCCGTAGAAAATCAGCCGGCGCAAAATCCGGACGTGCTCCGCAGGACGTTGGACCGTATCAACGAGTTTGACCGGCGCACTAACGAGGAGCAAGGCACGGATATCTCCGAAGTCTGGGACCTGCTCTACGCTATCCGCGACGAGTGCATGCAGGCGCTAGGCGTCAAAGTCTGGTACGTAGTCGGGCCTGACGGCATGCGCGATCACATGGGCGCGGAGTATCCTACGCAGGAGGCGGCAGAGCATGCCAAGGCGGCGTTTGTCGAGCGGTTCAGGCCGCAGGGCTACTACAAGACCGCTGCTTGCATCCGCCTGACTATGGAAGAGCTGGAGAAAGCAACGCAGGTAACGACGGAGGCGCCCGAGCTATGAACGTCAAAGAGATTGGTCTATACTTCAACCTGACCGAGGAGGCGCAAGCCGAGATTCAGGCGGCATTCAATAACGGCGCCCGCTTCTTTGTGATAGCGAGCGCAAGCACACGGGTCTATGAGCGCAAGCCGAAGTATCGGCTCATCGCCTACAACAAGGGGTATTTCTCGGCGCTAAAGACGTTCGAGGGTTGGCGCAGCGACAAGCCGACGCTGTTCTATTGGGGAGGCGATAACGACTTGCCAATCTCGCTCGGAGGTCCTGACTGGAACAGGCGGCTCGAGTACCTCGGAGCGCAGCACGACCTGATGACGAGGGGGCTAATCCCGAGCAACCATGAGCAGCGCGAGGCGCTTCTGACCGAGATACGGCGCTACACGCCTTGCCAAGAGTGCGGGCAGGTCGGGCTCGGACACACTGCGGCATGCTCGCTGCGGCAGCTCACGCGCCCGGAGCGGATTGAGAAAGCCCTGGGGAACGTCCGCGAGCGGGTCGAGCGCTACCTGCGCGATATCGAGCAGAACAAATGGGGAACGACCGAAGAGGCATTCGGGCAGGCGTTGGACGCTTTCCACGACCTGCGGCGGGAGGCTAACAAAGCGCTGGAACAGGGGACTTAGCTCCGTTGGGCGCCGTGCGCGGACGGCTCCCACCGGCATTAAGCCAAAAAGTTCAACCATTATGAGACAAATACAAAGACACAGTGAGTTAAAGGAGTGGCAAGCCATCATCCCGCAAATTCCTTGGAGGGTTGCGGAGGACTCGGCCACTATAGTCAGTCAGGACGGGACAACCATCGCGGCAATAGGCGGAGACCTGAAGCTCGCAGAAATCGAGGCGGCGGCGGAGTATCTGGTGCACTGCGCGAACAATCTGCCGCTGCTGATTGCAGCCGCAGAAGGTTTGCGGGACAGCGTCGAGAAGGCCATCCGTTACGAGGCGCCGAGCGTCGAAATCTCCTGCGAGGCGTTCAACGACTTGGAGGACGCAATCAAGGAGGCTAAAGCCGAGCACCTTGCCGGCCGCTTTCCGGCGCACCTGGTGGAAATAATGGAGCGCGAGCGCAATGATCTGCGCGACTGTTTGAAGCATCTTGCGGTCGAGGTGCAGCAGATGAGCGGCTATTGGTCGGAGACAACCGCGAACTGGATGCAGCTCGCCCGCCAGTTACTCGGCAAGGACGCGCCAGAGGAGCCGACGGCGCCCTACTTCGCCCAGATTGCGACGATCATCAAGGACGGCAGCATACCGCCATCGCAGCGCATGCAGCAGATTCTTTTGCTGTGCCAGAAGGCCGAGGCGGAGAAAGGCAAATAATATGGGAGTGCTCAAAGACCTCGGGACCGGCACAGTCTGGGATATCTGCCCAGAGACCGGTTATCCGCGCACCAAGCGCAAGCACCTCCTTAACCCGCTGGACCCTCATTACGGTTTGCCCGTGCAAGGATGGGGGAACAGGGGGACGGAGCTTTACCACCTGACAAACCCTTACGGCAGGCTCGAGTACGGCATAGGCTCGGGGGATGATTTCCATTGCTTCGACTTTGCCCTGATTAACGCGGGCTCGGTCGGTGAGTATTTCATCTTGGAAGCAACGGTCAATTCCGAGAGCGCGGGCTTTATCGACAATGCCGGTTACGCCCTGCTCCCAGCTCGGAGTCTGGAAGAGTATAAAACCATCATCGAAGAGGCGGAGAGCATGGTCGGTACCGCGCTGGACTGGCTCGTCGATAGCGGCAAGCCAATCAGGCACGACCGGAAGGGCTGGAATCAGGACCCGCGTTACTTTGTGCGCTCAGTCGCCC
>AP72_2010_repI_A001DRAFT_1000249_pt1 | contig 12071 bp, 5 predicted proteins | sample AmaPasrepliIA001_FD_9535 | JGI IMG/M metagenome (IMG submission 9535)
GCGATATGGCTCGAAATCCTTCTCCTTGTCGATGACAATTGTGTACGAGCCACTTGGTAGTCCACGAAAAGCGAAGTTCCCATTGTCATCGGTCGATGCCACGCGGTCGCCTTTGGTCATGGTTTGCAGACGAACGCCGACTTGCCGCTCAAGACGCCGCCCCGTTGAAAGCAGAATTGTGCCGGCAATCGCATTCCCCCCGCCAAGGCCTGTCTCGGTTGCGCCTGGGGGTAGAAACACCTGGCCGATGGATGGAGTGACAGAGGCCAGAACCAAAATAGAAACGACCAGGGTTGCTCGTAGCATTCGTTCCAACATTGTGTCCACCTCCATTGTCCGGCGCCGCTGATTCCGTTTCACCAATTTCTCACTGCTGTCCCCAATTAGCGCGCAACGCGAAAGAATCAGCGCGCGCTTCGCACGGGATGTCTGATGCGCGCTCCCACATTAGCGAATTCCTCAAGAACACGCCATGAGCAAAAGGGCGTTGCCGATATTCCGACAACGCCCCGATTTGAGGATCGGGCGCGCAGCCCGATCTGGTCCCATAAACATTGCCGGCCTAGAACCTTATTTGTCCGATAAAGTTCATCTGACGCGAGTTGCCACGTTGGAAGGTGATCAAACCAAAGGTCGTCGAGTCGAAATTGATCGCATTGGTCGTACCGCCCGTCGATGTCGCCGGGAAGATGAAATTGGGGTGATTCAAGACGTTGATAGCGGTGACCTTGATCTCGAACTTAACCCGTTCCGTGATCGGGATCCGCTTGATAATACTCATGTCGAGATTGAAGTATTTCGGGCCGCTCAGAGCGTTGACCGGGAAGTTGCCGAAGGTGCCCGGCGCCGGGGCCGTCATCAAGCCCGCCTTTAGGGTTGAAGTGTTGACGATCCCGTTCGCTTTGTAGGTAATGTCCAGTAGCTTCGGGTTGATGAAGAAAATGCCGCCCGGTGTCTTGAACAACCCGACATTCTTCTTAAATTCGTCAAAAGTAATACCGGTGAGCTGGGCCCCGTTATTCGCAGTCTGACTGTTGAAGGTCGAGCGGCCGGCTGCGATGTAGAAAGGCACCCCAGTTGTCCAGGTGACGATGCCGCCGATGCTGAAACCTCCAACGACCCGGTCCACCCAGCCATTCGCCGAAGACAAGAAGCTCTTACCTTTTCCGAAAGGAAGTTCGTAAATAGTGTTGGCTGCGAAGCGCTGCGTCTGGTCCTGGATTGACCGGCGATAGTCGGCGTGCCGGTCACGCAGGGTTAAATGGTCTGTCAGGTCGCTCTGGTTATTACCCTGATTGTCGACGGCGTCACCCATGGCTTTGCTCCAGGTGTAGTTCGCCTGGAACAGCAGTCCCTTTGAGAACCGGCGGCGCAGCTCGAGTTCCATCGCGTTGTAGTTGGAGGTTGCGTCATTGGCCAGGACTCTCGCGAATGCGGCGTTTGGATTCGCCACGAAAAAGTTTCCCGGCAACCCTACGGCCACGCTTTCGCGATTCGTTTTATAAGCGGCATTGAAGGCCAACGTATTCGCCATCGCGCCGATATTATTGTTATTCAGGTTCGAGATGAACGTGGAACTAGTATATGCGCTGGTTGCGGTCACCGGTGTTCCACCTGGTGAGAGTCCAAAAAACTTGTCCAAAATGGGCAAAGCCACGGTCCCAGGCGCAGATCCAGGAGCAAATGTGCATGCTGGCTGACCCGCTTGACCGCATTTCGGATTCGCAGCAACAAACGCAGCGAGGTTCTTTTGCGCGTTCAGAAATTCCGGCAGGAACCCATTCTCGAAGATATTAACTTCGTTGATATTGTAAGCACGCCACGCGTTGGGTGACATGTTGCCGACGTACCGCGCTTCGATCGCGGTATCTTTGAAGATTTCACGCTCGAAACCGACGCTCCATTGACGCACGTAGGGACTGCGAAGGTTCGGATCGGCCGTCCAAAGACCGTTGCCCTGGTTGATCAGGAAATTATCTCGATCGGTGATCGGCATCTTGAACGCCGGGAGAATCAAGGGCACGCCTCCAGGACCGATCTGTCCGAGCAAATTCGAATTGCTGGGAGTGTTGTTGACGGTCGAAGCATTCGCCGTCTGGATCAATCCGGGGTTGGTGGTTCCGGTCCCCAGAAGGTTAGTGAAGGTGGTCACGCCGTCATGTACATAGGTGATCGAGAAACCGCCACGGATAGAACTCGTGCCCTCATCACCAAATATCGTGTGCAAGAATCCGGATTTGAACCGCGGCGAATACGCGACGCCTACGAACGGCGCGAAGTTATTCCAATCGTTTTTGAAGAGTGGGATTCCGGTCGTGCCGCTGACAAATTGCTGCGTAGCCACGCCCACGGTTTGGCTGCCGGGGGCCGCCGTGGGTTTGAAGAGATTTCCGAATCCGGAGATTCCGAACAAGTCGCTATACTTCGGTTGAATCGCCAAACCATTCGGAACGGTGGGCACACCCATATAGTCCCAGCGCACGCCATAGCTCAGGGTAAAGTTACTCTTCACGCGCCACTGGTCCTGAGCGAACAGCGCCAGATCTTTTTCGTCAACTGTTCTCAAACGCGTCGCGCCGGGGACAAAACCGGAAGTGGGACTGGTCACGTTCAATGTCTGAGACGCGGAACCCAGCAGGCCGGTAATCGCGTTGTAAACGATTCCGGCATTTGTGACCAACTGGTTGGTGCCACCCGGCAGACTGGCCAGGGCAATGCCGTTGTTGTTCGCCGCATTCGTTCCAAAGGTAATCGTTTCAACGATACCCGCGTCGTTCCGGCTGATACCCAGGACATTTTGCCAATCACCACCGAACTTCCACAGGTGATTGCCTTTGACCCATGAAAGTGTATCGGTCGCCTGATCGACTATTGTGTTTCGCGGCTGAGGCAGGAACGTGTTGTCATAATTCGTGAGTACTGCATTGCCTCCAGCGGGGATGGGGCTCAACTGAAAGAACGGCTGCGTCGCGACAGAATCGCGATTGAAATCTACCGGCGCCCATTGACGGCCAAACCTCAAGACGTTCGTCACGTTAGGCCCAAATTCCGACACCAAAGCCGGTGTGACCAAATTTCGCGTTGACGCCTGAAACCCATTGACGCCGCCTGGGAACGGGGCTTCAAGTCCGTTGGTGGTGACGTCGGGGAATGTCCGGGTAATAACCCGGCTGTAAACGAATTCCAGTTTATGTGAGCCCCACGTCCTGTTCTTAAACAGCTGATGGTCGTATCGCACTACATACTTATCGTTCGTGGTGAGTTGCGAGACATTAAAGGTGAAGCAGCTAATATTGAAACCATCGGAGTTGGAGCAGGTGCTGTTGTTGGGAAGCGGTATCTGCGCCAGATGCGCTGTCATTACCGGATTCAGCGTGTGAAACGGAACCGTTGAGAGGGTAAGGAGATTAACCGTCTGAGTGGCACCACCGGCCGTATATTGGAAAATGCCATTCCGCGCGTTTTGACTTAACACGGTCCGGTTACGGTTAGCCGAAGTAGTATCGACGAACCTTTCGTACGAGAAGAAAAAGAACGCCTTGTCCTTTCCATTCCAAAACGATTTTCCGCCTTCACCAAATTTAGGCGCGAAAACCGGTCCGCCAATATCGAAACCGTCATAATGCTGCCTGCGGATTGGCTTTGGCTGGTTGTTGAAATTGTTGAAGAAGAGATTCGCGTCGGTCCAGGAATTGAGCAGCTGCAGGAAGGCCCCGCCATGAAACTCGTTGGTCCCACCTTTGGTGACGAGGTTGACCTGAGCGGCGCCGCGTCCGGAATCTGCACCTACCGTGCCGGTGGTAACGCTGAATTCAGAAGTGGAGTTCAGCGAAGGAGTAGTGATGGCAAACAACGAACTCGTCTTGACGAAGTTGTCCATGGCGTTGATGCCATCCTGGGTAAGATTGACCGCGGTCTGGCGAAGTCCGCTGATGGACGAGCCGCGCGCGTCGGTTCCTACTACCGCAATACCGGCCTGCAACGCCGCGAGATTTACCGGGTTGCGATCCGGAAGCGGAAGATCAACTACCTGACGCGTGTTGATGATATTGGTAAGAGTCGGACTGGAAGTGTTGATGACCTCCTGGCTGGCGGTGACGGTGACGGTTTCGCCGGCCACGCCAATCTCCAACGGTATGTTCACCTGAGTAGTCTGGGCAACCGAGACCGTAATATCGCGCGAGATTACCTTCTTAAATCCTTTCGCCTCAATCGTCACGTTGTATTTGCCCGGCTGAAGGGTTTCGAAATCGAAGACACCGCTTTCGTTCGAAACCGTATTGCGCGCGGCGCCGGTTTCCTGATTGGTCACCGTCACGGTCGCGTTGGACACCACCGCGCCATTCGGGTCGGTGACAGTGCCGGTAAGATTACCGGTCGTCGTCTGCGCGGCAGCAGTTAAAGCCAACAAGAGGATTATGGTTATTGTGAGACCGATCGCCTTCGCGTTCGATGCAAAGAGACGTCGCACGGATCTACTCATCATNGGTTCCTCCAGGTCACGGGGATTTACTTGGGTTGTTTTCACTGATTCTAAAGCAAGGAATTAGAGCGTGACGCTCGCCAGGGAGAACGGTGATGAGCAAGATTTGTGCCCGCCCGCATGGTCAAATACGTGCGTAAATCCGCCGGTTTTAGCAGAATGTGAAAATTTTCGCCAGGAAGAAATTTGGGAATTTGGATAATTGTCCAAATGCTTGGAAGGGGGGGTCTCAACGACCGGGGTCAGGCCTTCGATTCTTCGATTCTCTGAGTGTCGCTGAGTAAAATGCCTACCGGAACTTCGGGAAAAGGTGAGAATCGAAGAATCGAAGGCCTAATGCCATGAAGTGTTGATCTCGCGGGGTTGAGTTTGGAATAAACTCGGTTTCTGACAATAGAAAACAACCCTGCGAGATCAACGATGACAGTATATATCGGGGTTGACTTTCATCCATACGAACAGTCGGTGGCATTTGCGGACGACAGTAACGGAGAGATCGGGTACCGAAGGTTTCTCCATTCAGACAAGCAGTCGATCAAGGCATTCTATCGCCAGTGGGGACAGGAAGCGGTGATCGGCGTGGAGGCCACGGGGTGTCTGTGGTGGTTCGAGAAGCTGCTCGCTACAAACGGGCAGAAGCTCAAGATCGGTGATCCGAGAATGATCAGGCGAGCAGCGTTATCGCGTCACAAGAACGACTTTCGGGACGCCGAGACGATCCTGGATCTTTTGATGCGAGGGCAGTTCCCATCAGTCGTGCCGCGGTCTGAGGAGAGTCGAGAAGTGCTGGACCTCTTGCACTACCGGCAGTCTTTGGAGATCAACACTTCATGGCATCAGGCCTTCGATTCTGCGATTCTCTGAGTGTCGCTGAGTAAAATGCCTACCAGAACTTCGGGAAAAGGTGAGAATCGCAGAATCGAAGGCCTGACCCCGTTGTTTTGTGTTGTTCAAGGCAGGGCGTGAACTGTAAACCAGCGTCGAAGCGTGCTGGATATTATTGAACTATGTCGGCAACGACAGTAAGAGCGACCAGCGCTCCACAGATCAATCAGGGCGCCTGCTGCTGCCAGAAAGTGCCATCGGCATATTCTATTCCTTCTATTATCACTCGTTCTGCGTATTTTCCGCGGATCTCTTTATCACCGTTTCGCGCATCTACGAGGCGAGCCGGACCCGTTTTCGACTTACCAATCAGCTCGAGGCTTCGCCCGGCGCGGAGATTCACTGGCGTCGTAAACGAGTGACTTCCTACCGGCTCGCCCGTGCTGCGATCTGACAGGACGTACTGCCACTGTATGATGCGAATATCCTTCTCGCCGGCATTTTTGACTTTAGCCTTGTATACATAGTGCACCGAAGCGAGTCCCGGATCCGTCTTTGCGGGGAGATTTTGATTGCCGGCAGGCGCATCGCCAATTGGCATGCCCATCGGGGTACTGCCTACTGGCGTATTGGAAGCAATCTTCTTTGCCGGGTCAGGTATCGCAGTCTGGCCTTGTTTCGCGCGATTAGCATTCTCGACCGACGTCGCTTTCCGGTCCCGTTCGAGGTCGTCTTTGTCCTGATTAACGCGCATCGGATCGTCGTACAGCGCTGGTATGAACACCTCTTGCCGCCAACTGATGTCAGTAATGGTAACGCCCGGCGCGCCTGAGACAAGGGATGGTGAGGCGGATTGAGCAGCCGCAGTCGCCGCAGATAATACGATTAGAGAAACCAGACTCACAAACCTCATGGTAATTTCTCCTCGTTACAGGACTGGAAATCTGATTCTGCCACCGACGACTGAGAGCAGGCAAGTTGTTTCAATCGGTACTGGTTCAGTGAGAAATTCGGCCAATGCTGTGAGCGCGGACGTCCTTCGTCCGCACCGCGAGCGAAGTTCGCGCTGGTTTTTTGCGCTTCGGACTCATTGCGGACGAGGACGTCCGCGCTTCCAGCATCGAGGCCTCAGTGAGACTGAACCAGTACCTTTCAATCGTATCTCTTGGTTTCGACCGTGAAGTAGTGCTACCTTGCACACACTGAAGCTCACGTATCGCAAAGTAAAATCTTTTACAGGATCAAGGAAAGGGAAGAAGTAAAGTGAGAAGAACTTTTTTAACTCTATTTTGCGTCCTCGGCTCTCTATTGTTCGCTGCGGCCATTTGCCGTTCACATCCATTCGCGGCCGACAAAGTTGCTCCCGATGAGGTCGTAAGCAAGAACTTGGAATCGATAGGCGCTGCGGAAACGCGCGCATCTATCAAGAGCCGAATCATCTCGGGAAGCGTGGTGACTACGCGGCGAGCTCCGCGCATAGCTAACTTCAGTGGTCAGGCTATCATGGCTTCGCAGGACAACAAGAGTTTCATCGGCATGAGGTTCGAGAATTCTGCCTATGCGCAGGAAAAGTTCGCCTTTGACGGGCAGGACGTAACCATCGGTTATTTGATCCCCGGCGATCGATCAAATCTTGGCGACTTTCTGCTCACACATAAAGACATTCTCAAGTTGGGCCTGATGGGCGGCGCGCTTTCCAACGGTTGGCTGCAGAATCTGCCGGCACAGAAGGCGAAGTTGGAAAATGCAGGAACCAAAAAGATCGACGACAAACCTGTCATCCAAATCAACTACTCAGCACGCATGAGCACGGATCTGCAAATCAGTCTGTTCTTTGATCAGGAAACCTTCCGCCATGTGAGGACAGAATATACGCGAATGATTTCAGCCGGCATCGGAGCGAACATCGATGCATCCGGGTCACAGAGGCTGACGCGTTACAAAATGACTGAGGACTTCTCAGATTTTCAGAAGGAAGGCGGTCTGATATTGCCTCACTCGTATAGGATAACCTTGGATCTGGACACGCGCGGAGGCACGTTTACAGGTGATTGGACCATGAAGCTAACTCAGTTCGATTTTAACCAACCAATTCCACCGGCGACTTTTAAGGTGCAATAGAAAACACTTGAGGGAGAGTTTCCGGGCGCCGGGCGCAAAAAATTCGGGCGCTGCTTCGCAAGAGGCAGCGCCCGAATTGGTTAAGGCCGGTGGCCCAAGTTAGAAGTCAAAGCGCGCGCCGAACTGAATAATGCGTGACGCGAAAGTTGAGCCGATGCGGCCAAAGGTGGTGCTGTTCACGTTGAAGATGCCGCTGCCCTCGCCAATGTTCCATTGCGAATTGTTAAGGACGTTGAAAGCTTCAGCGCGAATCTGTAGTTGGTACCTGCCTTCGTGCATCTTTATGTTCCGGAAGAATCCCGCGTTCCAGTTCAAGTACCACGGGCCGTTGATAAAGTTCATCGGCAGATTGCCCGTCGATCCCGGAGCGTTCAGGAAGAAAACCTGTCCCGGAAACGGCGCTGTGCCGATCGGGTTAGCGCCCCGAATCGTCAACTGGTTGAAATTAACACCGGAAGGAAGCGGTTGAGTTAGATCGACCACCTGGCCCGTGGGCGTGGTTGCCTGCAGCACCTTCGGATTAATTGCAAAGACACCATTGGGCGTTCTAAAGATCCCGATCAGTTTTTTGATCTCATTCGTCGTCAAGCTCGAGGTGGCCGGCTGCAGCGCAGATCGTGCAGCGCGATTGAGCGTGCCGCGGTTGTCCACAATCGAAACCGGAGGACCGGAACTGATATTGACGATGTTCGTCATTTGGAAACCACCGAAGATCTTGCTGGCCCAACCTTCACTCAACCAACGATGTCCCTTGCCAAACGGCAATTCAATATTGGCATTGGCGTTGATTGTGTGGGTGCGGTCGTAGTTCGGCCGCGCGTAGTTTAGTTTCAGGTTGGCGTTATCGAGATACGGATCAACGCTTTGCTGCGTGTCCTGGGTCGAATCCGCCAGCGTCTTTTGGAACGTGTAATTTACCTGGTACGAGAAGCCATCAGAGAAACGGCGGCGAATCTCCAGCTGCATCGCGTTGTAGCGATAGAGACCACCATTGGTGGTCACGTTCGCTACGAAAGCGTTCGGATTCGCCAAAAACGGCACGCTGCCCGTCAGGCTGTTGATGATGTAGGTCACCGCCAGATCAGCCGGAACTCCCTGTTGAATTTGTCCAAGGATGGTCGAATTAGTCAGCAAACCACCGCTCGCCAGGTTCGGGAACACCGTCAACGGCTGACTACCCGGTATGGCCGGATTGAAAGCTGCACTGGTGCAACCTGTCAGCGGGTTGGATGCGCCAATGAAAGTACCTTGGGCGACACAGTTGCTCCGGGCACGATTGAAGTCAGCCAGGAAGCCATTGTTGCGAATGTCAACCTGGTTCTCATCGATCGAACGCCAGATCTGATTGCTGCGACTTCCGACGTAGCGAGCTTCGATTACGGATTTCCATCCGATCTCACGCTGGATACCGAAATTATATTCATGGACCATCGGCGCCTGGATAGCAGGATCGAAAACCCACACCAGGCCCTGCTTGCCCTGAGAAGCGTTAATCGACGCGTAGGTGATCGGCAAGGTCGGCACTGTCGGTGTAGTGAAATTTCCGGGAACAGGAATAAAAGTCGGCGCGTCCGCACGCGGTGTCAAGATTGCCCGAAGGTTTGTGGTGCTACCCTGGAACGCGTTAATGCTTTGGGTTCCCAAACCCACGAGCTGACCGTACGCATTGTCAGGCGTGCGCACGTATTCATTGTTGTTGTAACTGATGCGATATCCACCACGGAACACAGTCTTTCCGGTTCCGGGGAAGATTTTGCCGGCGAAGCCCTTGAAGTCCGGGGACCAGGCGAAACTCACTGCGGGACCGAAGTTGTTCTTGTCGGCCTTAGAGAAATCGCCAGGGTGGCCGGCATTCCCGCCCAGGGCCTGATAAACCCCGTTGGGATTAAGCGCTGCCTGGACGGCGGTCTGGCCGGAAGCTACCTGCGATTCCAGGTAGACGCCGTCCGGATTGTTCAAGGACGTGTACAAGTCGTATCGCAGCCCGAGATTCAGTGTCAGACGTGGAGTTACACGCCATTGGTCCTGACCATATCCCGAGTAAATTGCAAACCGGAAGTCGTGAAGCGACTGTGCTCCTAGTTTGTAGCCAGTAGTCAGGTCAATCAGGTTCGCGTCGATCGATGCTGCGCCGATGATTCCTGCCAGCAGATAACGCAGGTTGTTGATACGGCCCAAATCCGTCGAACTGATGCCGCCGTTGAACAGCGCGGTCGTGAGGCCCGGAGTGTTCGGATTCCCGGTGGTCGAGAAGGTGTAGATCGGCGTCGTGTTCGCTAAGTTTGAAGCGATGATCTTGAATCCATCGCGATTGAATCCAAAGCGGAAGCTATGGTTACCCATCGTATAGCTGCCGTTGTCCTGAATGTTGTAGTAGGACGTGTTACGACCCTGACTGCGGAATTGTCCTTCCGGACTGGTGATGATTCCGGCAAGGGTGTTCTGTGCCTGCGTCTGCACATTGCGGGCGCCGATGACAAAGTCACTGGCTACTCCACCTTCGTGAAAGAACGGGTTGCTATATTGATAGCCGCCGCGAACTTCATTCGAGAATTTAGAGGTCGGGGTCCAATTCCAGACGCCGATGTAAAGCTTGGTAGTTGATCCCTGAAATACGAATGGAATGGTCTGGAATCCATAGTTGAGATCGTTGCGTGCGTTATTTTCAAAATCGCGCTTGAACACAAAGTTCGCAGCGTTGTGCTCGTTGATCTGAACGTCGAAGCGGCCGGTCTGAGCATCGCGATCAACCGGTGCCGAAATGTTGTAGTTCAAAGCCTGCGTGAAATTAATACCGGTACTTGTACTATTGCCGGCACTGGGCAACCTGCTGAGGATGCGGCTTTGTACGAGCGGATCTACGGTCATGGGACCGCCGGCATTGGAGAATACGGTTGCGTTCGCGCCCGCCAAATTCAGCCCTGCGCCGGTAAGCGCGTTAACTGTTATCTGTTGGCCGTTCACGATGCCTGCGGGGCAGTCAGTTGATTTGGGTGAGCCAGGAACTGGATTCGTGCAGGTTGTGGTGTACGTAAAGGTGCCATTGCGAGCTTGCGGCAGCAACGTCGTTGCCACGGCGCTCGCTTGTGAAGCCTGGCGGTAGATTTCCGTGTTGAAGAAAAAGAAAGCGTGATGCTTTAACACCGCAGAGCCGCCTTCACCAAACCGCGGCAGGGGCGCCGGTCCGCTAATCGTTCCGCCGAATTGATTGCGGTTCAAAAACGTTTTGGGAATGCCGTTGATGTTGTTAAAGAATGAATTGGCGCCAAAGTACGAGTTGCGATTGAACTCATAAGCCGCGCCGTGAAACTTATCGCCGCCACGTGGGGTGACTAACTGCACAGTCTGCGAACTGCTAAACTCAGCTCCCGCATTCTGCAAGACGGCGGTGAATTCGCCGGTGTCGTCAACTGTTGGCCGGTCCTGAACGAATCCGCCGAGGCGAATAAAGTTGTCCTGAACATTCAAGCCGTCGCGTGTGTAGTTGGTAACCGTACTGCGCTGACCGTTGATCGAACTGCTGGTAGCGTTTACACCGGCCATGGTGTTAAGCAGCGACAGCGGGTTGCGACCATTGATCGGCAGTTCTTTGACATCTTTTTCTGAAATTGTGTTTGAGAGGGACGCATTCGTGGCGTTGATCGTTTCCGAGCCTGCGGTCACGGTTACGATTTCCTGAATTGCTCCGACTTCGAGCATGGCGTTAAGCGCGTACTCGCGGCCGGCATCAATCTTCACATCCGGTGCCGTGTAGGTTTTGAACCCTGGCGCCGTGACCGTGACGGTATAGGTACCGAAGTCCAACTGTGAAACAGTAAAGCCTCCTTCACCGTTGGCCACGATCGTCCTTTCTTTCTTCGTTTGATTGTCGGTGACTGTCACCGTTGCGCCAGGGATGACGCCATCCGGTCCCGAAACAGTACCCACGATACTGCCGGTATTGGATGTTTGTGCCACCACTCCGACTGCGAACAGGCTAAGCGCCAGCACGATAAAGATAAATCTCTTGATCATTTTTGAGCTCCTTCAAATTTGTGATTCCTCCCTCTGCTAATTCATGAGGGCCTAAGACTGACTCTATGTCCGCGACGCTGGTGATGCTCCTGGTACTTTGGTCACGCCGCGGTTAGAAGTTTTTCCGGCGCGTCAGGTAGCAAAGGTCATACCGACCAGACTCGAGAAAGACGAATGTAAAAGGTCATCGATTTTGCGCAGATTTTTGCAGACACATGAAAAATTGTTAACGGGGAAATTGGTAATTTTGGATCACTATACGAATCGGCAAAAATGGTCCTGCCAAAATTTTGTACGCGCCTCCAATTGATTGAATATAAAAAGGTTATCGGCAACGCGTGGAGGATGAGCTCGGAGGTCGACACGAGACACATGCGCAAGGGTGGTGTGCTCAACGCGATGCGTGTTTCGATGATGCGCCGAGAGGCTGCCGTCGGTCGCGATCCGCAGTAGGCGTTCATTTGACGTTTCTTATTCACATCGTGGTTTTAGCCCGGTGTCCGTACGCCGCTAAGGAAACCGAAACCGTTTGAGCGGTTTCAAGTGCCAAGCCTAAGGCGACCACGCCGCCCTGAAGCGGCGGCGTCAATGAGAAAGTTTGCTCAAACTGAATCGGCAACCGATGCGG
>AP72_2010_repI_A001DRAFT_1000250_pt1 | contig 12042 bp, 8 predicted proteins | sample AmaPasrepliIA001_FD_9535 | JGI IMG/M metagenome (IMG submission 9535)
CAAACGGGAACTTAGAAGCAGGTCAGAACCGGAAGCGGTAGCGACCGGGCCACCATTGAGCACTGATAGCAGAACCAAATGATGGCCGGTTCGCTACCGCTCCCGGTTCTGACACCTCGGCAACAACGCCGCTCCGCGAGGCAGAATATAACCGCTCGCTTCGGGCGAAACCTTCGCCAGCGCTTCCTCAATCGAGCGCGACTTCACCATCCGCATCGCGTGTGTCTGCTCGGCGGGCAAATCCGTGACGACGTGAACGCGAAAACGTTCCGTCTTGGTCAGTAGCGCCCAGGCAGTCTGCCCATTCACTTCATAACCTTCGCGCAAACGCGCCTCGAGCTCGCCAGAGCCTTTCGAGTCGAACCATTTCATGAAATCGGTCCGGCCCAAGCCCTCGCTGCATTCCGCCAGGAAGATAATCATGCCACCATCGCGACAAGCATTCGCCGCCATGTCGAGCGCTTTGTGAGCCTGGATCAGGTTGATGTCATACGGCGCACCGCCGCAGCTGACGATTACTACCTCGCGCTTCTCGTCAATATTGACCGCATGTCCGCGGACATAGTCTCCGCAAGCCTGCCGGTGTGCTGCCCGCCAGTCACCGGCAAAGATTTTTTCGACGCGTCCCTGCTCATCAACAATCGCGTTGATCGAAAACGCGGGATTTATGATTTCCGCCACTCGCTCGCACTCTTCGCTGACGGCGTTACCCTCGAGCAACCCGGCGCCGACACCTTTTCGCCGGCCACCCTGCTCGAAATCGAGGGCCAGCATGTGGGTGGCTTCGATGGTGCGCGCTGACGCCAGGCCCGGGCAAATCGATTTGCGACCGCCGGTGAACCCCGCAAAATAATGAAAGCCAACGGCGCCCGTAATAATTACCTTCGGGAATTCCTTGAGGACGCGGTTCACGTTTATTGCCACGTCGCGCTGCATGGTTCCGACCTGAATCAATTGCGACGGGTCATAGGCGTCATGATCGAGAGTGCGGATGCGTTGTGCGATAAACGATGTCAGCAGATCGATCTTTTCCTGTGGGCGCACGGCGCGGTGAATTCCGGTCGCAAAAATGATGGCGATGTCGTGAGACTGAATTCCATTTTCTATTAACCGCCGCACCAGCAGATTAATGATTTGGGCGCTGCCGGTTGCGCGGGTCGCGTCAGAGCAGACGATGAGGACTGAATCACCGGCCACAATCACATCATCGAGAACTTCGGAATCAATGGCGTTTTCGAGCGAGGCGTTAATTCCAGCATCGTTTAGCGGATGCGACTGAGTCTCATCGGGAGCGAGCACGTCGAATCTCGCCTCGTCATACTCAAACGTAAATGAATCTCGGCCGTAGCCGAGCGTAATGGTCGCCATCTGTTTCGTCAGTTAAGCCCGATGAATTCGTTTTAGCGCCTAGCGAAATCATCTAGCAAAAAATCGAAACCGCAGAATCAGTGCCGGTGCCTGACTTCGCCCTCATGTCTAATCGCCCGGGCGATGCAGTACATATCGTCGGGATCACACCCTTCGACTTCAACCTGAACGGTTGAATGCGAGATTCCAAATCGCGCCTCTAATTCGTCATTAACGAGGCGCAGCACATCCTGGCCGCTGCGAATACTCTGTTCGCCTACGGTGATGTGGCAGCTACAGGCGATGATACCTGAGCCGATGGTCCATACATGCAGATCGTGGACTGCCAGCACGCCGGGAACGTTGGCGATTGTCTCTTCGACCGCATTCATATCCATCCCCTTGGGGATTGATTCCAGCAGCACGTTGACTGACTCCTGCAGGATTCCCCAGGAACTCCAAAGAATCAGCACTCCGATTAAGATTGAGACAATCGAATCAGCCCATGACGCACCGGTGAGCGCGATCAGAACTCCGGCGACTACGACGCCCACCGCCGATACTGCGTCACCCACCATGTGCAGGTAAGCGCTGCGGACGTTCAGATCATGCGCCGCGTCACCTCTTAGCCACAGGCTAATCCCGGTGTTCATGGCGATCGCCATTAACGCCACGATGATCATCGGCGCGCTATGCACGGCCCGCGGATTGCCCAGACGGCCCGCGGCTTCCCAAAAGATCAGCAGTGCGATTACCACCAGGGACACGGCGTTGACCAAAGCCGCCAGTATGCCGACCCGGTGATAGCCAAACGTGTGCCGTTGCGTGGAGGGTTTACGAGCAATCCAGACGCCATACCAGGCAAAGAACAATGCCAACGCATCGGCAAAGTTGTGAGCCGCATCCGAGAGGAGCGCCAGTGAATGCGAAAAGAATCCGACTATGACTTCGACGACGACGAAGGCCGCCGTGATAAAGATCGACCAGACGAGCCGCCGCCCCGTTGCGCTGGTGTTGTGATGGTGCGCATGAGTCACGTTGTTGGTTGAAACAGTTCGCTTACGCCGCCCGGCTAAGAGTAACAGATTGCCGGAGACGTCAGAACAATCATCTGTTTAGCTCTGACGGGCTCAATGATAGAATCTCGGCTCGCTGCGAAAGATCAAGGCCCGAATCCTTTCTGCCGGAGCCACTCAGTCGATGAAAGTTCGTTAGACGTGTTTCCGATTCACATTACGATTGGGACTTATGAGCCTGAGTAAATTGGCCAATTCGAAAACAGAACTTTCGACAATACCCAAAGACAGTCGTTTTGTTTGGAAGTGCCTGAGCCAGGACCACGACGCAGTAGCGAAGTCATTTTCAGTTAAGAATCTTCCTGGCCGAGCTTGGCATACCTTTCTAAAGACCTGAAGAAAAAAAGGAGACCACCCCGTGAAAAAGCTTCTGATAGTTCCACTCGTTGCCCTGGTTTTTATCTTGGCAACTGGAGCCACTCTAACCGAGGCCCAGAGCTTCACCCTCGAACAGGTGATGAGTTCGCCGTTTCCCACCGATCTGATCGCCACCAAACGCGGCGATAAAATCGCGTGGGCCTTCGATGCCGAAGGTAAACGAAACATCTGGATTGCGGAAGCTCCTGCATTCGTCGCGCGACAGCTCACGCGCTACGACAAAGACGATGGCGCCGAATTGACCGATCTGATTTTCGCCCCGAGCGGTAATTTGATTGCCTATGCCCGTGGGAACGAGCAGGGGAAGAATTCGGCTGGTGAATATGCGAACCCCACGACCGATCCCGCCGGGACCAAAAAAGAAGTTGTGGTGGCGGACACTCGCACCGGCCGCGTCAGTGTAATCGGCGAGGGCGACGCGCCAATGTTTAATCCCGCCGGCGATCAGATCATCTACAGCCGTGAGGGAAAATTATGGACCGCGCCGCTCCTCGGCGGGAAAGAGCGAAAGCTTTTCGAGATTCGCGGCAATATCGGCGCGCACGAATGGTCACCTGACGGATCGCAGTTGGCGTTTGTCACCAATCGCGGCGACCACAGTTTCATCGGCATTTATGATCCCCGGGCCGGCCGCATTCTTTTCTTGTCGCCGAGTACTGATCGAGATCTGCTGCCTCACTGGTCACCGGACGGAAAGCGGATCGCTTTCATTCGCCTGTTCAATATTTCAGACAATTTTTCTCTGGATCGCGAGCGGCTTCAGCCCTGGGCCATTTTCGTCGCGGACGCGCGCACCGGAGATGCTAAACAGATTTGGCGCTCCGGTGATCAGGACAATGATTCATACCCGCAGGGCGCAGTCGCCGAATTTTGGCAATGGGTCGCGGGCGATCGTCTGCTGTTTCCCTCTGAGAAAGATGGCTGGATGCACCTTTATTCGGTATCGGCTGACGGCGGCGGTTTGGCGACTTTGACCCCCGGTGATTTCGAAGTTGAGAACGTAGCTTTGACGCCCGACAAATCGACAGTCGTGTTCTCAACAAATAAAAGCGATATCGATCGCCGTCACCTGTGGTCAATTAACGTCTCGGGCGGCGCGCCGAAGCAGATTACCAGTGGCGATAGTGTCGAGATGTATCCAGTCGTCTGCGACAACGGCCGCCGCATCGCCTTTTTGCATTCAACTGCACACGATCCGTTTTTGCCGTTTCTGGCTAACATCGATGGCTCAGGCTTGAAGCCACTCGCGCCCCAGGCATTGCCGCGCGATTTCCCGTCAGCGCAACTTGTCGTTCCCGAGCAAGTGATTTTTAAAGCTGCCGATGGCCTGGAAATTCACGGCCAACTCTTCAAACCGAAGATGCGGTCGGGCAAGATGCCGGCGCTCATCTTTACTCATGGTGGCCCTCCGAGGCAGATGCTCCTCGGCTGGCATTATATGTACTACTATCACAACTCGTATGCGATGAATCAGTACCTAGCCAGTCGCGGTTACATGGTGCTCTCGGTGAATTATCGCAGCGGCATTGGCTATGGCCGCGCTTTCCGTTTGGCGCTACATCGTGGGGCGCGCGGGGCTTCGGAGTATCAGGATGTACTGGCGGGAGCAAAATACTTGCGCAGTCGCGATGATGTGGACGTCAAACGCATCGGACTTTGGGGCGGATCGTACGGTGGATACCTGACGGCACTTGGTTTGGCGCGCAATTCAGACATCTTTTCCGCCGGCGTGGATTTTCATGGTGTCCATGATTGGAGTCAGCGAGTTGCCGGTTTGCCGCTACAGTTCACAAATCAGGAACAAAACCGGGTCGCGCGCGAGTCATCGCCTATTGCTTCGGTCGATAAATGGAAGTCTCCCGTCCTGCTGATTCACGGCGATGATGATCGCAACGTCGAATTTTCGCAGACGGTGAGTCTCGTACGACTGCTGCGGAAGAACAATGTTTACTTTGAAGAACTGATTTTCCCGGATGAGATTCACGATCTTTTACTGCATAAGGATTGGCTGCGGTCGTATCACGCGGGCTCGGACTTTTTTGATAAGCACTTGAAGTAAAGTTAAGCTGCCGGCTGGCGTCAAAAACCTGACACTTTGCGTTGCGACATGAGCTTTAACCCTCGCGACATTCTCGTTATTGATTTCGGCCAGCTTGGCGACGTAGTAATGAGTCTCCCGGCGCTACGCACGATTCGCGAAAGGTTTCCTCACTCCCGTGTCACCGTCGCGGTAGGCAAACCCGGCGCAGAAATTATCGGCATGTCGCCGTTTGCCGACGGCACGATTGAGATCGACCGCGTGGCTCTGCGCGACGGTTTCAAACCGTGGTCTGTCCTTAAGGTGTTCGATATCGTCAAAGATGTGCGTCGCCGGCAGTTCGACTTTGTGATTGATCTCCACAGTCTTTCAGAGACGAACCTGCTCGGCTTTCTCTCAGGGGCACCGGCGCGACTTTTTGCCCGTCGTCCCGGCCGGTCGCTGGATTTTCTCTCAAACTTCAATCCGCGGCCACCGATCGACCGGAATGATCCGAAACAGCATCTCGTCGATCGTTATCTGGACGTCTTAAAGCCGCTTGAAATCAAACCAACTTCTCGCATCCCAAAGCTGACGCCGCAGCCGGAAGCCCAGACTGCCGTAGAAACCATGCTGCGCAAAGCTAAAGCAGATGCAGGCGCGCCACTGGTGGGGCTGTTTCCCGGTGCGGGACATCCGGGCCGCCGGTGGCCCATGGAAAGATTTTCGCAGCTCGCCGATTTCCTGGTTCGCAATGACAAACTGCAGCCACTAATATTCGTGGGACCTGAGGAGCGGCACCTGCTGACCGAGATACGCCGTCTGTTTCCGCCGCCGTGCGCGATTCTGGAAAAGCTTTCGATCCCGGAACTAGCAGCCGCACAATCTCGCCTGGCGGTGTTCGTATCGAATGATACGGGACCGGTCCATATCGCGGCCGCCGTCGGCGCTCCGGTCGTGGTCTTAATTGATTTGCCGACCCCCCACGCTTACGTTCCGTTAGCGGACGCGCATCGTTTGATGTTCAGCGAAAGCGTTGTTGAAATAGAGGTTGAAGACGTCTATGCAGCCACCCGCGAGTTGTTAACCGCGGGGAGGACCTCGAGTCTATTCGCAAGTTAAACCTGGCCCAATGGCGATCCGGCGATCATATCAGTTTTCACTACTGGCGCTTCTGACTTTGATTGCCGTCTTCGCTGTTCGTCTGTTTGGTGGTCAAACCAGACGCAGCGAGACGTCGACGAAAACGACCCCGGCGGCGAAATCAAAATTAGAGGCGGACAAGAGTGGCGGCGCGAATACCGGAGCAGTTGAAAGCAGCCTCGCTAAGGCAATAGACAATCTAATTAATGAAAGCGACGCCGGACGGGCGCGCTGGGGAGTGTTTGTGATGTCGTTGAAAGACAGCCGGGTGCTGTACTCGCGCGACGCGGACAAACTCTTCACACCGGCATCGAACATGAAGGTTTACACCACTGCCGTCGCGCTCGATCTGCTGGGCGCCGATTATCGCTGGCGGACGTCCGTCTATGCCGCCAAACAACCAGCGAGCGGCGGAATCATCGATGGAGACCTGACTCTTTACGGACGCGGCGCCCCCGATTTGATGTCACAATCGAATGGCGATGCGCCCTCACTGTCTCACCTGGCCGAACAGGTCTATCAGACCGGCGTGCGCGAAGTTCGTGGCAACATCATCGGAGATAACAGTTATTTTCGTGGCGAGTTGTTCGGAGAAGGCTGGCAGTGGAACGACATTCAATGGTATTTCGGCGCCGAACCGAGCGCCTTGTCAATCGACGAAAACAGCGTCGAAGTCACAATCGCTCCGGCGAAGGAAGGCGACAAAGCAAGCGTCGTCATCACTCCGAACTCAAATCCGCTGCACCTCACGAACACCGCCAAAACAGGCGAACGCAACGACACAACCTCAATCGGTATCATTCGCGATCTATCCAGCAATGACGTGCGGATTTGGGGAGACTTTCCCGTGAACGGCCGCGCGTTCGCGGCCTTCCTTTCGGTGCACGATCCAGCTGCGTGGGCTGCAAACCTGTTCCGTCAGGCCCTGATCTCGCGGGGAGTAAAGGTAAGGGGCGAAGCGCGCAGCCGGGATTTCCGAGTCGACACGGCCGGGATGCTCGATCCACAAAACTCGTTTGAGATCGCTCATGCGGACAGCGAGGCTCTCAGCAAGATCGTTCAGCGGACTAATAAAGAGAGCAACAACCTGTTTGCGGAGTTAATCCTGCGAACCATCGGAAAAGAGCGCGGCAGTCTGGCTCCCGACCCGAATCCGCGCAAAGACCGCGAACGCGGCGATGATGAAGCCGGCGTGGCAGTAGTTCGTTCATGGCTCGAGTCCCGGGGAATTACTACTAAAGGACTGGCAATTCGGGACGGATCGGGATTATCGCGGCTTGACCTGACTACGCCCGAAACCACGGGGCGGCTGCTGGCAGCGATTGCCAACACCAGTTCGGCCACGATTTTTCATGACTCACTGCCCATCGCCGGGCGTGACGGGACGCTCAATTCGCGCCTGAAGCCGTTAACAGGACGAATATCTGCAAAAACAGGTACCCTTACCTACACTCATTCGCTGTCGGGATATGCCAAAAACCCCGTAAACGACACGCTAATCTTCTCAATCATGTGCAATGACGCGACCGCCACTGATCACGAGGTTTTACGCACTATTGACGAGATCGCAGCCGCAATTGCAGATTTTCGACCCGTTGTCGCGACAAAATAGCCACAATTCATTCTAATTCTATTAAGATTTGCGTGGTTTTGTGCTAGACAAACATCGTTCAACCTCGTAAGATAATTTTGGCTGGCCCCGCCTTAGCACTCGCCAAGGTTCCGCCGCGCTCCTCATATTTCTCAGTTCACACAGGAGTCTATAGATGTTGCAGCCACTGATCCGAAGTTTCTGCGTCTGTCTTAGTCTCGTTCTTATCGCCCTGACTACAAACGCGCAGAACAATCTCACTGCACGAGCAAACAGCCCCCAGCCGGTTGCCGACGGTTCTAAGACAGACACGGACCGCATTCGCGACGGGCTGAACGGTCCCGTACGCCGGGTCCGAACGGAGGTGGTCAAAGTTACCAGCGTCTCCGGCAAAATCGTCGAGGACAACAAACGGGTTCTGCTCGAAACCAGCGAATATGACTTGAAAGGCGCGAAAACTCAGAATCAATATTTCCCAGTCGCCGGCAGCACCCTGACAGGGCGCGAAACTTACAAATACGACGACAAAGGCAATATCAGCGAAATGACGTTGATGAATGCGGACGGATCGCTGCTGAGTAAAGAGGTCTACAAGTACGAATTCGATTCGATGGGTAACTGGGTAAAGATGACAACCTCCGTAGCCGTCGTCGAGAACCAAAAAATCGAGTTCGAGCCGACTGAGGTCACCTACCGGACGATCTTCTACTACCTCGATGCCGCGATGGCCAAGATGCTGCAGCCGGCCCCCAATTCGACCGCAGCCCCAACCGTGAAGACCGAAAACGCTGCCGGCACTGCCGTGCAAGTGGTCCAACTTCCGCCCATGTCATCAACCGACAAAGCGCGCTTTTCGGCCGTGCAATTGCCGGGCGCTAACCTGTCAAACTCGTCTTCCGGTACTTCAAAAGTCATGCTCAATGATGGTGAAGCCCCACCCCCGCGGCTACTCAAACCGGTGTCAGGGGGTGTGCTGAACGGAAAAGCACTCAATTTGCCGGTGCCGAGATATCCCGACCTTGCGCGACGATCAAGAACCTCCGGCAAGGTAGAAGTACAGGTAGTGGTTGACGAAAACGGAAACGTTATCTCGGCCGAGGCTCTTTCGGGTCCGGCTCCGCTGCGCGAAGCGGCCGTCGATGCTGCCAAGCATGCAAAGTTCTCACCAACCAAGTTATCCGGAGCGCCAGTGAAGGTATCCGGAACTATTGATTACAACTTTACCCTCCCGTAACTTGAACCGTAACGTGCCCCCTGGCGCAAACTGGAATACGAAGAGAGGATTTTGTCATGCCCTTGACTGGTGAACTCACAGATCTTTCGCTCGCCGAACTGATCGAATTTTTTTGCAACCAAAGGAAAACCGGCCGGCTGATGGTTGAGTACCCACACGCTCCGGCTTACTTTTACCTGCAATCCGGCGCCGTGGTACATGCGAGCATCGGCGTGTTGCGGGGTATCGAGGCAGTTTACTACGCGCTGACGCAATCGAACGCCTCGTTCAAATTCAGCAGTTCATTTGAACCGCCGGAATTGACAATCAATCAACCCTGGACCTCCGTAGTGTTGGAGGGCTTGCGCCGAATGGATGAAGGCATCAAGCCAAAGAATCCTTTTCCGGACAAACCGGATCCGGTCATCCAGCAGGAAGCGGCCCGCAAGGCGGAGCATGTTGTTGCTAATGCTCCCGTCGAACCACCTGCGCGTCAAGCAGAATCACAGATTACGAAATCAGTAGTCGAGCAACCGGTGGTTCAATCCACACCGAGTGCGGCGAAGCCTCCGCAGCCCGTACCGGCTGCGCCGGCAAAAGCGAACATCACGGAACTGGTAGCTCAGGTGACTGCCATGTCAGAAACCGACGATCAGGACAGCGATGATGAACCGTCGGTAGTCATTTCGCGCCAGCCGGAATTCAGTCCCGCCTTTCTCTCCCCCACTCAAAGCGCTTCAAGATTTTCACAGGGACCGTGGAAGCTGGTCGCAATCTTCGCCGCCTTGATTTTAATCGTCGGTGGGATTGCGGTTCCCTGGTATGCGCGAGGCAGAGCGCAGAAGACTGCAAGCCAGGCACCAAGTCAGACAAGCCAGACGAGCGCTACAGTAGATACGACGGCTTCGCAACCTGCTGCGAATGACGCTGCATCCCAACTCGCGCCCGGTACTGAAGCACAGCCCACGGAAAGCGCAGACCCGACAAGTGCAACCGCCGTGAGTTCCGACGCTGCTGACGCGGCCAGAAAAGAACGTGAAGCCCGCGCGCGCGAGGAAGCGCGTTTGAAGGCCAAGGAAAATGCAGCCCCGGCTACCGCTTCACAACCGGCGACCGCACCGGCAACGTCCACGCAACCAGCCGCGGCCGCGGGTGCGAAAAAGGTCGTAGTTCAGGTTACCTATGATGAGAACGGCCGGGTGACCGGCGCGTCAGGTAGCGACCCGACTGCTTTGCGGATTGCGAGACAGAAAAGATTCCCCCCGGGCAAAGCGGGAACGGCAACGGTTACTATTCCAATCAATTAGCTTCAGTCCTTGGATACCGCCTTTAGGCGGCCGCAGCGGCAAACTAAACGAGCGCCAGTACTTCTTCTTCGCTCAATACGGCCGTGGCTTGTTTGGCACGGTCATAAATGCGATTGATCCGGTCCTCACTCGGCTCTACCCCGCGGCTTTCGAGCCAGAAGATCACATTAGACTTACCGCTCATCGGGCCAATCTCAATCACCTGCTTGAGACCGAACTGTCCTGCAGGCACGCCTGAGTAAATCAGATCGGCAAGCTCCTGATCACCTTTGCGGTAACTCTTGATTACGGCAGCAGCATGTACACCGGTCGCCGTGCGAAACGCATCTTTGCCAAAAACCGGATAGTTCAGCGGAATTGACCAGCCACAGGCTGTGGCTGCCTTGTCGCAATACTCGCGGAGCCGGGTCAAATCGTTTTCAATCCATCCGAGTAATTTCAGATTCACCAGCAACTGGTCTATCGGTGTATTACCGACTCGCTCACCCATCCCGAGTGCTGATCCGTGCAATTGATCCGCGCCGCCCTCGAGGGCCGCAATTGAATTAATCACACCCAGGCCCCGATCCTGATGACCGTGCCAATCAAGCCGGATCTGCTCGCCCTGTTCGTCAATGATCCCGCGGACGAATTTTACGACTTCGCGGGCGCCGTCGGGGGTCGCATGGCCCACGGTGTCACAGACGCAGACAGCGCGCGCGCCACAGCGAATGGCTGTGGTGTAAAGCGCGCGAATCGTCTCCGGGTTGGCTCGCGTCGTATCTTCCGTCACAAACATCACCGGCAGTCCTTCACTGACGGCGAAGGTGACCGCCTCCTCGGTGAGCTTCAGAAGTTTATCCAAGGTCCATTCTTCGGCGAAAAAGCGAATCGGTGAAGAACCTATAAAGGTGCAGGCCTCAATCGGGATTCCCGCGCGTTGCGAGATTTCAGCGATGGGTATGATGTCGTTCTTGTGTGTGCGCGCCGCGCAGTTGGGCCGGATCCTCAGCTTCTGGCTGGCAATCTCGCGGGCCATCATCTCGACACCGGCCGCATGTATGCCGCCGGCGCCGGGTAAACCAATGTCCGCCGTGTCGATGCCGAGATCATTCATCAGGTGGAGAAGCTCGATTTTCTTGTCGACGGGTGGCTCGCAGACAGATGGCGACTGCAACCCATCACGCAAAGTCTCATCGTCGAATCCGATGTGACGCCCGGGGTTGTCCAGCTGCGGATCAACTTTGTTCCAATCGTAAATTAATTCTGAAACTGACATGATGGGACCTCTTGAATGTCGTGTCAGAAGCCCGACCGCTAAGGAGGGCCGGTTGCGCGAGGGGCCCTCGCTAACGCTCGGGCTTCTGACACGCACGCTTGTACTCTGAAGCTGTTTCGATTACAACAACCGCGACCGAAGCGTGTCAACTGCCGCTTAAATTACTGATGGCCTATATGCGTAAGAGAATCGAACGAATCGCACTGGGTTCGGATCGCGCCGCGAAGATCATGGCGGTGCGCGCCAGCGTCGCGCGCGTAGCGGAAGTGGATCCGTCCTGGTCAGATGCGAATGTCGTCGCTCGGGCCGTGACCACAGATGCGCCGGCCATGCCCCTCAATGACTGGCAGTTAATGACCGGCGCCCGTCAGCGGGCGCTCGCTGTACGCGACATTCTGATCAGCCAAAAGCTTGATGCCGATCTTTATGTTGGATTGGAAGGCGGCTTTCATTCCATCTCGCTGGAGGGGCAGTGGCATACGTTTCTGCGCGGATGGGCTTTTGTTACCGATGGCGAGCGCGAGAGTTTTGGGATGTCGCCTTCGATCGGAGTGCCCGAAAACATCGTTGAGAATGTCATTAAAGGAAGGCGCGAACTGGGAATTGTAATCGATGAAGTTGCGGGCATGCGCGACGTGAGAAGCCGCCAGGGCGCCTGGGGTGTGCTGTCTCGCGACTTGCTGACGCGTTCGATGAGTTTCGAAGCGGGTCT
>AP72_2010_repI_A001DRAFT_1000251_pt1 | contig 12040 bp, 12 predicted proteins | sample AmaPasrepliIA001_FD_9535 | JGI IMG/M metagenome (IMG submission 9535)
ACCCGCGAACCTTCCGATGAATCGGACGAACGGATCGTCGCCACGTGCGTCTTTCCGGTGGTGTTCGAATTGGATTGGCCGGGTGAGATTCTTCCGTCCTGCGCCACAACCGCCGAAACTGCGAGCAGAGCGAGACAAGCAAGGCTCAAAGTTGAGGATGGGATGCAGAGACCGCGGGGCGCCTGGTTCATCTTGCTAATCATTCGGGGCAAACAAAAGAGCTCATAACTCTAGGGAGAATTATGCAAAAACAAAGGCGCATTGTCACTGCCGCTAACCTCCAGCACGCCGTTACGAGCCGGAACGTGGCGCTATAAGCGGGGAGTACTGAAGACGAGCCTTCGGCGGGAGGCTCGGTCTGGATCGCGGCGGAAGTGGCGATTGAAATGCCGAAGATTACTGCGCCGGCAGCGATCGCTAAATTATTCAGGCGGGCAGGGAGGCGCGGGTGCGAGGGAGAAGTTTCAGTTGGCATAGCTTTCATCACTTCACTGGCGCCCTCTCATCTGTAGGCGGGTGCTGAGAGAGACCGGTGAATCTTCGGAAACCGGGCCTGGGTGGGGAGCGAGTTGGCAGTTCTATTCAGCGTCGGTGAACTTGTAACCGATGCCCCAAACTGTCAGCACCAGTTGTGGGTTCTCCGGGTTGTCTTCGATCTTCGCCCGCAAGCGATTGATGTGAGAGTCGATTGTTCGATCATATCCTTCGTATGAATAGTCCCAAATCTTTTCCAGCAAGTACTTGCGGGGAAAGACCCGGCCCGGGTTCGAGGCGAACAAACGCAGCAGGTCGAATTCTTTGGGCGTCAAATCAACATGGCGTTCGGCGATTGTCACTTCGCGACGTACCGGATCTACTCGTAGATTTCCGCGAACGATTGGAGTTTCATCGCTGCCATCAGTATTTGTGTTGCCCGCCCGTGCGCGCCGCAACACGGATTTAATCCGCGCCTCGACTTCTCGCAGGCTGAACGGCTTGGTAATGTAGTCGTCGGCGCCCATCTCCAACCCGAGCACACGATCAACTACATCGTCCTTGGCTGTGAGCATAATAATCGGCATCTGCGCGATCTTCTGTCGCAGTTCCTTGCACACCGCAAGTCCGTCCATCTTCGGCAGCATAAGATCAAGAACGACGACATCTGGTCGCGTTTTGATCACAGCTTCGACTCCGGCCACACCATCGGCGGCTGTCGTTACCGTATATCCTGCGCGCGAAAAATACTCCTCGAGCGCGGCGGATATGTTTTCATCGTCTTCGATTACCAGCAAAGAGGTTGCTGGCGCCGGCGCTGTTGCTACTGCGGTGGCTTCCGCCGAATAAGGCAGGCCATCCTTCCCGTTTTGTTTGTCAAGCATGAGTTTTATCCTCTAGGCGAGAAGGGGTCCTGGGGGACTTGACAGGCACCTATTATCAGCTGCTCGTCACTTAGGAATATAACAGCACAATTCCAATATACTCAAGTCTAAAGTTATGTACGGTGGCGCATTTTGTCACTTTCCTTGAGACTAGCTCAACTAAACAGGTTGCGTTACGCGCCCGCTTTCATTTCGTTGGCGGTTTAGCGGCGGCTAGTTTTGACTTGAGCCGTTGCTCGAAGTTCGTCACCGTAGCGGCAACTTGAGGCGAAGGGCTCTTCTTCCGAAGTTCTTCAAAGGCCGCCAGGCCCCGCTCATCACCCAATTGGATCAGGCCGTTCGCCGCGCTCGACAGAACGGGAAAATTCCTGTTGTCAAATCCTTCAGTGAGCGCCGCACTTAACGTCGGGAAGGTTCGTGGATCATCGTGTCCCGTATTGCCGAGCAGCGCCAGCGCTGCAGCGCGAAGGTCGGCGCGATTGCCGGCTGCGGCGTATTTGAAGCCGAGGTCGAGCGCGCGCTTGTCACCCAGGGCGGCGAGACCGCTCAGCCCTGAAGTGCGAATGGTGTCATGCCACGAAGGCTGATCGATCAGCCTGGTGAGCGCATCATATGCCGCGGCGCTCTTTGTTTGGCCGAGCGCCACGGCTGATGCACGAATAACCGAATAGCTTTGATCGTTCAGGAGTTGGCTATACGTGTCAGCGAGAGTTGCATCCTTGGTTGCAGCCAGCGAGGTGACCGCGCGGGCGCGAACCCGCGCATTCGCATCTTTGCTGGCCGCCAGGAGCGCATCTTTCGCTTCCTTTGATCCGGAAAGCGCCGCGACCGCCTCAAAACGGCCGCCCCAGAATCCATCTTTTGTCGCCACGACGGCCAGCGTCTTGCGAATGGCGTCGCGATCCACAGCCGGAGTCTTGTCATCATTCATCCGCGTGGTCAGTTGAGATATGGCCCAGACACGGCCGAGCACGTCCTTGTCATTGCTTGCCTGGTATAGCAGCTGACCGGTGGTCTTCTCGAAGATGAGTTCCTTTATCAAGGTGCCGCCGTAATCAAAACCGACCAGCAAAGGCTCGGAATCAACGGCGAACTTGAAAGTCTGTTCTTCCTTCGGTTCGATCTGCACGCGCTCAACCCTGGTGCTTGTTGCTGTGCCGATCTGAATGTCGACCGGTGTTTGAAAGAAACCAACCTGAGGATACTGCGACTCGGGATCAGGCTTCTGCTCCTGCCTGACCGTAAGAAGCAATTGTTTGTTGGCCGGGTCATAGTTCTGCGTCACGCGAAACACGGGGTGGCCCATCTTGTAGACCCATTCGTCGAAGAACCAGTCCATTGGCTGACCGGTGGCCTCTTCGATCGCGATCCGGAACTGTGCGGTCTCAACCGGTTGATGGGCATATTTGGTCAGATAGTGATTAATTGAGCGCCACCAGTTGTCTTCACCCAGGAACGTGCGCAGCATATGCAGGACTGCGGCACCGCGCGGGTAGGCGTAGGTGTCGAATACTGCATCAGGGTTGGCGTAGTTTTTAGTGACAATGGGCCGCCGCTGGCCGCGTGCCCAGGCCGAAAAGTACTGGTCCTGGTTTGATTTCACATCGGAATAGAGAAAATCATCGTGACCCAGATGATGTTCGTCCCACATTGCCTGAAAGTAAGTGGCGAAACTTTCATTCAGCCAGATATCGGACCAGCTGCGGCAGGTCACGTAATCGCCGAACCATTGGTGCGCCAGTTCATGCGATTCCAAACTGTCGCTGGTCTGGTCCAATTCAGTGCGCGCGTCATGGATCATGTTGTCTGTTTGCGTGGTCGCGCTGATATTTTCCATGCCACCGCCGAAATCGCGCACCGTAGTTTGCGCGTATTTCGCGTATGGGTACTTGACGCCTGTCTTTTCAGAAAAGAATTTGACCATGTCAGGCAGCCGCGCGGCAGTCACTTTCCCTGCTTCAAGTTCATTCGGGTAAACATTGGTGACGACCGGAATGCCGGCGTATTCGCCGGCCACGGGCGCGAATTCGCCAACCACAATCGAGGTCAGATAGGTGGCGTGGGGGACATCGATTTTCCAGTCAAACGTGCGCGTGCCGTCTGAATTGTCTTTCGTGCCGATCAGTTTTCCGTTCGAGACGACGCTGAGCGGTTTCTCGACGGTGGCCACGATTTCGCTTGTGACAAAGTCATTGGGATGATCGAAGCAGGCAAACCAAAAATGATTTGCCTCAGCTTCGCCCTGCGACCACGCTTGTTTGGGCCGCGTCGGATCGTCCGGTCTCGGCAGGATGAAGTTAAGGCCACCGCCACCGATCAACGCCGTCACATCCGCGGGCGGTTTGTTTGTGTGATATGAAATGACGATGGTGATTTCCTCATCCGGCTGGTAGGCGCGGTCGAGGCTGATAGACAGTTTCTGTTTCTGGTCATCGTACCCGAATGTGAGCGGCGTTCCATTGGCCAGCTTAGCGCTTTCGAAAGTCATGTAGCCGGCATCGAGAATGACGCTCTTGAGGTCCTTGACGGTCGGGGCCAGCGTAATTGTCTCAATGCCAACCGCCTGTTGCTTCTGCCAGTCAAAATGCAAATCCAGCCTGATATTACGTTGATCGTAATCGTGCGGCGGAATGTATTGCGGAGGCGGAAATGGGCGCCCCTCCGTAACCCGGCGAGCCTGCGGCGCAGGTGTCGGCGTCGGGGTTGGAGTTTGCGCGAAGCCTGCCACCGCAAACAAAAACAGGGCGGCGGCCACGAGAGCGGTTTCTGAACTACGGGCTATCAGTGTTGGTCGAGACATGGGTGATTTCCAGAGCTGTATTGATCAATATTGACTGGGGAAATTGCGATTCTGTCATTGGGGGTCAGGAAATGACAAGCACAGATCAGGCGAGTTGTGTCTTAATTTGAGTTGACGCAATATGGCGAGAAATTGGAACCACGAACACACACGAACAAAGTGCTCGTTTCGTGTCGTTCGTGGTTTTAAATTGGTTTGGCCAGTGGATGAATAGAATGGAACCACGAACACACACGAACAAAGTCCTGGTTTCGTGTTACTTCGTGGTTCAAAATTCGTTTCGGCAGAACGAATCGCAAGTCGCTTAACTTAAAATCAAGACACGCGATCCCACAACTCGGAATGGCAACGAGGGAAACAGGATTCACGAAGCCGCACGCATCCCAACGAAATAGTGCTTCACCATTCTCGAAGAGTGTTTACTGCGAAGCCTGCGACAAGCGCTGGCGCTCTTTCTCGGTCCAGTCGCAAAGCGTTTTCTTGTCCTGATCGGAAAGCTTTGCCGCCGGATGCATCGGCGTGTAGGAAGACAATGGCATCACCCCATCCTCAATCTCATCGCAAATCTGACGGAGCTTCCGGTCCTGCCGATTCTGATCGAGCTTGCCCCACTCAGACATGTTCAGCGACCGGCGGCCATCATTGACGTGGTTTGACAGCCACCATGAGACGGGCGCGACATTCGTGTACCACGGCCACACGGTTTTGTTTGTGTGACAGTCTTTACAGGAGCGATCGAGGATTGATGCGACCTCGGGAGTAATTTGTGTCTTTGCGTTTATGGTTTGGGATTCATCGACCGGAGGATTTGTGCGCGCCGGCCTGATGGCCTGGATGCCGACGATGATCACAACGAGAAGAATCGCCGCGACCTTCAACACTCGTTTCATTGAACGTCATTATACACACGAACGATGTCGCGGGCGGATCGCAGGCCGCAATGTTTCGTGTGATTTCGTGGATCGTCCCTTAATGCGGCCAGATGACGATCCACGAAATCACACGCACTGACACGAAGAGTTCTGGTTCACGAAACAGTCTGCACGGAATACAAGTTAATCACCAGCCGGTACTTCGATCAATCGCTTGATTTGGGCACGAACGATAGGATCCTGCTCGTCTGCAACGATTCGTTTCAAAATCGGCTCATAAAATCGGCCATACTTCCGAATGGCTGCTTCGGCATCCGCACGTACCTCTGGAGAAGTGTCGTTAAGGCGGTTTACTTCTGTCTTAACAGATTTCTCCATCTCAGGCGTAATTATTTCGACCCGACCGACGAGGACCCGCACCAATTCGTTCGGCCGCGGCTCAATTTGCATCGGCAGAACTTCATCAGTAAGCGATTGCGGCAGAATGTAAAAGACACGCATGCCTGGTTCAAACCAACTGTTGCGCCAGGTCTTAATCATCGCGTCTGCTTCTTTACCGTAAAGGCCGGCGCTGACCAGAGCTTGTCGTAGACGCTGAATCACGGCGTCAGTGTTCTTATCGAGCAAGGATCGATCGACGGTGCTCGTGCCGGAAAGGTTGTCGATGGCTTGGACGCCAATCTTCCCGTCGCGGTTTTCGAAAACGATTAGCTGGGCAAGCGGAGCGTTGCCGGAATTGTGCAAAGTGATGCGCGAATTCTCGATCGTCACTGACAGCGGCAAAGCGAAGCTTCCGACGCCGCGATAGAAAAGGAATTTTTCCTGCTCAGCCGCCCGGCCGTTCGTCGCACAGATCTGCAGCGGGGCCGCATCGGTCTCGCGCGCCGCGTAATAATGGTTATCGGAATAATCGGCCGGCAGGTTGAAAGCAGCGCCCGGTTCGATCTTCATGGTGCCCCAATCGATGCCGGTCGCCACGCTGCGCGCCTGCGGATACCACTCGGTAATCTTGCCTTTGGGGAAATCGACTTTGGCAGACACGTTCATCTCGCGATTGGCGTAAAAGTAGATCACCGGTGTCTCCATCCGGATCGTCGCTGTCATTTCGCCTTTACTTTTCGCGTGGCGCAAACCCGCATCTGGTCCCTGCATCGTATGCACGAATTTCGGAAGATCCGTCGCCCCGTTGAGTGGCCGCCACTCAAGCGCCACGCCATCTTTGCCCGCAATCGAGGTGAACGTGCCCCATTCGTGGACTATCAGGCGATCTTTCGCGGCAGCCGCGGAGCTGTTCGCGTGTCGCAGTTTGATTACTGCGAAAGCGGCCGTGACCAGGACTAATGAGACGATGATGAGCTTGATGGTGTGACGCATAACGACTCCTTTCTCTGCATGCTGTGGTTGGGGAGGAATAGGGTTTACTCATCCGGTGTCGGTTGTGACCCGGCCCGCTGGGCCGGGCTATTACATTTCGCGCCTTTTGGCGCTGACGAAACCAGGTGACTCAACATATAGTTACCTTTGATTGGTCTAAGGCGCCGCTGACTCTGGTTACTCATCGCTTTCCTTCAAATCCATGTATTCTTCCGAGGGTTTCTGTCCACAGCTTTTTCCAAAAACTATGGACCTTCTTCGCCGGGACATCCGCCTTGATCGACAGTCTGCTTTTCCAAAGATCGAGCATCCGCGCATCCAAATTCAGAATACCTTCACGCGTCACATCCGGCGGTGGGTTCACAAGTGCCGCCATCCGATCGTAGACCGCCGGCCGGCAACATGGGTCCACTCGCAGCAGTAGATACCAAAGCGTCATCGCATCCCGCGCCCGCGCCTCGCTGAGAATGGTGGCCAGCGCTGACTTCCGGTCCTCCTGGTTGCCGCTGAAATCGAATTTCAGTAAAGCCGCGCGGAAGAGTTCGCTGGCGTCTTCAAAATAAGGTGTGCCAGGTCCGAAACCCGGCTTCATCACACAAGCGGCGCCCGCCGGAACTGATGACTCACGATCGGTCAGCTGCAAAGACACCCATCCCAGAGTTACATGCAGAATACTGTGGCCATCGTTATCGACTTCGAGCGTGTAGGCACAACCGAGATCTTCAGCGACTCCTGAGGGCGTATTTACAAAGAACAGTTTCGGCGGGGCCGAGATGTGTGCGCTCAAACGGCCACGCGCTAATTCAAGGCGATGTTCTTCAGAATTCGTCTCTAACAGGCGAACCCGGCTGTTGGGATCGATCTCCACCTCGCCGATTGCCGCAACCTCGATCCGGGCGCGTGACGAGGCGTCGGTTTCCAGCCACTGGCCCACTCCAAGCTTGCCGGATTCCGCGATGTCCTCTGAGTCGATGCGGGGCACGCCTCCCACTCGCGCGACATTCCAGTGCGAGCTCTGATCAGAACTATGCTGCTGCAATAACAGCAGCGATACGGCAACCATCAACACGATTGCAGCCGCGATGGCCAGCGGCCGCAGAAACCAGGGTCGAGCCGCGCGCAACTGACCCCCGTCAAGGTTGCTTATGACTTTGTCCCATACCGATTCGGGTGCGGAAATGACTTTGATTTCGCCAGCAGTTCGCACTCCAGCCTTCACTGCTTCGTATTCGCCACGACAAGCGCCGCAAACGCGGAGATGCTCAGCGACACGATGATCTTCTGCGGCAGTCAACTCACCATGAAAGTACTGTGAGCTCAACGATGTGACATGATGGCTAAACATAAATGTCAGATAGTTTCACTACAAAGACACAAAGTCACTAAGAAAAATGACGAAACAAAGATTGAAATTATGCCTTTCATCCTTCGTGCCTTCGTGCCTCGGTGGTAAAGCCTTTCAAGTTTCAAACTTGATCTTTCAAATGACTCAATTTCTTACCGAGGGCTTTATGTGCTCGATTCAGTCTTGAGGCCACGGTGCCCTTCGAGCAGCCGAGCACGCCGGCAATTTCTTCGTAAGACATGCCTTCGACGTACTTCAGCAGGATGGGCCAGCGCAGTTTTGGCTTTAATTCTCCTATTGCTGATTGCACTCGGCCGGACAACTCTTTGCGGGCGTACCTGGCGCGTGGTGAGTCGCCGCGTGCCGGCATTTTCAAGAACGAATCGGCCAGCGAGACAAACCGGCGCCGTTTGCGATAGTCGTCGTGACAGGTGTTGATAACGAGACGGTACAGCCAGGTGGCGAAGTCTGAGTCGCCGCGAAACTGATTGATGCGTGTCATCAACTTGAGAAAGACCTGTTGCGTAACATCGGCGGCCGCCATTTCGTCGCCGCCCAGCGAATAAATCGCGATCGAGTAGACGCGGTCCTTGTATGCTTCGAACAGCACCCGCAGCGCCTCGCGGTCGCCTCGTTGACAGGCGGCGATCGTCCGCGAGTCCATACATTCTTTGGCTGCCAGCTGCTCTCGTGTCGCGACCATTTGATCGAGCATCATTTAATTAGACGAGGTGCAGTTTAGTTTTCTTCCGTCGTGCGCGCAAAAAATAGGGCGGCCGCAGGGGCCGCCAGTAAGCAGTGGTACGCAGGCCTCCGGCCTGCGCTTAATTGTTTTGGTGAAGGCACGCCGGAGGCGTGCGCACCGAAACCTATCTCGTTACATGCACCAGCATCTCAGTTCCCGATTCAAGCCGCAGCTCCTTGCTGCCCTTAATTGCCAACGACCCGGCGCCGCCGGCGCCACCTACGATCAATCCGATAGCAGCGCCCTTCCCACCGCCGGCAATGCCGCCGATGATTGCGCCGGCTGTGGCGCCAATGCCACTGCGCTTCAGCGTTTGGTTACCGCGGCCTTCTGATTGCACACCGCCCTCCTGATCGGTGCGAGCATTCGTGCCGTAAACTTTCGTCACATAGCCGTGCAACCCACTATGTTTCGGGGGGTCGCCGGGCAAGTCGATCGAATCGAATGAGAGACTCATTGTCGTCCGGCCCTGAACTTTGCCGGAGTTTGCAATCGAGCGGATGTGGCCGTGCACCGTGGCTTCGTTGAAGCGCACCGGATCAATGGCGATCGCAGTAAACCGATCGCCCACGCGCGATTGCTTAGTCGATAGGGTATCGTTTAAGCGGATCTTCAAATTGGTTCCGACCGGAACGAGCGGCGCCGTGGTTTTGCTCGAAACAGGTTTTCGTAAGGCCGGCTTGGTTGTTTGTGCCCTGGCCAGGGCAGGCAACATGAGCGTGGCAAGCAGGATCGTCAGGGCACTGCTTCTCTTGAAGTTCATAGACTCCTCCTAAGGCGACTCAGGGTGTTATCCGTATTCAGAGGGAACTTCCTCAAACCGCTGGCTTTCTGAGTTCAGGCTTTAGCTTGCCGATCGAACCGGTAATCTAAAGGCTGAATTCTTTTCTAAGCCGCAGCTTCGGCGTTTTGAGGTTCGTCCGGTTCGAAGGAGCGCTGCCTTCGGACCGTGCCATCCGACTCAAAAATATAAGCGGAGGGAGCTTCGCGCATGATGATGTCCTGCAACCGCATCAATCCGTATAGCAGGGCTTCCGGCCGTGGCGGGCAGCCAGGAATATAAACGTCGACAGGAATACACCGGTCCACTCCCTGCATCGTCGAGTAGGAGTCGAATGGTCCACCGGTTGAGGCGCAGGCGCCCATGGCCATGGCCCACTTGGGCTCGGGCATCTGATCGTAAACGCGACGCACGACGGGGCCCATCTTCAAAGTCACCGTTCCGGCGATAATGATGAGATCACTTTGACGCGGGCTGGGCCGGAACACACCAGCGCCAAAACGATCAATATCAAAGCGGCTGGCGCCAGTGGCCATCATCTCAATGGCGCAGCAGGCAAGGCCGAAAGTCATGGGCCAGATGGCGGACTTGCGCGCCCAGTTGACGCCGAACTGCACCGGTTTTGAATCGATCATGGGTGCGACCATCTTCTGCCGCACAAAATTAGTGATCGAATCGACCGTGGTTAGGACAAAGCCCTCGTCGTGTTCAGCCATAAGTCATTGCCGATTTGACTGGAGCGCAACCGTCCCGGTTGCTCGCTTTTTCGCGCTACCGCTCAAGCAAGCGGGACGCTTGCGCTCCAGTCAATAGGTCAGGCCCATTCAAGCGCGCCTTTGCGCCAGGCGTAGTAGTAGCCAACCACCAGGATGCCGATAAAGACAAACATCTCGATGAGCGCAAACTTCGTGAATGAAAAATCATTGCCCATGAAGATAATCGCCCAGGGCAGCAGAAAGATCGTTTCCACATCGAAGATCAGAAACAGCATCGCTACGATGTAGTAGCGGACGGTGAACCGATCATGCGCGCCGCTTTCCGGATCGATACCACACTCATACGGCCGCATCTTGTCTTTCTGATATTTCCACGGCCGGAGAAAACGGCCGAGAATGAGCGGCAGCACGGGAAAGGCCACCGCGAAAACAAGAAAGACCATCACCGGCAAATAAGCCGTCGATGGTCCGCCTATGTGATGCGCCGTGGTTGTCGTGGCCTGCAGCAAAAGCATCGCGCTGGTTGAACTGCCTGTCGTTCGCGAACGTGCAGATATTAAGTGGCCGATCAGTTCAATGTCAATGAGGCTGGGTTAGTTCTTAATTTGAACTCAGAAAGATTACGGTTGCGATTCAATCCGCAACCCACAGCGATTTAAACCACGAACTGACACGAGACGGAGGACTTTGTTCGCGTAAATTCGTGGTTTCAACTCGTGTCGATATGGTCTCATGGAATTTGAACCACGAACTGACACTAAACGAGGCTGTGGCCCTCGTGTTTCAAGTTTCGAAACACCATATCTCTAACCGTGGCGTGTGTGTCCGGAGATGAGGTCGATAGCATGCGGTAGCACCGGCTTGATCACTTCGAAACTTTCGCGTATCGCCTTAGGTGATCCGGGCAAATTTATGATTAACGATCCCGAGCGAATACCACATACGCCACGCGAGATCATCGCCATCGGAGTGTTCTTCAGCGTTTGCATGCGCATTGCTTCGGCGAGTCCGGGCGCTTCGCGCTCGATCACTTGCAGCGTGGCCTCAGGAGTATTGTCGCGCGGTCCAAATCCCGTGCCGCCGGTGGTGACGATCAGGTTCACGTGTTTCAGATCCGCGTAAGCCCTGAGTTTATGCGCGAGGGGTTCGAGCTCGTCATCTACGATCTCTCTGGCGACGATCTGCGTCCCCATTTCGCCGAGCAATTCGACCAGCAATTCGCCGGATTGGTCTTGGCGCAGCCCGCGCGCGCACGCATCGCTGGCGGTGATGATGACGGCTTGGATGGGCGTCATATGGAGTGCGGCGACTTGTCGCCGCTTTCTCTAATCAAGCGCACCGGAAGAAACTAAAAGCGCTGACAAGTCAGCGCACTCGCAAAAGCATTAATTAACCGCGTCGCTTCATCGCGCGCCGGCGCTCACGGCATGCAGCTCTTGCAAAGGATGAACCCTAATCTCAGCCGCTTGGCTCCGTGAGGCGAGTGCTTCTACCAGCGCCTGCGCTCCGGTCATCGTGGTCACGCAGGGCACGTTGTATTGCAAAGCGGCGCGGCGGATGGCCTGTTCATCATAGTGTGAGGCGCGCCCCAAAGGCGTATTGATCACCAGAGCGATGTCCCCCTGCTTGATATAGTCAGCGACATTTGGCCGGCCTTCGTTTACTTTGAAAACCGTGGCGCATACCAGCCCTACCTCGCGCAGACGCGCCGCCGTGCCCACACTGGCGACTAAATCGAAGCCCAGTCGCGACAGCCGGCGAGCAAGAATAACTGCCTGACCTTTATCGACATCCTTGACACTGATAAAAGCAGTACCACGGTGCGGTAATTCCAGTCCGGCGGCGGTCATGGCTTTCGCGTAAGCTTCACCAAAAGTCTCGCCGATGCCCATAACTTCGCCGGTCGAGTGCATCTCGGGGCTCAGGACCGGATCGACGCCGGGAAATTTTCTGAAGGGAAAGACGGGCGACTTTATATAAAACCGGTCGACGGTAAGCTCGGCCGGTAGGCCAAAATCTTTCAGTGGCCGGCCCGCCATGACCACGGCG
>AP72_2010_repI_A001DRAFT_1000252_pt1 | contig 12034 bp, 7 predicted proteins | sample AmaPasrepliIA001_FD_9535 | JGI IMG/M metagenome (IMG submission 9535)
CACCCGTTACCAAGAGCTTGTTGCTGTTAGCCTGGTCACTATTTGGCAAAAAGCCAAAGAGAACATTTACCTGGCTGCTTCGCCTCGGCTTCAAATAAAGATTCAGAACAGAGCCCGTCGGAAGCATTGAAATATCNGAGGGTTTTTCTTCTTCCACATAACCCAGCTCCATTATTTTTTTTGAAATGAGTAGCAGCTTTTGCTGATTATAGATTGTTCCATCTGGTATCTCCAAATAATGTTGAAGAAAGTTATGAGAGATTTTCACGTTCCCAAAGATCCTAATGCTGTCGATTTTATATAAAGGGCCTTCTATTACTTTTAGCTGTCCTGATACTCTATTATCGTCCAGGATCTGGAGACTGTCAAGATACACTTTTGCAAAGGGATGGCCGTTGGTCTCCAGGTAATCGACTATTTTCTCCTGCCAGCTCTGTAGCTGGTTAAAATCCATCGGTTTACCGGGAAAAGTTTTGGCTCGCCAACCTACATCACTTAATAATGAGGGATCCACGTGATCGGTGCTGACCTCGGCCCAGCGGTAGGCTTCGCCAAAAAAAAGAACCAGGTGCGCGGAGGTCGAATCATACCTCAATGAGTCCATTGATGCCGACATATATCCTTTTGACTGCAGTAGTGATGGAATTTTATTGACGTATTCAACACAATTTAGTCTTGAAGGAAAACTATTTTGCAAGCCGATTGTAGTTAGAAATGCAGAATCCTTATCGACCGCCCTGATATCCAATTCGTATTTAGTTTGAGCCAGTACGGGCTGGTGAGAAATCAAAGCAAGAACTATTAGAAGGGATGATATTGGCCGGCTTAATTTTGACATTCGCAATTAGTATTGTAAAATTATCAATAACCCGACATTAATCGTTTAATTGATTTGGCTGGAATCTACATTCATATTCCGTTTTGCAAACAGGCTTGCTCATACTGTAATTTTCATTTTGCCACTTCCTTACGTCGTAAAAACGAACTGCTCGCGGCTTTATTGGATGAAATCAAATTGCGGAACGACTATTTAGAACGAGAAAGCCTTGAAACTATCTATTTCGGAGGAGGTACGCCAAGCATCCTGGATTCGAACGATATCAACTTACTGATCGAAAAGATATTTTCGAGTTTTAGGATCAATGAAAAGCCTGAAATAACAATTGAAACGAATCCCGACGATACGAGTGAAGAAAAATTACAGGCATGGAAAGCAGCGGGTATAAATCGATTGAGCATCGGCATCCAATCTTTTTTTGATGAAGATCTTGCCTGGATGAACCGCGCGCACCTCGCCGAAGAATCTGAAAGAGCATTGTTGTCGGCTATAAAACATTTTGCTAATATCACCATTGATCTCATTTATGGTACTCCATTACTTACAAGGAAAAAATTGGAAGAAAATATTGACAAGATAATTGCCTTCAACGTACCCCATATATCTTGCTACGCACTGACAGTTGAATCAAAAACTCCATTGGCTAAAATGATCAGAGATGGAAAATCACTGGATATTGATCCAGATAAACAATCAGAACAATTTTTGTTGCTGATGGACCGCATGGAGACAGCCGGATACGAGCATTACGAAATATCAAATTTTGCAAAACCTGGCTACAGGAGCAGGCATAATTCTTCCTATTGGTCAGAAAGAAAAAAATATCTCGGCATCGGACCTTCTGCTCATTCTTTCGACGGAAAAGGCCGACAATGGAACGTTGCAAACAACAATGTTTATATTGATTCAATAAAACAAGGAATAGTACCGAGCGAAAAAGAAACTCTCACTCCCGTTCAGCATCTGAATGAATATATCATGACTTCATTGCGAACTGCTGAGGGATTAGACTTAAAACATGTTNCAGAAGCTGCGAGCCGTGAGTTATTAGCCGTGAGCCAGAAATTTATTGAAAGAGGTTTAATGATTTCAGAGCGGGATCACTTAAAACTTACACGAGAAGGAAAATTGCTGGCGGATGGAATAGCCGCTGATCTTTTTTTAGTTGAAGCGCAAACCGGGTGATAGTAAAGGTTCAGAGCGATGGGTCAGAAACAATTTATTTTATTTTCTTATGAATGATCTTCTTGTGTTTGTAATATTTATAAGCTTGAGAAAGAATCAAACAAATTATCATCAGTAAGATCGCCGTGGGTCCAAAGCCGTTGTATGAGATAGGAATCATCGTTTACCGTTTAGTTTTCAGACGAGTACGGATTCAATGTGTTTAAACGCGGCGCCCGGTTTAACATTTTCCCAAAGAATCTTGTATATCGTATCTGCAATTGGCATGCCTGCTCCAATGTCCTTATTAATATTATAAATACATTTTGCTGCATTATAACCTTCGGCCACCATATTCATTTCTAACCGCGCATTATGCACCGAGTAGCCTTTGCCAATCATATTTCCAAATGTTCGGTTTCGACTGTATAGCGAATAGCAGGTAACGAGCAGATCCCCGAGGTATACTGACGCCGCATAGTTGGGTGCTTTGCGATGCGTGATAGGGTCTTCCGGGTCATGCTCACCTACTACGATGTGCTCAATACCCGCCTTCCGAAGAAACCCAGCCATCTCATCCGCGCTATTGGCGATATAAACACTTAAGAAATTGTCGCCGTAGTCTAACCCATGCGCAATACCAGCGCCCAAGGCATAAATGTTCTTTAGCACCGCTGCATACTGCACGCCAAGTACATCATGATTAACAATTGTATTAATGTACTCTGTCTTAAAGTTAGAGGCTATTTCCTCGGCTTTGGTTACATCAATACCGGAAAAAGTGAGATAAGAGAGTTTTTCTGCCGCTACTTCTTCCGCGTGACAAGGGCCAAGCACAACAAAATAATCCTCTAGTGAAACCCCAAATTCTGTGAGCAGCCATGCGTTTAATAATACATTTTGCTTCGGTAAAATGCCTTTTATCGCCGAAACGATTTTCTTATTTTCAAATACGTCACGATCGACGTCTTTAAAAGTTTCTTCAATGAATGCGGAGGGAACAGCGATGATGAGAATCTCTGAATCTTCAATTATTTTTTGCAAATTATTTTCAAGCGAAAGCAAGCTAGTGTCAAAATACGCTGAACTAAGATAATGTGGATTATGTTTTCTTTTTTGGATTTGTTGAATGGTATCAGTATTTCGAATCCACCAGTTGATTCGATGATTATTATCGGTCAAAATCTTTGCCAGTGCCGTGCCCCAACTGCCGCTCCCAATAATGCCAAACATAACCGCTGATTACATTGATAATTTTGAATAAAATTAATTTCGCTGATAAAGTTAACAAAGGAATTACTGTCCTAATGAAAAGAAAAAACCGGGAAGCAATCCCGGTTTCATTATATCGCGTCACTAACTTGAACCATCACTTTTCAAACAATTTGTCTTTCGGGACCACCTTTACTTTGTTTCCGTCCTTCAGTGTTTTGCTCACCGCATTGTACGGGCCGGTCACTACTTCATCACCAGGATTCAATCCGCTGAGTATTTCAATGTAGTTGATATCTTGTATGCCCGTTTTTACAATCGTCTTTTTCACCTTGCCGTCCTTTTGCACCACAAATGCCACTTCTTCCAATTCATCGCTGCTTACTGCTGTTACATCATTTGAGTTATCCTGGTTATCGTCCTTAGGTTTATTTTTTTCATTTTCTTTTTTCTTCTCTTCAATACTCTTGTCACTTCCTTTTACTCTGGCCGACACAGCGTTGATTGGAACCGAGAGGGCCTCCACATGTCTCTTCGTTTTTATATCGGCACTGGCATTCATTCCTGGGCGGAAAATAAATTTCCGTGGGTTTTTTGGATCGGCAAGGTCCTTATAAGAATTTGGATCCAATCGAATCCGGACTTCATAATTAGTTACATCGTTGGAGGAAGTAGCCGAGGCAGCAGAAGTTGCCGTGGTCGTGCTGCTTGCAATTTGCGTCACGACACCCTTGAACTTCCTGTTATTGTAAGCATCCACTTCAATATCTGCGCTGTCACCTAAATTCACTTTCACGATGTCATTTTCCCCCACGTCTACACGAACTTCCATTACAGTCATATCGGCCACACGCATCATTTCTGTTCCCAATGCAAAACTGTTACCAGCCACCCGTTCTCCGTTTTTCACTGATAGGGAAGAGATAACTCCATTCATGGGTGCTGTCAATGTAGTTCTGCTTAGATCTTTGTTTGCCCTTGCAAGGTTCGCTTGCGCACTCGCAATGCTGGCCTGGTTACCACGTATTGCCTGGATCGCTGCATTATAGTTTGCCTTGGCGGATAAATATGCACTTTCGGCTTGTTCAAATTCCGCCTGGGAGATCACCTTGTCATTGAGAAGTTGCTTTTGCCTGTTGTAGGTGCGCTCTGTCTGATCCATCGTAGCCTTTAATGCATCCAGCTGCGACTGGCTATTTGCCGTCATTGCTTGCTGTTGATTAACGGCGGCTGCGGCCTGATCACGTTGCGTTGCATAGATATCTGCATAAATGCGTGCAAGTACCTGTCCCTTTTTTACGCTATCTCCTTCCTGCACATCAAGCTCTGTGATCTGACCGGAGATATCCGGCGTGATCTTCACTTCGACTTCGGGATAAACCTTACCACTTGCGTTCACAGTTTCAATGATGGTTCGCTTCGTTGCTTTCTCCGTAGATACTTTTACACCTTCATCTCCACTCCCTGCAACCAATTTTCCGACAATCAGAACTGCGATGAGTACGCCCAATATGATCAATGTCCATTTAACTGTTTTATTCATGATGTGAAAACTTTATAGTTGTAAGTGGTTGTTAGTTGTTGTTTATTCGTTGCTGTTTACCGACATTTTCCGATCTACAGTTTTATTCCCTGTCCTTTATAAAATTCAAGCAATTTTACCCTAAATATGTAATCATATTGTGAGGATGTCATATTGATCTTTGCTCGGAACAAGTCATTTTGGGTCGTGATCAAATCAATGGCGGTCAATAAACCGATGTCGAATCTTTTTCTTGCAAAATCATAAGCCTTCTGTGCTGTCTCTACCTGTTTTTTTGAGGCATTGAATTTTTGCAGGGACCCTACTGCGGTTGCGTATGCCTGGTAAATGTCTTGTTTCAAGGTTTGGGCATCTGCAGCATTTTGCAATTCCACATTCTTTACATTCAGCTGAGCTTTTTTCCAATTGGTCCTTGCGACGCCTCCATTGAAAATCGGAACGTTTAGCCCCATTCCAACAGATTGGTTGAAGTGATTGTCTATTTGTCTGAAATAAGTGTTCGGAACTGAGTTGGTGGGAACCGGTTGCTGGTTAATAGTGGTCACTGTATAATCGCTACCCCCCACGGTTACCTTCCCGATCGGCAAGTACTGGTTGACAGGTTCAGTAGGAAGCACTTTCTGTGCACCCGAATAAAAAGTATTCAATCCCCCGAAAAAGGTGAAAGAAGGGTATAGCTGTCCCTTTGTCGCTGATACATTTTTCTGAGCAGCTTGTAAATTCAGATCATTAACTCTCTGCTGCGGCAAATTCTTTACGGCTAAAGAATAAACATAGGCTGGATCAAGTTCTGCCAGCGATTCCACTGGTATAGCCTCCACTGCCGGAATTGCAACGTCAAAGGGTTGATCCGCCGGTATATTCAGCAAGGCTTTTAATTGCAACACAGACAAAGTATAATTAGCATTGGCGCTTATCAGCGTCGAGCTGTCGTTAGCGAGTTGTGATTCCAGTTGAGCGAGATTCAATTCAGGCACGGCCCCTGCCTCTACTTGCTTTTTTACAACGGATACCTGGTCGAGACTTTGCTTCACCTGTACATCGCTTATATTTATTTGTTCAGAGTTTACCAGAATTTGCAAGTAAGCATTGGCGACATTGAGGGCAATGTCATTGCGGGCCTTTTCTGCACCTGCAACGTAGGCCTCTGCCTGGTAACGATTTGCTGCCACAGTATTTTTCTTACTGAACCAGTTGAACAGATCCATATTGACATTAACAGAATGATCAGTGGAAAAAATTTCCTGGTTGGTGAATAAGTTTGTTGCAGGATCGATACTGCGACCAAACTGGTATCCTGCCCTGTTTTGAAAGGAAACAGCAGGATACTGACCCAGCTTACTTTGTTCATATGTAAGTGCTACTATTCTTGCCTGCACGTCCGCCTGCTGTACTGAAATGTTATTTTTCAATGCGTATTCCACGCATTTGCGGAGATCCCATTTTTCCTGTCCGAAGGAAAATAGACTAACGCCAGACAGCACTAGTAGTAGAGTTAGACGATTCATAAGTTCGGCAAAATTAGAGGAAATGACTTGCAGAAAAGGTGATAATTGGACGAATGGAGTTTTTTAAAATTTATTTAATCAAGCGCCTGTTGGAGGTCGTGAATTAAATAGTCAGCGTCCTCCAAACCGACATACATTCGGACGTAACGATGTTCGGCAATATCGGCGTTAAAATCTTCGCTCCTTATTCCTGTGCATTTGGGAATGACAAGACTCTCATGCCCTCCCCAGCTAACCGCCATCATGATATGCTCCAGCGATTCGCAAAATTTCACGACGTCATTTCTCGTTTTTGCCCTGAGTACGATTGTGAGCAAACCGCAGGCACCCTTCATTTGTTTTTTTGCCAATTCATACTGCGGAAAAGATTTATCAAAGGGGAAAATGACGGACTCTATTTTTGGATGTGATTTTAAAAATTGCAGCACCTTTTGTGTCGTTTCAGAAATACGCTCCAATCTTATGGCCAACGTTCTCAGTCCGCGGATCAATAACCAGGCATTGAAAGGTTGAATGCCGCTGCCGGTATTCAAATATTCGCTATCAAAGATTTTCTTTATCATGGCCTGTGAACCGCATAATACTCCGCCTAAGGTATCACTGTGACCACCGATATATTTTGTGGCAGTCTGTAAAGACAAATCAATTCCCATCGGAACGGGTTTTTGAAACAATGGAGTGCAATAGCTATTGTCAATTATGGTAAGAATGTTTTTTGATTTTGCGAGCGACGCGACGGCTTGTATGTCCTGCAAAGCAAAGTCCCAGCTATTTGGCGACTCTAGGTAGTATAACCTGGTTTTATCATTTGTGGCGGCCTCCCAATTTTGAATTTTTGTACCGTCAATATAAGTTGTGGTTACATTAAACCTTGGAAGGATCACATCAAATGTTCGTTGCGCCCATGTGTAAGGTTGTCGCACAGACACGATATGGTCACCGGGTTTTACATTCGCCAACACGCTGGCAAAAATGGCGGAAGCACCGCTATTGAAGACCAAACAATCCTCAGCTTCGTCAAGGGCTGCCAGTTTTTTTCTTAAAATTTCAACCGTAGGATTTAAACCACGGCTATACAAATACGTATTCATTTCATCTTCCAAAGCGTGGCTGAAATCATCTACATTATCGAATGCAAAATTGCTGGTTTGAATGATCGGGGCCGAGATGGCATTGAAATAGTTTTGCCGTTCTTCTCCAAGTTCGTTTATAATATATGAGAGATCCATTATCGTTTGGCGTTTCGAATTAGTTTGGAAATAAAATAAATGCCGATGAAAAGAAGCAGGACCGATGCACCCACGGCGGCGGCATAATGATTATTTTGGTAATCAAAAATAATACTGAGGGCCACAAAAGAATAAGCGGCCATGAAGATCAACGGAAGAAGTGGATACAGTTTCATACTATAAATTCCAGTTCCGTTCAAATGTGCAGTCCGTTTCCTGACAATGAAAATGCTGCCTGCCGACAGTACCATTCCAAAACAATCGAGGAAGATTGTAAAGCTGAGCAACGTGTCAAATTCCTTCGCCCAAAAAACTGACAAGGCAGCCAAAGCCGCAAATACAGTCAGCGCAAGTGTAAGTGCTCCCCGGTTATTGCGTTTCTGAAAACCATTAGGAAGGATTTTATCTTCGCTCATCGCGTACATCACTCTCGGATTACTCAACATCAACACATTGACATACGCCAGCACACTTAGAAAAAGTAATACAGAAAGGATCCTTTCAGCATTCACCCCAAAAATTTTTGAGGCCATAATTGCAGCAATGTTCCTGCTGGTCTTTAACTCCGAAAATCCGATCACATGGACGTAAGCATAATTGATGGTGAGATAAAGAGTGATGATAATAAAGATCCCGATAAATATTCCCCGCGGAATATTTCGGTCAGGCCTCTCCACTTCTGCCCCAAAATTGATCGTTTGTTGATATCCCCCATATGTAAAACTTACCGCGACCAGCCCCACTCCGAACGCCTTTATATATTCTCTGAAACCAGAACCGATTGAAGAATGAATTGCTGATGCAGGATCTCCCGGCGAGGCAAAAAAAATCGGGGTGATCAATAGAAGAATGAGAGTGATTTTGATAATGGTGAGAACGGTTTGCGTTTTTGCACTTAATCGCAGGCCAAGCATATTTACTCCATAAAAAATAATAATGGCGGTGAGCGCAATACCAATGTGAACTGTTTGAATAAAATGTGCATCCGTCGCAGACGGAATGATCACACCTGTAATGTACTCGCTTCCCACCAGCGCCACTGCAGCACCGGAAGCAGCATTAGAGACAAGTATGATGCAGTTTATGGCAAATGCGATTGACGGATGATATGCGTAAGAAAACACGCGGTAGTATCCGCCGGTAACAGGTAGCCTTGAACCAATCTCAGCGTAAGTCAAGGCACCACATAATGCGACAAGCCCACCGGCCAGCCACGCGGCAAAAAAAATCATGGGCGTTGGCGCCGCCGCCGCCACATTCACAGGTGTGCGAAAAATGCCCATTCCGATCACAAGACTTACAACTATCATTGTAAAATCGAAGAGGCCCAATTTGCTTTTTGCCGTCATGGATTGAAGATAGGAAATAACTTCTTCAACAAGTAAACAGCTGTTGCAAACGTCAAATCAAAAATATCCGGGCTAAAAAAACGTTATTGATTATCCAAAGCTAATTTCATGAAGAAAATTTTTGCTTTTTTTCCCCTGTTATGTGTCACTTATTTTTCTTTAGCGCAGGAAAATACCGACTCCTTAAAAAATCTCAGCGAAGTTGTGGTCAAGGCTTATGAGCAAAACAAGCAGTTGAAGCAAACATCAGCCGCAATCAATTTTATTTCTCCACCTCAACTTGAACGATATAATAATACCAGCATTTTGCCTGCATTAAATGCCACACCTGGCGTAAGAATGGAAGAGCGCTCCCCAGCGAGCTACCGAATGAATATCCGCGGCAGTACGCTGCGTGCACCCTTTGGCGTCCGAAATGTAAAAGTGTACTATGATGATATCCCATTCACTGATGCTGGTGGTAACACTTATTTAAATCAATTAAGTTATTATAATTTTCATTCTATTGAAGTGATCAAAGGTCCGGGAGGAAGTTTGTATGGTGCAGGAACGGGTGGAGTGATCTTAATTCACAGTCAGCCCGAAATATGGCATCGCGGCTTTGATGCTACTGCCTTGGGTGGAAGTTATGGTCTGTTCAATGCTGACTTACAATTGCGGGTAGGTAAGGATAATTTTCAAAATACTTTAAGCTTTTCCCATCAGAACAGCGAAGGTTATCGCGACCATACTTCAATGTACCGCGAAGTGGTGAACTGGCAAATGAAAATTATTGCAAACAAAAAGGAACAAATAAAATTTGATGTTTTATACGGCGATCTTTTTTATCAAACACCAGGGGCATTAACAAAAACTGAATATCTTGCCAATCCGCGACAGGCACGACCCAAATCCGGGCCATTCCAAAGTGCAGACAGTATCAAAGCCGCTATTTATCAAAAGACGATCTTCGGCGGATTTACTAATCATTATAAGTTCTCCGACAGGTTGGATAATACTACGGTAGTTTATGGAGACTATACAGATCTGACCAATCCCACATTTCGTAATTATGAACGGCGCGAAGAACCACAATGGGGAGCAAGAACTGTCTTTAAATGGAACCGTCAATATAGCCGTTCACTGTTGAGACTAGTTTTTGGCAGTGAATTTCAGCAAGGCTATTTCAATACAAAAGATTACGTGAATAATTATGGAAAGCCGGGCGCAATAATGACAAACGACAATATTCGTCCCACCAATTTCTCAGTATTTGGCCAGGTCGACTGGCAACTACCAAAGGATTGGGACTTTACTATTGGAGCAAGTACAAACTTTACTTCCATTTACATTGACAGGATCTCAGTTCCAAATTTTACACCAGTCAACAGACAATTCAAAGACCAAATAGCGCCCAGGTTTGCTGTTTCGAAAAAGTTATTTACAAATACGTGGATCTATGGAAGTGTTTCAGAAGGATTCTCTCCACCATCAGTAGCGGAGGTATTGCCATCTACTACCGTTATAAGCACCGACTTGCAGGCTGAGCACGGAATTAATTACGAGGTGGGATTTAAGAGCGGCCTGTTCGGACAAAAATTATATATTGAGTTAAATGCTTTTTACTATCGACTGCAGGATGCAATTGTTTCAAGAAAAGATTCCAGTAACGCTGATTATTTTACCAATGCTGGCTCTACCAAGCAACGGGGAATTGAGTCGCAGGTAAGCTACAGATTCTTCGAAAGGCCACAGTCATTTCTAACAAGTGCCGTGATTTGGGCCAGCTATACCTGGGATAAATTCAACTATGACGAGTTCAAACAATCTACAACAGATTATTCCGGCAATCAGCTGCCCAGCGTTGCACCAAATACCTTTGCAGCGGGATTTGACATTATTACAAAACACGGTCTTTATTCTGACCTCACTTATTTTTACAGTGACAGGATCGCGCTGAATGATGCAAACTCTGCATTTGCTTCTTCATACAACCTGCTTGGAGAAAGGCTGGGGTGGAAAAAATCATTAAAGAAAAAAACGCAGCTTGATCTTTTCATTGGGGGTGACAACCTTTTCAATGTAACCTACAGTTTAGGGAATGATATCAATGCAGCTGGCGGGCGATATTACAATGCTGCACCTGGCAGGAATTTCTTCGGTGGTGCATCTATTCATTTTTAATTAATTGTTCCTTGATTCGTAATTATTAATTATTTATTATTGACATTGGTCCAAATGATGCGACTGTTAATAATTAATAATTAATAATCCATAATTTTTTAACCCACTCTACTACATTTGCCAAAGATTTGGTTCCCGTCCGTACGGGATTAAAAGGGAAGTCCGGTGTAAATCCGGCGCTATCCCCGTAGCTGTAAGTTCTTTTCGTGAGTCGTGAGACGTGAATCGTGAGAAACACTCACGACTGACGACTCCCGATTCACGACTGTTGGATCTCCATACCACTGTTGATTTTATCAGCGGGAAGGTATTCAGCAGAGAACAAGCCAGAAGACCTGCCAGGTCAATCAAACATATTCAGCTTTCGGGTGAAAGGCGAACGGTGTAAACGCGCAAGCATTTATATCTCTCATTTTTCCGGAAGCAGTCACAAAAATTTTTTACATGAAAAAGAAAATTTTTATTGTGGCTGCGGTTTTTATCGGCAGCCAATTACTTGCTCAGGACACCACTTCCAAAGCAATGGATAAAGTGGTGATCACGGCTAACAAATTTCCGCAGAAAGAAAGTGGAACGGGAAAACTCATTAGCGTGATAACGAAGGAACAGATCATGCAAAGCGGCGGAAAAGATCTTTCCCAATTGTTAAATGAACAGACAGGAATTATCGTCAATGGTGCTACGAGTAATCCGGGAAAAGATAAATCACTTTTCCTGCTTGGTGCCACGAGTGCCTATACGCTGATATTGCTGGATGGAGTTCCATTGAATGACCCTACTGGCGTCGGTGGCACATTTGATCTTCGATTACTTTCACTGGATAATATCGAGCGAATTGAAATCTTAAAAGGAAGCCAGAGCACATTGTACGGTTCAAATGCCGTGGCAGGCGTGATCAATATCATCTCAAAAAAACCAGTTACCTCAAAGCCACAGTTTAATGGGCTCTTGACTTATGGCAGTTTTAATAGTTTTAAGGGAAATGCGAACCTAAGTCAGAAAACCAAATGGCTCGACTATGAGTTAAA
>AP72_2010_repI_A001DRAFT_1000253_pt1 | contig 12025 bp, 13 predicted proteins | sample AmaPasrepliIA001_FD_9535 | JGI IMG/M metagenome (IMG submission 9535)
GGAGCTGTAGAAGGTTCCAAGGGTTAGGCTGTTCGCCTATTAAAGCGGTACGTGAACTGGGTTCAGAACGTCGCGAGACAGTTCGGTCCCTATCTGGTGTGGGCGCAGGAGATTTGAGTGGGCCTGTCCTTAGTACGAGAGGACCGGGATGGACGAACCTCTGGTGTTCCAGTTGTCATGCCAATGGCACGGCTGGGTAGCCAAGTTCGGTTGTGATAAACGCTGAATGCATATAAGCGTGAAGCACTCCACAAGATGAGATCTCCCAACCCGTAAGGGTGATGAAGGGCACTGGAAGACGACCAGTTTGATAGGTTCGGAGTGTAAGGTCAGTAATGGCTTGAGCTTACGAATACTAATCGCCCGTTCGGCTTGACCATAAAATTTATTCAGTGCATTAAAGAAGCAATTAGCGTTAAGCAATTAGCAATAAGCGAAAAACAAGTCGCTTGCTGCTCAGAAGCTTAGGTGCTCAGTTGCTATTCCCAAAATCGATTCAGTTGTGAGAGATCTCGCGTCTGTCGTTCAGCGACGACAGCCTGCTGATGGGATGGATCAGCAGTCGCGAACAGAAGTCGGTGATCATACCGCGGGGGTCACACCCGTTCCCATCCCGAACACGGAAGTTAAGCCCCGCCGGGCCGATTGTACTGCACGGGAAACTGTGTGGGAGAGTAGGTCATCGCCGGCATTAATAAAGGCCAACTGTGAATAGCAGTTGGCCTTTTCCTTTTGGGAAACCGAAAGGCAAAACCAAAGGCGGACACGGATTGCACGAAAAAGCACGGATTCACACGGATTTCTTTGAGGGAAATGCGTAATGCCAAAATCGGTGTGCGTCTGTGTGGTTTCTGTGTGATCCGTGAGTGCTTTGGTTTTGGGTGTGCATCGCTACCACGGACCGAGATTCAATCGATCAAACTCGACTGCGATTCCGATTAAGTCGCCCATCTTTGCTTCTTCGACTCGCACCACGCGGCCTTCGCAGGAAATCTGAATGTCGCTTCCTATTCCGGGAACGACGAAGTTCACACGCACTACGGCGCCGACCGTTGGCTCGAGATGAACATACAGAAAGGCGCCACCTGCGCTTATGTCACGCAAGTGAGCAGATTGGCGCACGCAATCGTGCGAATCACAAGAAACCTCGGCAGGGACCGGGAGCTGGACACGCGTATACCGTCTTTCCTCGGCTTGGCCACGCTCGATCATGAGCATGACTCACCTGGAATGACAAAGAAGGTGGGAGTAGACAGAAAGGGCCCAAGAAGCGACTTCATCGTACCGGAATAATCACTCGTCTATTTTTGGTATTTAACTTACTAGATATCCTAAACCAGCGATGGGGATGCATCTCCCGGCTACATTTCCTAATCAGTGCTAGGGAGGATTAGAGATGCGGGATGAGGAGCGCTCCAGCCGCCATCGGCTGCGAGCAGCGGCAAAGACGCTGTTTGCGCAGCGAGGTTATGAAGATACAGCGATTGCGGACATCACGCGCGCAGCACGCACCAGCCACTCCCAATTTTTAAAGTACTACTCAGGCAAAGAAGAATTGCGGCGAGAAATCCTGGAAGAGCAATGGTCGGAGCTGAGCAGGTCCGTGATTCTCGCCATGTCCAGCATACCTTCAGCTACCGAAAAGCTGAAACTTGCACTCAACATGTTCATCACGCTGCTCGACAGCGATGCCGAGTTCCGGACTATTCTGCTGCTAGAGCAGACGGCAATGCGAGAGAACGGCGAGGCTGTTGCAGCAAAGAAGCATCAGGAATTCGTCGACACACTCGATGACATCATCCAGGAGATGAAGGATTCCGGAGAGTTGCAGCCCAAGGTGGATCTCCATGCCTTTCGCGCTGCGCTGATGGGATCGGTCGAAGGCATGATGCGCAGCCAGCTTTTCGCGAAGTCCAATCTTCCCGCGCAATATGCGGTCGAACAGGTGCGAACGACATTATCAATGCTCATATCTTCAGCTTGCGATGTGCAGAGGCCGTCCGTAACTCCGCAATCCCTTGCGGATAGTGCGGTTGCAACTTCAATTGATGATGACTGGATTCGTTACTATCTGAAGCTAGCAGATAGAGCTCTGATCCCAAGCGAGCTTTCCTAGCAAGGCCGATCCTTTCCAGGCTACCTGTCCGCAACGTCATTTAGCCAGTGTCGCAGGAATCGGTGACAACCGTAAATGCGGTGCCTTGACTTCAGTCCATTGCTCAGATGCAATCCCAAAACGGGAAGAAGCAGCACTAAGAGGACCCGCAGACGCATAGACTCAAATGTACTCTGCCCTGTCTTACAAAGTGGATGCTGGTGTCCTCTATAATTTCGGAACATCTCATGAAACCACTCGAAGGCCGAGTCGCATTCATCACGGGAGCATCGCAGGGAATTGGACGCGCATGCGCCATACGTCTTGCAGCCCAGGGAGCAAGCGTCGCGCTCGCTGCCCGCAATGTCGAAAAGCTAAACCAGGTGGAATCCGAAATCACTTCCGCTGATGGACAAGCTGCGAGCTTTGCCATGGACGTTGCCCAGGAAGACCAGATCAAATCGACCTTCAAGGCGGCCATCGAACGCTTCGGCAAGATCGACATTCTCGTGAACAACGCGGGCATCACGCGCGACCAGCTCATGATGCGCATGAAGCGCGCTGACTGGGACTCCGTTCTCGACACCAACCTCACGGGGCCATATCTCTGCATTCAGGCGGCCATCAGTTCCATGCTCAAGCAGCGCTGGGGCCGGATCATCAACATCACCAGCATCTTTGGCCAGATGGGGCAGGCCGGTCAGGCGAACTACGCCTCCTCCAAAGCTGGCCTGATCGGACTCACGATGGCTGTTGCCCGTGAGGTAGCGTCCCGCAATATCACGGTAAACGCCGTTGCGCCGGGATGGATTGAGACCGCGATGACCGAAGTGCTGAGTTCGGAACTGCGCGAAAGCATGGCTAAAGCGATTCCACTCGGCCGCGCCGGAACGGATCAGGAGATCGCACACGCCGTTTGTTTTCTCGCTTCCCCCGATTCGGGATACATCACCGGACACGTCCTGAATGTTAACGGGGGAATGCTGATGGGGTGAGTCTAGAAAATTGAGGAGATAATTCTCTACTCGATGCATCTCTACAGCGTTGGTAATCTCCGATGTCCACTATCCAACCAACCCCAATCCGCAGCCACCGCGTTGCCGTCGTTCCAGCAGACAATCCCATCCGCATTGAGGCCGTGCGCCAGCTATTTAAGGAATATGCAGCCTCGCTCAGCTTTAATCTGTGTTTCCAAAGCTTCGAGGAGGAACTGGCGCGACTGCCCGGAGAGTATGCTCCCACCTCCGGAATGCTCCTGCTGGGATTAGTCGACGATCAGGTTGCAGGCTGTGTGGCCTTCCATCGCCTGGATGGTGAGATGGCAGCCGGACACGATGAATCCGGCGACTCGAAGGTCTGCGAGATGAAGCGCCTCTATGTCCAACCTCAATTCCGAGGCTGCGGGATTGGCCGGGAGCTTGTTGACTCTATTCTCACTTGCTCGGTGGCGGTCGGATACCGCTGGATTCGCCTCGATACGATTCCCACGGAAATGGGAAAGGCGGTGGAAATCTATCGAAAGCTGGGCTTCACAGAGATTCGGCCCTACCGTGTGAACCCGATTGCAGGCGCTAAGTATATGGAACTAGACCTGAAGGCATGGCAAGCGGGTTTGAATACTGTCAGACACACTACCTGGCGCATCCCCAAGGGAAGGACCTGAGATAGCATTAACCGCCTGACAAAAATTCCCCTTGCAGAAAGGTTCTACTCTGGTTACTATTCGGCTCGCACCCCCAGCACACCGCCCCCACGACGAGAACAACCCTTATATGAACATCGGTGAGACGATCCGCAGTTATCGCCTGCAGAAGGGCATGTCGCAGGGTGACATCGAAAAACGAACCGGGCTGCTGCGCTGCTACCTATCGCGCGTCGAAAACGGCCATACCATTCCATCGCTCGATACGCTAGCCAAAATAGCCTCCGCGATGGACATTGCTTTGGCGCAGTTCTTCGCCGATCACAACTCCGAGACTCAGAACGGCAAGAACCTTCCGCAATGGAGCGAGGACGAAGTCCGCTTCCTAACCCAGTTCCGCCGCTACTCCAACAACCTCAATGACAGCGATCGCAAACTCGTGCTGGCCATGGTGAAGAAGCTCGCTGCGGGTTCTGGGAAGTAAGCTCTTCCCGGAACTGAAAGCCCTCGACTTCGCTGGAAATCAACGAAATTTGGTATTCATACCGTCAGATTGCAACCTAGCGGTTCTTACCTTCGCGATTTCGGATTTCTGTTCATTCTGTGGGATAAACTTTGATCTGTGCGGCTTAGATTTTATGTGGATCCAGCGACAGATCAGCCGCATATTTACGGGCACAACATTGCGGAAGATGAAGTCGAAGACGTGCTCTCTCGGCCCATCGAAGATCGTCCCGGACGTGACGACTCGCGCGTTGCAATTGGGCAGACAGAGTCAGGAAGGTACCTGAGAGTTATTTATGTGCCGGACCCAGTTCCCGATTCGGTGTTGTTGTGACTGCTTACGACTTAGGTCCAAAAGCTCTGAAAGCATTACGACGTCGACTCAGGAGAAAACGATGAAAGCTAAACAATTCCCGAAAGGCTGGGATGAAGGACGTGTACGCAGGCTTTTGGAGCAGTACGAAGCACAGTCCGACGAGGCAGCTGTAGCTGAGGACGAGGCCGCTTACGACTCAACCACTCATACTGTTATGGAGGTCCCCGTCGACTTGGTTCCTGAAATCAGAGAATTGATCGCAAAACGACAGGCGAGGTGATCCTACTTATGGCATTCTGTCGCATACCACCAGCGGGTTCCGCGATGTCGCACCCAAGTTCCTACACCTAAACAGCATTTCGCCTTACGTCAACCCAACGATCTGCGAGTGAGTGCTCCCGTCGTCGAGTTCAACCAGAACTCTGTAGCATCCACCGGTGCCCACTCGGCGTTCCCAGTTGAAGCCGAAGTGGGGCCGTCGATTCAGCGTGTAACAGGACTTACCAAACGAGCACCGTTCCGGCCAGAGCAGGTCCCTCTCGTTTCTGCACCACCTTTTCCAAGGCGGCTTCTCCCAGAAATATCTTGATGGCCGAAGATTGCACGTTGCGGTGCTTTGGATGATTGCATCTCACGAAGGAATCCAACAGAGGAAGTGCCAATATGGATGAAGTTGCACGCATACGCATCGGAGATGCTCGGGGCGGGAATTCGCGATCAATGGACGCGCAGCGATGGGGCGCCTTGATCGGTGGTAGCGCACTGGCGATCTATGGCATCACGCGTCGCTCGCCACTTGGTGTCGCTCTTGCAACCGGCGGAGGCGCAATCGCGCTTCTTGGTTCCACTCAGAAAACCCGTTCTCAGTCTACGTCCGCATGGACATCGGTTCTCATCAACTGTTCACCTCAGGAAGCTTACAAGTTCTGGCGAGGCTTAGAGAATCTCCCCCGCTTCATGAACCGCTTACACTCAGTCACGGTTCTGGATAACCGCCGCTCACAATGGGTGGCCATCGGACCGATAGGCCGGGAAATTCGTTGGGAAGCCGAAATTACCGAGGAACGTGAGAATGAATACATCGCCTGGCGCTCGCTTCCCGGTTCCGACGTTGAAGTAGATGGTCGGGTGGAATTCCGAGAAGCTCCTGCAGATAGAGGAACGCTGATCAGCGCGAGAATGCAATTCCGTGCTGTCGCTGGCAAGGGCAGCGCCTTCGCAAACTCCCTCAATAAGGCCGCTAGCTTCGCCATGCGGCAAGACTTGCGGCGGCTGGCAGCGCTCATGGAAAGCGGCGAGATTCCCACGACAGAAGGTCAGTCGCACGGAGCGCGCGATTTCGTCACCGGTGTGATGAGACTTGCGGATCCGACGCGGCCGATCCGGCCAGGCTCGCAGCTCAAAGAAGTTTATGAAACTAGAAAGGGGATCGCATGAAGGCAGTGTGTTACATGGGCGTAGAAAAGATGACGGTGGAGACGGTGCCCGATCCCACGATCCTCAACCCTCGCGACGCAATCGTGAAAATTACGAGTACCTGCATCTGCGGCTCCGATCTGCATCTCTACAACGGCTTTGTTCCGACAATGGAACAAGGCGACATCATGGGTCACGAGTTCATGGGCGAAATCGTGGAAGTCGGTGCGGGTATCAAGCCTGAAAACCTGAAGGTGGGGGATCGCGTGGTGGTTCCCTTCACGATCGCCTGCGGCAATTGCTTTTTCTGCAAGCGCGAACTGTGGTCGTGCTGCAACAACTCCAATCCGAACTACTGGATTGCCGAGCAGATGATGGGCTTTTCGCCATCCGGGCTGTTCGGCTACACACACATGATGGGTGGATATGCTGGTGGTCAGGCGCAGTACGCGCGTGTCCCTTACGCTGATGTCGGCCCGCTAAAAGTGCCCGAAGGAATTCCGGACGAAAAGCTGATCTTCCTTTCCGACATTTTCCCAACCGGTTATTTCGGAGCCGTGAACGCCGACATCGAGCCGGGCGACACGGTAGCAATCTGGGGATGCGGCCCAGTTGGACAATTCGCGATCCGCTCCGCCTTCATGCTCGGAGCGGAGCGGGTGATCGCGATCGATCGTTTCGACTACAGGTTGCGAATGGCCGAGAGTGCCGGCGCACAAACCATCAACTACGAAGATGTTGATGACGTCGTGCAAACCTTGAAGGACCTTACCGGCAATATCGGCCCGGATCGTTGCATCGACGCAGTCGGCATGGAAGCACACGGCCACGGTCTGATTCATTTCATGGATCGCGTGAAGCAAAAGGCCCGAATTGAAACGGACCGTCCCTTCGTCCTCCGTCAGGCAATCCAGGCCTGCCGCAAAGGTGGAACGGTTTCCGTGCCCGGTGTCTACGCCGGCTTTGACGACAAGATTCCGCTTGGGGCTTTCATGAACAAAGGTCTTGCGATGAAAGGCGGGCAAACCCACATGATGCGCTTCATGAAGCCCTTGCTGGAGAAGATTCAGAAAAACGAGATTGATCCCAGCTTCGTAATCAGTCATAAGGTACCGATTAGTAAGGCGCCGGAGATGTACAAAGTATTCCGCGATAAGCAGGACAACTGTACCAAAGTGGTCCTCGATCCATGGGCAGACGGAGCTATCGCCGCATAAAGAGCGCTAATTCCTTGCGGTTGAATCTGTCATCCCTCGCTCCGCAGCCAAGGCACTGTTTGACACCAGACATTTGACTGCGGAGCGGGGGATCTGTTTTTTCCCCGAGGCCTTATCCATTCTTCCGTCATCGTGCAGGCCATTTCCAGCTCGGCATGGAGAGCTGATCGCTTCCCACGAATCACAGTCTCTCCGAAATTCTTCTCCAATTTAATTGAGTGACAACCGGGTTGTTCTTCGCGCGACGAGATCAATCGCGGCGAGTGGGTTACGACTACCAGCTGTGTCCGCTCCGCCGCCTTCGCAATCAGACGAGCGAGAGCGCCGAGCAAATCAGGATGCAGACTCGTTTCAGGTTCGTTCAACACCATGAGCGATGGCGGACGCGGCGTGAGGAAAGCCGCGATCCAAAGCAGGTATCGCAGAGTCCCGTCAGAAAGTTCGGCAGCAGAGAGTGGACGCAAAAGGCCATGCTGAGTCATTTCTAAAGCGAATCTTCCGCCCGGTTCCGGCATAACCGTAAGTTTGCTGTTCGGAAACGCATCTGTGACGGCTGCATCCAGAAACTCGCGGTCACCCAACTCCACGATCGTCTGGATAGCAGATGCCAGATCGAAGCCCTCGTCTCCCAAAATGGGAGTCCAGGTTCCGATCTGCGGAGAACGCACCGGGCTCTGGGCGTCGGTGCGGAAGTGATCGTAGAAGCGCCAGGCGCGAATTGACTCTCGAAGCGCCAGCATCTCGGGTGCGCCGCGCGGGTCCGACAGGTACGAAAGCATGCTGTCGAATTCAGAAATGTTTAGCGCGACGATGTTCCAACCGCTGTCCCGCGAACGTACTTTGATGAGTGGACCATCCCGATCGACGAGCAGTGTGCTGGGACGGAGTTGCTCTCCATGCCAGATGCACTCACGTTTGATGTGGGGATCACGTCGAAAGGCCGAAGTGCTCTTCTTGGGCTGCTTAGGCAATCCCAAGTCGATAGCATAGCTGTATTCATCGCTGGCAAAGCCGAGACGCAGATGGATCTTTTCCTTGCGCTCTGTTCCCTGGATAGGAAAATCGCCCTGGCGAACTGATCTTGCAATTGTCTCCGGTCCTGCCCAAAGTGTGGACTGCAGTCCACCTTCGCGAGCAATCGAGGAGACCACGCGCCCTTGCGCCATGTCGGCCAAGAGTCGCAACGCGCGGTATAAGTTTGACTTGCCCGTACCGTTAGCGCCGGTGATGAGGTTCAGTTTCTGAAGCGGAACAACCACTTGCCGCAGCGAGCGATAGTTTGAGATTGCACCGTGGTTAGCATGCGTCTCAAAGAAGGTATCAGCAAGAAGTGACAGCGGCCAGACCGCACACACTCGAGAATGCTTCTGCGCGTTGGATCGGCCACAAAAAACCCGATCCTCATCTGGCCGCCCAGTGCGCAGAAGAAACACATAGCCGAATGGCTATGTCAAGACCGATCGAGATCGCGGGATGCTGCTCCGCGTTGAGAAAAGCTAATTCAAGTACGGAAACCGGATAGTGTTCCTTCGCTCGTTCTGGCTACTGTGGCGTATGCATACAACAATTGAACCGACGATCTTGTATTTCGGAACTCCGGTAGCACTGATTTCCAGTCTGAATGAAGATGGCACGACAAATATCGCTCCCATGTCGTCGGCATGGTGGCTGGGATGGAGCTGCATGCTGGGACTGGGCTCCATGGGTAAGACCTCCGACAACCTGATTCGCACCCGCGAGTGCGTGATCAACTTGCCGTCCATAGAGCAAGTCACGCATGTAGACCGCCTCGCGCTTACTACCGGCAAAGATCCGGTTCCTGAAAAGAAACGAGGATGGGGGTATCGCTACGAGCCCGACAAGTTTGGAACCGCAGGATTTACGCCGATGCCTTCCATCGAAGTGCGCCCGCCGCGGATCGCAGAGTGTCCCGTGCAGATGGAAGGTTTCGTCCACGACGTGCGTCCATTCGGAAAGAATGTCTTCGCAAATGCTTTCGAGGTGCACATTGTGAAGCTGCACGTCGAGGAATCTTTGCTGGAGGGAGAAGGACCTCGTCCGCACATCGATCCGGAGAAATGGTGTCCGCTAATCATGAGCTTCTGCCGCTTCTTCGGCATCGGCGACGAAGTCCATCCATCACGCCTCGCAGAATCCAACTTCATGAACTTTGTGCGAAACGGAACTAGTGTGATTAAGTCAGAGCAGGCCGTCGGAGCCGACGCTAATGCCTGAGGCGACACTGTTGGTCAACATTTTGGGAAACTCGATTGGCAAGGTCAATTAAAAACGTTCCGTCCCATGATCGGTTCTGACGTAACGTCACTTAACGCTGCTATCTTCCCTCTCTGTGGGGATGAGATTGAGAAACGATTATGGGAAGTGCTCTGCTCATGCTCCGTTGACTTTTCCGGCAGTTTGTCTTGCCAACTCTGCCCGAAAGGCCTGCTCTTTCTCGCTCACGAATTTCTTGTAGCCGTCTGGATCCACAAACGGATTTGCTCCGCCATTGTTCAGCTTCGCGAACTTCGCTTCCATCTCGAAATAGCCGCCGTGAGCGCCTAAGAACACATCGCAGGGAAGCTGCTTGAGCTTGCGAAACATGTGCTCGTAGTCACTGGCGATCTCGGGATACTTGGTGTTGTTTACAAGCTTGTATCCCGGATTCACATTGGGACTCCCTACGATCACCACGTTGTAGCTCTTGCCTTCGTCCTTTGCTTTCAGCGTCCATGTGGTGCAGCCTTTGGTGTGTCCGGCGGTAAGATGCGCGGTGAGAACCACTTCTCCGAGACGGACTTCGTCGCCGTCGTGGAGAACGCGGTCGACTTTTGCCGGCGGATAGAGGTTCGAGGGAGAATTCCCATATTGGAAGTCGTCCTTTCCTCCTGACTCAACTACCGGGACGTCGCCGGCCATCACCATGTACTGCGCGTGCGTAAGCTTCTTGATCTCGGCGCTGCCGGCGTCATGGTCCCAATGGGCGTGGCTGATGAGCAGTATCTTGACATCGGAAAGGTGGAAGCCGAGCTTCTCGATGCTGCTGGGAATCTGCGGCACGGAACTCTCGAGATTGCTGTTGATCAGGATGTGGCCTTGCGATGTTGTGATGAGATACGAAGCCAGGCCGCGGGTTCCGACATAGTAGACGTTGCCGACGATTTTGAAGGGTGGAAATGGCTCGGTCCAGCTTGGATCGCTTTGTGCGATGAGACTTGGAGTTAAGAGAAGCAGGAAGGTGAGTAGGCGGATGAGCATCGGAACCATAATGCACTACTCGAAGGCGCAGCGAACAGTCGCGCTTCGGTGTCTCACCGGCCGAACGCGCAAAGGCAACAAGTGATCCCTCGCGTCCACCGTGACGGATAGCGAGGGATACAGTGTTGTTAGGGCCACATCATCAGGAAACCGTCACTGCCGGTTAGCGTCGGCGGCAGGATCGGTTGTTTTGCGCTGGATAGTTATTGCTCTGGTATCCCGCCGGATAGGCGTATCCGCCCTGGTCGTACGATCCACCGTTTCCGTAGTATCCGCCATTGCTTCCGTAGTATCCGCCGTTGTCGCCATAAGACCCGCCGTTGTTCCCGGCATAGGGATCGTAGTTGCCGTAGTAGCCGTTATCGCCGTAGGCATACCGGTCGTATTGGTTTTGACGCCGGCGCTTGTCGATTGCGTATCCGGCAGAGCCGCCTACTGCAGCTCCGACGAAGGCTCCGGTTCTTCCGCCGATTTTGTGTCCAATGATTGCGCCGGCAGCGGTGGATCCGCCGATGATGGCGACGCTCTTCCAGGTGTCGGAACTCTGAGCCTGCACGGGCTGCATTGCGACCAGCGTGAATGTCGCGACAACTGCAAGTGCCCAAAACTTTGTGCTTTTTGCTGCTTTGCTGGCTAGGTGTGCCAGTCTTTCAGTGATGCCGTGAGTCATCTGCCCCTCCCCTTAACGACGTCAAACCCGCTATTTATCCATTTGTCGCGGAGTTTTAACCACTGTCAGGAAAGTTGAAGCAGAGTTGCTGAATCGAGAATTGGAAGGATACTGAACCCGGATTACCGCGTGATGACCACAGTGGGCGCTGATTGCGTCTAGAGCGGTATATTTCCGTGCTTCTTGGGAGGGTTCTTCTCGCGCTTGGTGTCGAGCATCTCTAAGGCGTCTATGAGCTTTTCCCGCGTTTCTCGAGGGCGGATCACAGCATCGATGTATCCCCGTTCGGCGGCAACGTAGGGATTCGCGAAACGGTCGCGGAATTCTTCTATCTTCTTGTTACGTTCGCGTTCGAGGATTTCAGAACGCTCGGCTTCGGTCTTGCCCATCTGAGCGGCACGTTCCAGTTCGCGCTTGTACACAATGTTCACAGCGCCTTCAGGACCCATTACGGCAATTTCGGCTGTGGGCCAGGCATAATTCACGTCTGTGCGAATGTGTTTCGACGACATTACACAGTAGGCACCTCCGTATGCTTTACGCGTGATCACTGTCATTTTGGGAACGGTGGCCTCGGCGAATGCATAGAGAAGCTTGGCTCCGTGGCGGATGATGCCGCCGTATTCCTGCTGTGTGCCGGGTAGAAATCCGGGAACATCCTCGAACGTGACTAGCGGAATGTTGAAGGCGTCGCAGAAGCGGACAAAGCGTGCGCCTTTGTCGGATGCATTTATATCAAGTACACCGGCCAGAAATGCAGGCTGGTTGGCAACAATTCCCACCGATCTGCCGTTCAGGCGCGCGAATCCGACGACGAGATTTTTGGCGAACAGCTCCTGCACTTCAAAGAAGTAGCCATCGTCCACTACGCGCGTGATCACGTCCTTGATGTCATAGGGAAGATTCG
>AP72_2010_repI_A001DRAFT_1000254_pt1 | contig 12020 bp, 16 predicted proteins | sample AmaPasrepliIA001_FD_9535 | JGI IMG/M metagenome (IMG submission 9535)
CGCCTCTCGAAATGCTGGGAGGTGAGTATGATTTACCAACCGAAGGAGTGTAAGAGCCCCCACCACTTCCAGTGGTGATTCTAGTTCCTGGGGAATAGGTAGTACCCCCACCATAGAACCAGAAGAAATGGGTTCCATTGTATGGATGTTGCGGGTCAATTGGCCCACCATCCGGTGTTCGTTCAGGAACGCCAGCACAGTTGCTTTCGTCCTGTACGACCCCGTTTTCATCTACACAATGTTTGACTTCACTACTTGCTACTTGGTTTTCATCACATGCCGCCGCAGCAATAGCAGCTAGCATGGTTAGGGTGATCGCTTTGGTCTTTCTCATCTTTCTTGTGGTTACCTGTCAAAGTAATTGCCGGTGGGCCTCGACCTTTGTTTGGCCTTGAACTTAACGGCTTTGGTTAGCTTGCCTTCTGGCACAGTAAACTCTGCTGAGCAGACCATGCAGTTGGCGTAGATTTGATCCCAATCTGGTTCACCCGGTCTATCACCTCGCACTGTGCGATGGTGAAGATCCGACGTATGAACTTCCAGGACTGTATCACAGGAAGTACAAGTGTGCTCATACTTCCAGTTGTCAATGTCGGCTGCCTTGATGATTTTCATCGTTGGGCCTTCTTTGCAAGAGCATCGAGATCCAAACCTAAAGCCTTGCGTTCTTTGACGGTCAGCTTTTTAGCAGCTTCATAAGCCACTCGATCCTTCTCTCGTTCAGAGTGAGCGTGATACCACTGATTGAGTTTAGTGCTTACCTTTTGCAGCAAGCCTTTGTCCTCAAGAAGGGCGCAAGCTTCACACAATAGCGGTTCCAGTTCGGCACGAACTGCATGAACTTGTCTCTCTACTTCACCAACGGAGACATGATCATCATAATCATTACGGCACGGCATATTACTTCCCCTTTGCGCGTTCACGGATGCGGTCTAGGGTTTCATCAACCAAGACTTCGCCATTCTCGTAAACAGTTTGCATGACCGAGTAGAGGGCAGCATCACGGTCACCTAATGTGACAGTGGACCAGTTGCCTGCCATATCTCGGGTGAGATCCAGACGACCAGCCTTGCTGACCTTTCCATGGTCAGTGACAGGATCTTTGAAAACATCAATCGACACTCGCTCACCATTGACAGTGCGGTAGATGTGGCTGCACTTCATAGCGAATTTGAGAGTGTCTCGGTTGTGCTGCTGGAGCAAAGCACCACCCATACCAAAGGCAATGTTGCTGGCACTGTAGCCATGGTCCAACAGATTGTTGAGAATCTCCTGAATGGAGTCCTCATTGATACCGTCACCCTGGATGATGCGAACATTGTTCAGCACCTTGAATCCCTTTTTGTTGACGGTCGAACCAAACTTCTCATCAAGAAGTTGGGCTGTTCTGAGAACGACAGTGGGAGGATGGCCGGAGTCAGGACGGACAACCACCGTAGCTCCCGACTTGATAACCTCATCCTTCAACTGTTCGCCCCAGAGATGGGAACAGGCATTCCAGAGATTGTAGCTGTCGCTGACACATGCCACCAGACCACCGGGCTTGCCAGTCTTCTTGAGCATGTTGCGATAAGCTTCAACCTCATTCTCCTTACCCCAAGAAGTCACCGAGCTATGTTCCATAGCCGGGATGCTGAATGCAGCCATCTTGGAGTTGTAGTATTTGTTGGCGCAGCGAACACCAACCACAGTATCCGAACCCATGAAGTTGACCAAGTGAGCAGCGCCACCAATCATGGCCGATTCCTGCGAAGAAACACCTCGACTTCCGAAATCGTGCAACTTGAAATTGATTTCTGCTTCAGGATCATCTGCCGACATCTGTAAGGCTTCTAAGATGATCTGTCTAATCTTATGGCTCCTGGTTGCTACGTTGATAGGATACCAGACCCTAAGTAGCATTGTTTCGATCCAGGAAACTACCCAAAAGACCTTGGGGTCAGTGGATTCGATACTGACTAGAATATTGTGAGTCGGTACAACCGACCCCTCTGGCACGGCTCGAATACGAACCGGCAACTTACCCTTTAGCTCCTTGGCGATATACATCCAACCTTCGTAGTTGAATGGTTCACCATGAGCTTCGAAAAACTCTTTTGCTTCCTCAACCTCTGCTACCGTCACACGATGGGTAAGATACTTCTTGAGGTAGTACTGAAGGCCAAAGAAAACGGTCTTCTTGTAATCACCGCCTCGGCTCTCAATGTAAGAGAACATGCTCGTAGTACCCGGAGGATACTGTAGATAGTGGCTGGCCTTGTAACTGTCTGTGTCAATGAGGAAATTCTCTTCGTTATTCATGATATACTCTCCGTATGTTTGAAACTTCTCTCTCTGAGAAGGTTGTTGTGATTATTGAGCCCTCATCATCGGTGAACCAACAAAGTAGTTGATGATGTGGAAATGGTCTTCGAAAAACTCTTCTTCACGAGCAAAGAACTCGTTGAGTGGCATCCACCAAGCCTTATCGGCATCGTCAGAGCCCTTGACCTTTGGAAGAGGCCCGTTACCCAAATCCAAGAAGTAGGCATGGGTAATGGTGCGGCCACGCTCCGAACGGTCGGGATGGTCGAATGTATGATCATTCTTGATGGCTTTGTCAAGGTCTTCCTTGCTCAAAGCAATAGCTGTTTCTTCCTTCAATTCGCGAATTGCACCAACGCGCAACGTCTCAGCAGGATTGAGGAATCCACCAGGAAGGGCAATCTGTCCACCACCGTACGCCTTGCCACGTCTGACACAAAGAATGTGACCAGACTTGATGACAACCGCATCAACTGTCTGGAAAGTGACGGGAAATGGCGCTCCATTCCATTCAATCTTGGCTTGACGAACGGCATCGAAATAGGACTTGAGACCCTTGAACTTCTCCGTCTTCTTGAAGTTCTCAAGGTATTCAACGGCCTTGGGATGAAGGGCCTTCTTGTAGTTAGTGTCATGCGTGAAGTAAAGATAACGAATCTCTGTCGCATGAGGGAAGTCTCTCATATCAGGCAGCAGGCGCTTTTCCCACTGCGGGAACATTTGTAGGTAGTATGATGAATGATCATGTTCATGACCAATCAACACCACGTTATCTGAATTATCGGTAGCCTCTGCGACCTGCGCAGTGGTGCTGGCAATCCACAACGGATCATTGTAGAGGATATCTCGCTGATGAATGATCTTGACGCGAGCATTCTCTTCTGGAGTCAAAGCGGCACGAATCATCGCCTCTCGCTCTTCACCAGACCAAGGATTCTTGGGGGACGGTGCTCTCTTGCACGATCCAATGACAACTACGGCTGTTTCAGCTTGTTCTAGAGCAACCTTCAGAAGCTCATAGTGGGCCATGTGAAACGGCTGGAAACGCCCAATAAAAACAGAATAATCGAATTGCTTACTCATTTTACACTCTCCGTGTGTTTTGGTTTGAGAATCCTCTCTGGATTCCTACTAAGTATATATCGTTATGCCCAACGATTTACGATGCTGGTTGGGTCACTTGCCAGCATCGTAAATCTTATAAATTGGGCGTCAAGGGCCGCGATTAGAATCGGCTATAAACTTGGGCCGATTCTCTAGTAATTCCAGAACCACCAATTCGAGGAGTGCCTCCCAAATTAATGTTATGGCGCTTAGAGTCTCCAGGGAATCCTGAAGCATGAGGAGCTGGAACGTTCTGAGAGCGTAGAGCTTCCTGAAGGTCATCCCACCAGAGATATCTAACGCGAACAGTCTCAGCAAAGGTTGGCTTAATCAAACCGGAAACATAAGTAATCTTTTGATCAACATGTTGACCGGCACCAACAGCTACCAAACTCTCCATGCTCTTGGTCTTCTCTACACTTCTTCTATCCCGCCCAGCGGAAGCTGAGGCTGGAGCAGAATCACATAGACTAAAGCTGGTGGCAGTATCAACAGAGTTGCTGCAAGAGTTGTAAGACATACCACCTAGTGTTCCACTACTGAGGTTACCAGTATTGCTGGTAGTGATTACATTAGTGGAGTTGTTGAGAATAGCACCACCAACTAGAGTATAATATGGGTAACCTTTATAATCATAATGATAATGGTTATGATATTCAACTGGTGTAGTTAGTCTAATTGGCTCAACGTGACCCTCTACGAAGACGGCGGCAGCAATGATGCCACGGCTGGAGAGGTCGCCATGAGTATGAACGGCAACGCTGTTGTTAGCGCTAGTAAAGACGAAAGCGGCTCCACCATTGTTGGTTTCTGGCCATGCCTTGAGGGACAAAGTGCCATAACCATTGACTACCCACATGTCTTTACCGACTGCTGTAGTGGCTGGCTCGCCGCTTAGAATATCTGTACCGTCTACAGATAATTTGACTTGGATCTTTTGCCAAGTGTTGTTCTTGAATCTGATTTCGAATGGCTCATCACCCCAGGCGCCCACTGTTTCAATACCGTCAACATAGTATTTACGAAGGGCTTTGCTCTCAAATTTGGGGTGGTGGCTGATGATTTCTAGGGTGTAGTTAGGACTGGTTGACATGGTTGCTCCTTAAAGTAATTAACCGTCGTCAACCTATATATCATGAATTTCATAGATCATATCGTTTTTTATCATGAATTTCACGATTCAAAAAGCTTTATGTATCTCAGACCAATCTTTTCCCAAGTGTTTTCATTGAGATAGGTGAATTGTTTATCAAGCTGCTCTTTTTTGGCGCTCGGTAATGTAAATATCTTTTCCAGGGCAGCGGCAATTTCCTCAGCCGTATCTGCTTTGATAGTCGGCAAGTCTGAGAAATGATTGACAGAACTAGTCACCACCGGCAGTCCTTTAGACATAGCCATACGAGCAGCGCCACTGGCTCCAAAGACTTCATGCTCTGGATGTGAGACGTAAGGAAACAAAGTAGCCTGATTGGTCCTGAGATAAGAGTCTAAAGTGAAATCTGACTGGTAGCCGCGAATGATAGCCACATTCTCAGTGATCCCTAAATTATCTACTAACTCCATCAGCTCGCTGTAATAGAGTTTGTGTTCTACTCTGTTGAACGGAGATTCAGAAAAGAGGCCGGTGAAAAAGACATCAGGATACTTCTCTTTGAGAATGGCTGCGGCTTTGATGGAGTTTTCCCAACCTTTGTAGCGGAAACCAAAACCAAACTGCATAAAAGTTTTGTCAGACTTATAGAAGTTCCAGAGGCGTTCTTTGTTGAGCGCATAACAGCCGTGAGGAATAACATGGACCTTACCCGATATCCCCTTCTCTTCTTTGAGAACCTGACGACCACCTTCCAGATGAGTTACGATTTCTGGCATGGCCGCTTCTACAATCGTCTTATCACGATGATGGAAGACAGAGTGCATTGTGACGATGACTCGATAGTCGGACAATTGATTCATCATGGAGAGCCAGTAAGCGGCATTGGGCCACAGACCAAACTCATGTTGGATCCAAATGATGTCAGGGTCGTAGTCTTTCAGTTCCTTGACAAGTTGTTGGAGAGACTCTCCACGCTTCCAGCAGACGGAAACCTTAGACTCGTCAATTTTTTGATTACCAATTGAATGAATATCACCAGTGAGGAGATCGTTTTTCTCTACGAAGAGTTTAAAATCGCCTACATGCTTGACGACTTCTGGCCAAAGGTTTTCAGAGTACGTGGCAATTCCGCATCTCATCTTCCAATTGCCTACGAGAGCAAGCTTAATTTGAGAAGCTGGCTTTTTATAATGTTTATATTTGATTTGACCATTTCTGATTATACAATCTGTAATCAGTTCGGGGGAGCTAACTGAATCAAGCTCACTGGGTACTTCCAGACTTTGTAACCCCTCTGTCACCAAAGGCACGTTAGAAACTACACAAATATTGTTTCTTTTGACCCCAACGTAGCGCGCCATCGACCACCACCAATTATCATTTGATGAGACTTATAACGTGCTGTTTTAAGTCCTCAAAGATATTGGTTTCTATTGGTAGAATGTCCGACTTTTTTATTTCACGTGCTTCTTGAAAACGCGCTAACACTTCATGTTTTGAAGTATTGTAATATGATAGAAACTTTCCGTTAGTAGATTGGAAATTTTTCAACTTATCATGGTGGTGGATAGAGAGGTAAGGAACTCCTACCATTTCAGCGAGGACAATGCCATGAAAACGCTGAGTAATGATTACCTCATACTGACTCATCAGTTGAGTAATCTCTTTTATCTTAGGCGGCAATGGCTCAAGCATAAACCTTCTACTACGCCTATCCATATGAGCCACTAGTTCGGCGGCTGCCCAACTATCATCTAATTTGTGGCTGGTGCCAAATGGTAGAAAGTTAAGATGATACTTATCTTCTACCAATACATCTAGAGCTTGGCAAAATTGGTTTTTGAAATACTGCCAAGATGAATGTTTCCAATATGGATCAGAAGATTGAGGTACTACTAAGATATTAGGTAATACCAGAATAGACTTTTTCTTCTTGGGTGACAGCTCCACTTTATCTTGAAGAGCGAAAACCAAATCTGGAATGACCCAAGTATTAGGATTAATCTTCCTGACGCGCTCCAATTCTTCTGGGGAGCGAATAGCAACAACTTGTGCCAGCGCCATCAGTTCTTGATGGAGCGGATTGATTTCTGGCTCTACTCCCACTCCGATGTAGAAAATCTTCTTTGTCTTCAGAAGATTGAGAGCTTCATCGGAAATAATTGGACGCCCATACAAAAAAGAACCGCCACCGAAGAAAACGGCATCGCAGTTCTTTACTTGATGTAAATCTATTCTGTCTGTGAAGGTAAAGATAAATTCTGGAAATAAATGGCGGAAGGCTTCCGCAAACAAATCATCGCCAATATTACCTTTGTGGTACCAGCCGTATACTAGTACTTTAATAAGAGGCTTGCCAAGCAACTTCTCTGACATTAGTAACACTCCATCTAATGACGAGAACGAACCCATTAAGGCGGACGTTACTAGCGTGGACTTCCCATTCTAATTCATCATGGTGATGATGATTACATGGAACCACTTCTTCACAGTCTTTGAAATAGACTTTCACTTCACTTGGAAAACCGTGAAGCTCAATATAAGCTCTGTCTTTCCCTGTTACGATTAGTTCACCTGATTGCATATAATCTCCTGGACAATCTTTTTCACTTGTTCAAGTAATTGTCCTTTTATGCCTATCAGTCATCCCAGTGATTCAAGGCACCAGAGACCCCAGGCTTCTGGTCGCGAGGGGTAGGCTCCCAACCAGCTTTTCTTGCCATAGAATATACCTCGGCCAAGGTAACTTTGAAGCTTCTTGGACTGGTGCTGCCATTAATTTCCACAGGGAAATTGGCTTTAGGACATAGCCTGGAGAAAATCTTTTGTGCAGTCAGAGGGTCCAATGGTCCAACCTCTAGCCTCTGACTCAAACGACCCGGACGCAAAAGGGCAGACTCCATCTCCAATTTCTTGGCGTTGGTGGTTGCCACAATGCGCAAATCCAACAGAGACCCGAGAATACCATCACCCAAGTTGAGCAACGATTGAATATCGCTAATGTTATCTCCCTCACGGCGGACCAAGCAACGGTCAGCATCTTCCAAAACCAAAACGATAGGACCATCAATCCGATAGCTCTGCTTGTTAGTCAACAGGACCGGCAAGAGTTCAGGGCCACCCAAAGAGGCAACCATATCAGGCGGAATCAAAACGAACATAGCATCTGGCACTTCAGCCAAGAGTCCACGAATAATGTGGGTCTTACCAGTACCAGGATCTCCTTCGAGGATGCAGATACGACCAGAAGGGGAAGCAGAGTTGAGATCCTTGATCATAGCATCATACACTTCCATGACGGCTGGAGTATAGTTGCCACGCTCCAAAGGAATAGAAGCGTCACCCATGGTGCTCAAGTTGAGGTGCGAACCCATACGGACAATGGCGAAGATGTGACCGCTCTGGATGCGGGGGAGGAACTGATCTACGAAGTGCTTGCGAAGTTCTTTGGCTTGCTCTTCGTTGTGGAAGATACCACTGACGGTAATGTAGTTACCGCTAGCTAGACTGACATCCGCAAAGCCATCCGAAAAAAGATAGGTGCGGTTTTCCACGTTCTCGCCAATGATCTTGGCAATCAAGCGGCCACCAGCACTCTCCACCTTGGCAAAGAGAGACTCTCCCTTGTCTTCGGGGGATTTAATAAATCCTTCCTCGGTAAATTCCGTCATATGACCCTTCTCTTTTTGCAGAAGTTCCTTGAATAGAACCATAAAGCTCATAGAGCGGTAGTCAGTATAAACGTGGGTGCCAATGTTAGTAAAGTTGTGGCTTTTCTTCCAGATTTCCATTTTTCCTCTTACGACAATTTTTCGAACAATCTCTCATCGCCCTTGCAGTATTCGCGTAGTTTTTCTAACCAAGCCTTGGACTTGATCTTAAACATGATGGGCATCTTACTATTATTGTCACTCGCTGCCTTGCAGACAACCCCCTCAAAGGTCATGCCTGGTAGCTTGGACTGCTTTACCTTGTCAAACAATTCTGTAGTAACGTGACCCTCGTAACAGACCTTGGGGATATCCAAGTGCCCAAACAACTTTATAAATTGAGTGGGAGGCATGATACCCTCTTTATAAGGATTCACGTCGATCAGAGTTATATCCATCGGCTCCTCGAAATTATGGGTGCCGGCAAAAGAAGTTGGCCCCCAATATTCAAAGAAACAAATGGCGTCTCTCCACCTTTGCTCACGAAAGACCATTCCTAAGTCTTCCGCATACTTCTCTTTAAGCAATGGGATAGCTCGACCGAATGGCATAGTCTTCTCGTCAATCAGTTGGGTGCGGGTCCCAAACTTGTAGAAGCCTTTCTTACTGTTCCACTCAGCTCGGATGTTAGACCCATCTAGCTTATCGAAAGCATAAATGTAAACATCTTGCCTAACTTCTTTGGTAATGGAAGGATAGGATTTCATAGGAAAGGTTTCAATACGTCTGGGATGAACTTAACTAACTTAGCATTCATGTAGTTCCACAGTTCTTTGTGCTCTTCACAAGTACAATTCTCTGTGAACTCACCACTGATACGTTGGGTGTAGATTGCCGTGTTGGGGCAATCTTTGACGAAGTTACACTTTTTGTCGAGATAAGCTTGATGATGGCCGCCGTTATCTTTCCAGACACGGTACTCGTAAGCCTCCTGGTCTTCCTCCCAAGCAGTGGGAGTTAGTCCACCAAGGGTGTCAGAGATGGCTGGAGGAATTTTGAATTGGTTGAATAGTTCACGCAGGCATTTCTCACAGAGAGAGAAGTGATAGGTGGTACAGTCAAAGAGGTGGTATGAGTCATATCCGCCCGAAACTGCCACCTCTTGTAGGCCGTGTGGATACTGTTCATTATGAGAACCCAGCGGTCTCATTGGTCCGGCACATCGGTTACAGATATACTCTTTCGGGTCAATGACCGTTCGAGTATTATTGCAAGCTTCACAAACATTGTTGCGGCGTTGGGAGTCATCCCAATGACCGCAATGATTACATTCTACGTAGTTATGCTCTTCCATCAATTCAAAACACAGAGTACGTGTTCCTCGCGTAGGACGAAGACCGTTTCTCCACTTGCTTTAATCTCAACAGCGTAGTTCTTGTTGAAGACAATAGTGTCGCCAACCTGAACCTCCAAAGGTACGATCGTACCGCCATCTGTCAAGTAGCCGGAGCCTACGGCCAATACTTTTCCCTGAACTACCTTCTCTTCAGCAGTAGCAGGTCGATAAAGAAGACCGCCAGCGACCTTCTCATCTTCTTTCACCACAGACACAACCATAAAATCTCTTAAAGGCTTAACACTCATAGTAAACTCCTCGTGAAGAGGAATATATCATTCGCTGTCAGCCTCTATAATTCTGATCAATTGTTCGAAGCAATATTTGATCTTTTTACGATCGCTTAGCTCTCCGAACTTAATCTCAAACTGGTAAGTGGTCTCGTAATCGCTGAAGTCCATGCCTTTTATCTTGAGAATCTGGCATGCCTTCTTGATTATATTGATTGGGATAACTTGGTCTTCTTTCAAGCACTCTTCTTTAGCTATGTTCAGCACTTTTATTCTTAAGTTGTTGAAATAAAGCTTTTTGTATTTGCTCATTTTCTCTTCAGAGAAGTTGAACTTCTTACAATATTCAAAGAATGGTCGATTACCTCTTTTGTTGTTGCAATCGGAACAGGAGACCGTCAGGTTGGTTGTGTTGAATGTACCGCGTTTGCTGTCTGGAACAATATGTTCCATAGTAACAGTTTCATTAGTTAAAACCTTATCGCAGTAGCAGCAGAGCATGCCGTCACGATTGATGACATACTCTTTGATGCGTTTTTGTCGTTTGCGTTCTTGAGCGCCCATGATTTAACCTCTCTATTATAGTAGATGTGCATGGTCGTTGATTGTAAGTAACCTCCACCCCTCGTGGTTAAAGTATAGTTTGCTTATAGAAGTATTCTCTAGGGTTAACTTCCAAGTAAAACTCTGGTCAAATCCCATAATGTAATGGAGTAAACATTTGATGGCCATTCCATGGGAAAAGACAAAGATATTCATTGGAAGAAGCTTTTTGACCTGCCTTCGGTCAGCTTCCTCCTGGATAAAGGCGTTGTAGAGAATATGATCTTCAAGCCACTTTGAGATTCTTCGTTCCACCATATGCATGGATTCCCCTCGGGGCGGCAAGAATGCATTACCCAAGGCAGCCATTCGCAAAATGGTCGGAATGTTATGAGTTTCTCGACGAGAGGCTCCGGTCCAATCACCAGCACTGTACTCGCGCAAATCCTCATGAATTGTGATGGGAGTACTCTCTCCTACAGCGATTTTTGCCGTATCAAGTGCGCGAGTGTAGGGCGATGCAAATACGCGGTCTAAACTTAGACCTTCCTTCTTGAGACGTTCTCCCAAGAGATTCGCTTGCATTCTTCCCTTCTCGGTCAACCTGGAGTCCGCTGTTTGCCCGATCATGTCAGGCTGAGCATTGACTTCCGATTGGCCGTGTCGTATAAGATAAAGATAAAAGTTATTATGTTCTTGCATCAGTGTCGCCTTATAATTAACCAAGCGATAGCGGCCACTAGAAAAACCAAGGCAACCATTTCTACGTTCAGATACTTCATGATGTTCTCCCTATGGTTAGGTGGAGGCCGAATCGTGGGTCACGAGGCAGTCCATATTTCTCCCGTAAATCTTGGAGATATGGGCAGGTAACCCTTAGCCAATAGTATTCACCATTGTCTATAACGCCCGGTTCATAGTTGAATTCAATAATCTTTCCCTCATCCAGGCGCCAAATTTCAGGCTTAGGGAGTCGTTCGCCTCGCATCACTGAAATGTGAGCGCCCCAAACAGGACGGGTTAACTTGCCCGTTCTGTCTCCATTCAGATAAGGATACTGCTTGGTATACAAGTGACGATAGTAATTGGAGATTTCGTCATCACACATCACGACTAACCACCTGTCAGATGAGCTGAGGTGGGTGCGAGGTGAGTACACTAATTTACCAATTGACTTCATAGAAAGGCTTTCAGATTATTGATTTTGAAGATGGTTCTGATAAAGAGTTCTAGTTTGTTGGCCGTTTGTTCTGAACTAGTTGATTCAAAGGTTGCGCCAGGTTTATCCGGCTCAAATAATTCTTTTACCAGTTTCAATTCTTGAAAACGAGTATCACGAAGAGGAGTGATCACGTTGAAACTCTCAATCTCCCCATCGTCTTTTCTTTTGATATCCCACAATCTGATGTCAACCAACTGCTGGTTGTGCCCTTCAACTTGAGTAATCCGAACATCGATCTTGTAGTCTTTCAGAAAGATATCGAATCCGAGCCGGGGCATTTGACTCATGTAGACTTTGGCTGCCTTTTTGAATTTGGAAAGGTCCACTTTGTCATCTTGAATATCAATGCGGAATTTCATTCTACGCCTGGTTTGGGAAGTCGGACTCGAACCGACATTTGGAAGCTCGGAACAACCCGTCCTGCCGTTAGACGATTCCCAAATAGGTGGCTGGGGTACAAGGATTCGAACCTAGATAG
>AP72_2010_repI_A001DRAFT_1000255_pt1 | contig 12003 bp, 10 predicted proteins | sample AmaPasrepliIA001_FD_9535 | JGI IMG/M metagenome (IMG submission 9535)
TCGCCGTTAAAGTGGCAGGCGCCGGCAAAAACACTGGCCGTGCGTACCTCGACGTAGTCACCCTTAATGGCAGTGTTTTCAGCTCGCGACGTAAATACGAGGGCTGCAGCACAGGTGAGCAGAACGGCGGCGATAATTGAAAACCTTTTCATGGCGGTACCTCCTCACAAACCAAAGCAATCACTCGATCCCCTCGCTACTGCTCGGGGTTCTGACATGTTCAGTTTACACCTCTAAACCTCAAACGCGGAACTGTAGCACGACCGCCCCGCAACGCAATGGTCGGGTTGAGCCATGCCACCGTCAGGTCCAATCGCCTGCTGGGTTTCGCGGCACCAGCAGTGGTTGCTGCCATCAAGATAGTCAGCGGCCTCAGTGGGCAGCGAGGCGCTCATAAAGAATTTCTTCGAGCGCAGTGAAGCACAAAAAGGACTTCGCAACGCTTCGGTCGCTTGTTCGACAGGTTCAGAATTGCCGGACTCGTTTGCCATTAGGTACTCCGTTTTCAAAAGGGCCCGCCCGCTACCGCAGGCGGTTTCGGACTCTTATGCCAATCCACCCGCTTTGGCGAGCGCGCGCCGCACCAATGTCTGGGTCAGCGGAATCTTATATGCATTCTTGGCCAGCGGCTCGGCGCCTTGCAAAGCCACTTTGGCCACGTCCGCGAGCAACTCCTGACTCATAGTGTGGCCGGTCAGGGCACTTTCCGCTTTTGGCACCCGCCATGGTATAGGCGCTACGCCACCCAAAACGATACGCGCGTCGGTCACCGTCTTGTTTGGCCCCAGCGTCACCGCGGCCGCGACCGCACTCATGGCGAAATCCATCGAATCGCGTTCCTTGAATTTCAAATAAGTCGAGTTGGCCGCGAATTTCGAGGCCGGCACAATCACCTCGGTAATGATCTCGTCATTCTGCAAAACGTTTTCGCGCCGCACATTTGCGTCCGCGGGCAAAGTGAAGAACTTGTCGAGCGGGATAGTGCGTTTGCCGTTACCACCTGTCACATCGACACTAGCACCGAGCGCCAGGAGCATCGGCGCCAGGTCCGAAGGATGCACGATGTAGGACGGCCCCCCGCCAAAGATTGCGTGATATTTGTTTTCACCAGTCGCCGCATAGCATTCACTGCCGCCCTTCTTCAGGCAAACAACCTCCTCCAGGCGAAAGTACCAGCAGCGGGGACGTTGGCAGAGGTTTCCGCCGACTGTTCCCAGGTTGCGAATTTGCGCCGTGCCGACAGAGTGCGCGGCTTCCGCGAGCCCTGGGAAGTTCTTCCGCACTGTGGGCTCGTCCTCGAGTTGGTTTAGAGTCACCAGGGCACCGATCCGCAACCCCCCTTTGCCGTCTGACTCAATTTTATCAAGACCCCGAATGCTCTTCAGGTTCACCACACGTGTCGGCCGCGTGATGTAATCTTTCATGGTCGTCAGGAGATCCTGGCCGCCGGCAATCGGCCGCGCGAGGTCGTCCGCGTCGGCGGGCGGCGCCGCAGATTTGAGCGCGTTCACAGCTTCAGCGACGCTCGTCGCATTCGTCCATTCAAAGGCTTTCATGCGCTCCTCCTTTCGGCCTGCAGGGCCACGAGAATCTTATCGGGCGTGATTGGCAGCTCGCGAACACGCGCGCCGCTGGCATTGAACACTGCATTAGCGATCGCGCCAATCGCCGGGATAATGGCGGCTTCGGCAATTCCGATAACCACTTCGCGTTTGTCATCGTCGTCGATCAAGGGGATTAGCTCCGGCATCTCCAATGAACCCGGCAGTTTGTAATCCATGAAGGTCGGATTCAGTTGCATGCCCAGGTCTGCATCCATGACTCGCGTTTCAAACAAAGCCATGCCGAGGGCCTGAATCATGCCGCCATTGATTTGGCTCTCCATCGTCAGTCGATTGAGCGGCAGTCCGCCATCCTGCACCTGAAGTAGTTTAATGGGTCTGACCTTGCCGGTCTCAACATCGACTTCGACTTCCGCAAATGCGACGCCGTGCACTCCGCGCGCCTGCAGATCAGCACGCCAAACGCCGTGCGCTACAATGCCGGCCGGCGGCAAAGCAGCGCAGGCTTGCTTCCAGGAGATGTTTTTACCACCAGCGCTGATCTTTCCGTCGGCGAAAGCGATCTCTTCCGGCTTGGCATTGCCGAGCAGTGGCGAAAACTTCTCTGCGAGCGCCATGCGTGCCTTATAGGCCCCATCTTTTACCGATGGAGACAACGAAGCAGCCGTGGTTGATCCGCCCGATGAGTTGGCGCCGCCCAGCTTCGAATTACCGATCTGCTCGACTACATCCTTGACTTGCAGCCCGAGTTCTTCAGCCACGATCGCCCGTGTGAAGGTGCGGGTGCCGGTTCCCAAATCCTGAGTACCTACGGCGACCACGACCGATCCATCGCGTCCGACCGTGACATCGACTTTGCATTGATCGTTTCCGCCGCCGCCCCAGGTACCGGCGGCGCAACCCATGCCTCTCTTCAATGGACCGGCGCCACCACCGGGTGTTGCATTCCGTCTCGACCACCCAATTTCGCGTGCTCCGCGATCGATTTGGCGGTGGTAAGCCTCATCGGGCATGTTCTTTTTCCGAAATTCCACCGGGTCCATCCCGATCTTGTAGGCCAATTCGTCGAGCAACGATTCCATCGCGAACGAAGCCTGTGGGTGGCCCGGGGCGCGCATGGCAATCGCCGAATCTTCATTCGTGTGCAGCGCATAAACTTCGCGATAGAAATCGCCCACCTTATAGACGGAGTACGGCTGGCCGGCCTGTGAGCCCTGGCCCACGCCGCCGATACGATATTGCGTCGCCTGTAACGCTACGAACGTCCCGTCCTTTTTCGCGCCCGCTTTGAACTTCGTCCATGAGGCCGAGCGATTGCCTGCCATGAGAAATTCATCAGTACGCGTCAACATGAGCTTGACGGGTGCCTTAGTTTCCTTCGAAAGGCGGCACGCCAAAAGACCTTCGATACCAATACCGAACTTCGATCCAAAGCCGCCACCCATGTGCTGCACGGTTGCCGTGACGGCGCTTTCCGGCAGACCCAATTCCTTTGCGGCATCGCCCGGAATTGTGAAGGTTCCCTGCGTAGTAGCGTACACGGTGGCCGTGTCCCCTCCCGAATAATCAACCACCAGACCATGTGTTTCGAGACACGAATGATGCAGACGCGGCGTGCGATATTCGGCTTCGACCACGCCGTCGCACGCGGCGAGCGCCGCTTCGACTTTTTGCTGATCGCCCTGTTTACCCTTCGGCGCCAGGTTCGGTTCACTGCCGCGTCCTTCGGCCGGCAACACCTGCGGCGCATTTGGTTTCATCGCCAGTTCCGCAATCACCACGTGCGGCAGGACCTCGTATTCAATGACAATCGCGCGCGCGGCATCCTGCGCCAACTCGGGCGTGGTCGCGGCTACCGCAGCCACCGGGGCCCCGGCAAAACGAACCTCGGTGATCGGCGACTGAACGATTGCTTTGACGCCCGGCATTTTGGCGGCGACCGTAGGATCAAATTTCGTGACCTTTGCATGCGCATGAGGGCACCGTCGCACCCGGCCGTACAGCATGTTGGGCAGCCGCACATCGTAGGTGTACTTGGCCGCGCCTGAAACCTTGAGCGGTCCATCGACGCGCGTGTAACGATGATTGAGCAGGGCGTGCTTGTCATTCGGGCCCCAACCCGGGCCGCCCACATCATCGACCTCGATTTCGACCATCTGCTCGACGCCGTTGATGACGCGTGGGACGCGCACCTTTTTCTTCTTTGGCGCCGGTGTTGGGCTCGGTTGTGCCTGTGGTTGTTGTGGCATTTACATTCTCCAGTTACCGTGTCCGCAAGCCCGACCGTAAGGGAGGGCCGCTGACGACATAAAGACGACTTGAGCAAAGTTGCCCTCCCTCACGGTAGGGCTTCCGACACCCTATGTCGTTACTCGCGACTTCGCTGCCGCCAGCGCTGCTTCGAAAACCCGCGGGTACGTACCGCAGCGGCAGAAATTTCCTTTGCACGCTTCGCGCACCTCGGCCAGCGTCGGACTCGGATTCTCCTTCAAGTAAGCCGAGATCGTGGTCACGAATCCGGGCGTGCAAAAACCGCACATCAAGCCGTCATGCTCGACAAAGGCGCTCTGCACCTGACTCAAATGCTCGGGCGAGCCCAAACCTTCGACCGTGGTCAGTTTTTTGCCGACCGCGTCGACCGCGAGCACCAGACACGAGTAGACATTCTTGCCATCCATCAACACGGTACAGGCTCCGCAGGTCCCCATATCGCAGACCAGCTTTGGGCCCGTTATCGGCGGCTCAACATGGTTGCGTAATGCATTTAGTAAGGTCGTGCGCGGTTCAACCATCACGGTGCGCTTAGCCCCGTTTACATTGAGTACCACTTCTACCGTACCGGCAATTGGATCTGCGGCGGCGGTTTCCGTGGCCGCGACTTTCTTGTCCGAACCAATCAAGTGATCGGCGAGTGCTGCGCCGGCGCCGGCCACTCCTACGCCCTTGAGAAATTTGCGCCGGCTCGGATCGTGCGGCGTCGTCTTTTGATTCCGCTCTCGGTCGTCTGACATTCGTTCCTCCTCCCGAAACGAAACAAACGGAAATTAAATATTTGTCGGAGCCCGTATGTTAAGTTCAAACCAATTAATACGGCAAGCGCACGGCGGTCTATTTTGCGATCGCCTCGCGCAGCCGCGCAATGGCATACATCATCCACGCTTCGGACCAACGCATGTAGGGAATTCTGATAGAGTAGAACCGGTGTTTTTGATAATAGAAAAAACCCTGCGGGTCGCACAGGTTCTTCAGCGCCCAAGTCGCAATTTCTTCAGCCAAATCGAGCGTTCCCGGAATGCGGCCGCGCAGTTCCACCAGAGCCACAATGGCTGACGCAGCCGAGTGTACATCAGCCGGATAGAGCCGATCGGGAAAATATTTGGGCCAACCGTGACTTAGGAAAAATCGTTCAGTCCAGAAGTCGTAGCCGCGGCGGAGTGAATTATCGAAGTCGCACCCGGACCCCGTCGCTACCGCTCCGGGTTCTGACAGGGCCTCCATAATTCGTGACAGGCTCGTAAGAATATAGGCCGTGTGAAAATTGTCGGACCAGGATTGGTGCAACTCAGTGCCGTACGCCCATGAGCCGTCCTGTTGCTGCCGGCGCACGACGTAAAGCGCCGCGCGCTGCGCCCAATCGATCAGGCTCGTTTCCCCCAGGGACTTGCCGACCGTGGCGAGTATTTCGCCTGCCAGCAAGCTCGCATTGAAGACCTGAGTTCGATCCAGCGGTGAGTAACTGAAGCAGACGTCATCCGTTCGTTCTTCAGATCGATTAAGATCGTTCAGAATAAAGTCGCAGGCTGTGCGCGCAAACGGGAGGTATTCTTCGCGCGAAATAACTTCTGCTGCCTCACACAGGGCCCGAACCGCAAAAGTGGTGGGCACGACGGTCGGCGTTCCGCGTGGCGCAAAAAACGACCGTGATTGCCAGTCAAAGTTATAACCCCAGCAGGCGCCACGAAATCCTTTCAAGCTCATCCAAATTAGATCGTCGAGCAGTTCTCGGGCTTCGGTCTCGTTTTCCTTCGTCGGATCGAGCCGAAAATCGGCCAGCGCGGCCAACGCGAATAAGGCGATGGCCTTCGCGTTTCTCTCGCGTGGGATGCGGACCAGCGGGCGGAAATTGATGGGCGAGCGTTTGTGAAGCTGCGTCCAGACGATCCGCGCGGCGCGAGAATTTTTGAATGGCGTCGCCTGGAAAAACCGGCTATTCAGACCATCGTAAGGATCATAACCGGCGAAACCCTGCGCGCGACACCACTTCCAAAGATCGCGATGGGCGGCTTGGAGATCGACGGACATTATTTGGAGTGCGCCGGCTTGACGGCGCTTTGCGCATGAGAGCCACAAGCTAAACAACGAAAAGCGGCGTCAAGCCGCCGCACTCCAAATTAGGCCGTCATCGAAGTCTCAATTCTCCTCGGTGTCTCGACAAAACTCTCACGCCACAATTCAAACGAAAGCAGTGTCCAAAGCAGTTTGCGATGATTGGCGACACCTCGCTCATGTTCATCCTGCAGCTTGAACACATATTCCGGATTAAACAAGCCACTGCGTCGCAGCCGATCAGGTGACAAAAGATCATGCGCCAGCGGCCGCAGTTCGCTCTTCAGCCATTTTGCAAAAGGCACGCCGAAACCTTTTTTCCCACGCCGCCAAACAAACGGCGGCACCAGCCCTTTCGCGGCCTTCTTCAGAATGTATTTCGAGGTATAGCCGTGCAGCTTATAGCGCGGCGGCAGCGAAGCCGCGAATTCTGCAACCCGCGGATCAAGATAAGGCGCGCGCACTTCCAGGCTTACCGCCATGCTGGCCCGGTCTACTTTGGTGAGAATGTCTTCCGCCAAATAAAACTGCGCGTCCAAACTCTGCATGCATTCGGTCAGATTTTTCGAGTCACACTCGGCAAACAGTCGGCGCGCGTCCGCGTAAATATCCGCGTCGCTCTGCTGCTTGACCTCGTCAGTAAGCAGTCGCTCCTGATCATGCGGCGTGAATGAGCCGAACAGCACGTGATGGCGCGCGACTTCATCATAATGTGATGCGGTAATAAAACGGCGGGCGCGATAATCAAACGAGAGGTTCTTGGTTTTGACGGGTAAAAGATTAACCATTGGTTCAACCAGACCGCGCCGCACAAATCCTGGCATGGTCAGGTACGCACGCGCCATGTAATGACCAAAGTACATTGGGTATCCGGCGAAAATTTCGTCGCCACCGTCACCACCCAAAGCGACCGTCACATGCTTGCGCGTAAAGCGGGACAAAAGATATGTAGGCACCAAAGACGGATCGCTAATCGGCTCGTCCATCCAGGCGCCAATTTCACCAACCAGATTAGCCGCGAGGCTGGCGCTGAACCTTTCTTCGTGATGATCTGTACCAAGGAACTTTGCCACCGCTCGCGCGTACTGCGATTCGTCAAACGAAGCTTCGGCGAATGAGATTGAGAAAGTTTTGACCGTTTCGGACGCAGCGCGCACCGCCAGCGCGGTTACCAGCGAAGAATCAATTCCGCCTGAAAGTAAAACCCCCAGGGGGACGTCCGAGACGAGCCGCATCCTGACCGAGTCAGCGAGCAACTCGCGCAACTGCTCGGCTGCTTCATTGACCGGTGGCACGGGTTGACGTGTTTGATAGCTAAGGCGCCAGTAACGCTCCACTTTAACCTCGCCGTCCTCGAGCGTCAGCGAATGCGCGGACGGCAGCTTGCTGATTCCCTCATAGATAGACAGCGGTGCTGGAACATAGTCGAACGACAGATATTGGCGCAGCGCATTGAGGTTCAACTCCGGCCGCACCGCAGGGTGGGCGAGTAACACTTTGGGCTCAGAAGCGAACAGCAGGTGGTTGCCAAAAACACCCCAGTAGAGAGGTTTCTCGCCGAAACGATCGCGGGCGATAAAGAGCCGTTTACGACGGTCGTCCCACAACGCCAGGGCGAACATTCCGTTGAGATGCTGGACCATTTCGCAGCCATACTCTTCATACAGGTGCGGCAGGACTTCGGTGTCCGATTCACTACGAAAGGTGTGACCGCGCGCTTCCAGGTCCGCGCGCAACTCGCGATAGTTATAGATTTCGCCGTTAAAAACTACGGCGATATGACGGTCTTCATTGAAAGCCGGCTGCTCACCGGTAAGCAGATCGATAATCGCCAGCCGCCGCATTCCCAGAGCGATGCCATCATCGAGCAGGTATCCTTCCGAATCCGGACCGCGATGATGCATGCGATCGCACATTGAACGCAGCAACTCCTCGCCGCCGTGAGGCGGCGGCGTGCGGGGATCAAGGTTGGCCCATCCGGCGATACCGCACATATCGATTTGACGTGCGCACGCGCATCTTGCGCGCGATTTCACGGCCGGGACGGCCGTGCCACCTTCTGAATTCTAGAACAACCTGAAATCCGGCAGGATATTGACGTAGAAGAGTTTCATCACGCCCTTCTCCTCAATGAAATAATAGTCAAACGCTTCCGGCCGCACGATGTAAACCGGAACACTCTCGGGAATTCCGAATTTGGCGTTACCCTTTTCGACCCTCGGCACATTGCTGGAATGCGACTTTGTGCTTTCGCGATACTGGGCACTCTCAAACACACCCGGCGGAAAATACTTCCGGTAAACAACCGACATCCGATCAAATTCTGAAATATCCTGGTTCAATTCAGCCAGGTTCTGTGGCGGAGCCGAGTGTGAGAAAAGCTTTGGCTCGGGATGTTTTTCGAATTCGGGCGGCACATCGTGCCCTTTCTGGATCATCGGGTATTCAGCCCACAGATGAAGCCAGGTCATGAGCGCCACGTAGAGACGTTCCCGAGCCGGCAAGTCAAATCGCTTCCATTTTTCCTCGTCATCGAGCGACAGTGCCTTCTCCCTCAGCTTGAGATCGCTGACAAATTGTTCAGTAAACAGTTCATCAAACTTGAGTGTCTGATGAAAGCGCTCGACCATCAGGTTCGCGGCGGCTTCCGCTTGTCCCAACTTGGGATCAGGATTGCCGGGTGTTTGCGCCGGTTTCGCCGCGACCGATACCGTCGCGCCGACTATGATCGCTGCCATCGTGACCGCTGCCGACACGCAGCGACTCGGATTAGAAATCGAAATCCTCATTGACGATCGAATCCAATTCGCTCTTTCACCGCATAGATCGGTTTGGCCTGCGACTCGTGATAGGTGCGGACCAGCATTTCAGCCAACAGCCCCATAAAAAAGAACTGGACGCCCAGGACTAACAGGACCATCGTCAGAACCGGAAGCGGCGTCTGCACAAAGTCGGCATGGTGCGGCCAGCCGGCAAATTTCATCAACAGCGCCAGCACCGCGCAAAGAAAAGAGATAATGAAGGTCGCCAGTCCGGCAAAGCCAAACATGTAGAGTGGCTTGGTTTGATACGACGCCATGAATTTAATCGTCATGAGATCGAAAACAACTTTGATCGTCCGCGACAAACCATATTTGGATTTGCCCATAGTGCGGGCGTGGTGTTCGACCGGAATTTCGGTGACCCGCGCCCCCGACCACGACGCATAAATTGGAATGAAGCGATGCATCTCTCCGTAGAGCTGCACGTCCTCCAGCGATTCGCGACGATAGGCTTTCAGCGAGCAACCATAGTCGTGCAAGGGCACGCCACCGATCCTCGAGATCAGCCAGTTGGCCATCTGTGAAGGAACTTTGCGCGTAATTAAGGGGTCCTGCCGGTTCTTTCGCCAGCCCGACACCACGTCATAACCCTCGTCCAATTTATCAAGCAAGCGCGCAATGTCTGCCGGATCGTTCTGCAAATCCGCATCCATAGGAATCAGCACCCGGCCGCGCGCGGCGTGAATCCCTGCGGCCATGGCCGGCGTCTGACCGTAATTTCGGCGCAAGGCGATTACCCGCACGCGCGGATCTTCAGCCGCAATTTCGCGCAACACCCCGAGGCTTCGGTCACTTGAGCCGTCATCGACGTAAATGATTTCCGACGTGCGTCCCAAATGGGCCAGCGCCAGATTCAGCTTTTCGTGCAGCGGCCGCAGGTTGGGCTCTTCATTGAAGACGGGCAGAAATACTGAGACGTCGGGCGGCTCGCTGCTGCGGCTCTGCGGATGATGATCGATCTCGGATGGTTCCTGATAGACTTTCATTCAATCATCTTTGCGCGCCACGCATACGATTGAGACCCCAAACGGAAACGACAACTTCCGGAGCCACCACCGTTCGCTGCCCAGTATTTTGCCAAGTACGCCGTTGAGTCCGCTAATCGTAATATTGTTTTCCGAAGCAGGTCGCACGCCGGTTAATCGCATTAACCATCGGCCCATTAGAATCGGCAGAAAAAATGTCACGTTAGCGTAGGTAATTCGTTCGGGCGTCAGCCCGGCAGCGCGCAGCTTCATCTGAAGCTCACCGGCCGTATAACGCCGGCGATGATGGCTGATATCATCCTGCACGCCCCACAAAAACATAAAGGCCGGAACAAACAGAAGCGCGCGGCCGCGCGGGCGCAGGACGCGCTGCATTTCCTTCAATCCCGCATCGTCGTCGTCAAGATGTTCCACCACGTCGAGAGCAGTCACCAAATCGAACGATGCGTCCTCGTAAGGCAAAGATTCAGCGGCGCCGTGCTTTACTTTTGCCAAACCACGTGCGCGGCAAAACTCGAGCGCTTCGTCTGAGACGTCAACTCCTTCAGCAACTCCATACGCTCCGAGCATTTGCAGGTTCGCGCCAGTACCGCAACCAACGTCCAAAATGCGCGGCCTTCGCTTGCCGATTTGACCGATTACGGCGGCAAGAAACGATTCGATGATTGCGCGCCGTCCGACAAACCACCAGTGACGCTCCTCGACCTGATACATGATCGAGTAGGTGTGTTGCTGCATCTCGCGCGGAAGCGGATTGGGGATGCCGTTGGCCTGGACAACCATCGGAAGAGATTCTAAACCCGTCGACATCATTCGCGCATCATCAATCGGGTCCCATTGAACCACCCGACAAATTTCCTGATCCCATCTTCGACGGGGGTCTGCGGATCGTAATTAAGCAGCCGGCGCGCTTTTCCAATGTCGGCAAATGTTTGCGGCACGTCCCCCGGTTGCAGCGGTTGCCAGTCAATTTGGGCTTTTTTGTCGAGGGCGGCCTCGAGCAAAGCAATCAACTCGCGCAGCTCAACCGTCCGCGATTCGCCAAGATTAATCACCTCGTAGTTGCTTTGGTCATAGTCAATCGCGGCGCGGACCCCGGCGATGATGTCGTCGACGTACGTGTAGTCGCGCCGCGTGGTGCCATCGCCGTAGACTGGAATTGGCTTGCCGTCACTGATCAGCCTGGCGAATTTGTGGATGGCCAGATCGGGCCGTTGTCGCGCTCCGTAGACGGTAAAGAAACGCAGGCAGACAACGCGCATCCGGTAGAGATGCGCGTAGGTGTGACAGAGCAATTCGCCGGCCGCCTTGGTCGCAGCATAAGGTGAGATGGGGTGGAAAATCGGATCGTCTTCACTAAACGGCACTTTCCGGTTCTCTCCGTAAACGGAGGATGATGACCCAAAAACAAATTGATTCACGCCGTGCTGACGAGACAACTCCAAAAGGTTTGTCGTCCCATTGATATTCGTTTCCACGTACAGTCGCGGTTCAGTCAACGAGGGCCGCACTCCGGCACGCGCAGCAAGATGCACAATACATTTGAACTTGCCTGCAGCGAAGATTTCGTTCAGCGAATAATAATCACGGATGTCCGCCTCGATCAGTTGGAAGTTTGGATTGGTCAGGCAGTTTTCGATGTTCGCGCGTTTGATTTCCGGGTCATAGAAGTCATTGAAGTCATCGACCACCGTAATCTGCCAGTCGCCTTCGCCTAACAAGCGATCGACCAGATGCGACCCGATGAATCCAGCGCCGCCAGTGATTAGAATGTTAGGCATTTTGGGTGCGCCGGCTTGACGGCGCTTTTTAATCTTATCGGTCTCGTCTGCGAATTAAGAAAGTGGCGTCAAGCCGCCGCACTCAAATTTCGTGATCGATTAGGCGCCTGTCTTATTTCCTGGCATAGATCCAAAGGTGCCAGCCCCAGCGTGCAGCCAGCGCAGCTTCGATAGATCGCGGTAACAGATTACCAACCAAGGGGATGAATCGCTTGTTTAGAAAATAGGCGCGCAGCTGGACGTCACGGAAGTGCTTAAACAGCTCGCGCGCCTCGCGGCGCGAATAGACGCGCGCCAGCGGGTTGCCGGCGCCGTCGGTGCTTTGATTCAACAGCTCGGCCGCTGAAAAGTTTCCCTTGGCATCTCTTAATGCGGCCGCGTGCGCGCGCAATGAATCGATTGGCTCGCCAGTCAAACGATTCACGATTTTAATGCCACTCTCGCTCCGTAGCAGACCGGCGCCCGCCCGCCGCAAAACCCTAATCCCGACCCGGTAATTGTAACTGCCGCGATGATAAAGCATAAC
>AP72_2010_repI_A001DRAFT_1000258_pt1 | contig 11979 bp, 10 predicted proteins | sample AmaPasrepliIA001_FD_9535 | JGI IMG/M metagenome (IMG submission 9535)
TTCTCCATCAGACACTCGCGGCTGCCGAAATCCTTTGGCTCGATCGGCGGATGGAAGATCACCTGGATTGTCGCTTTCTTGATGGCAAAGCGCGCCTTCGGCATAGCGTAATGTGTACCAACGATTGTCATCGGGATCACCGGTACCTGGCACTCCGCCGCCAGATAGAATGGCCCCTTCTTGAAGGGCAGCAACTTGCCATCGAATGAACGCTTCCCTTCCACGTAAATAATCATGTTGAGGCCCTTGTTGACTACGGCCCGGGCGGCGTTGACGGCTTCAATGCCCGCTTCGCGATTGCCTCGATCCACAGGAACCAGATCGCCCATTCGCATTGCGGTTCCGAGAATCGGCGTCTTGAACAATTCTTTCTTCACCATCACCGACGTGCGCCGTGGAATCAATGGAACTTGAATCGGGGGATCCAGATTCGACACATGATTCGTCATAAAGATGTAACTGCGGGAGTGATCGAAACGATCCAGACCAATTGCCTCGACGCGCACTCCGGAGAGCCACACTCCGCCGGTCGCGCCCCACATGAAAAGGCGGTAAAGAACACGGACGTTCCCGGTCAGCAGTGTCCAAGGAAATCCGATCAATGCTGCCACGGGTGCGGCTAGTGCCCAGAAAGTCAGCATGAGGATCGTTCGGATCATTGTGCGAGAGTCCTGGGAGCCGCCGTCAATTCGGCTTCTCCCTTGAGCCACGCGGCGCGGTGGGCGCGCTGCTCTGGCGTAACGTGATCCAACTCTTTCACCTGATACGATTGTTGCTCGTGGCCGGCGACTTTCCACTTGAGTTCACGCTCATGTCCGAACGAGCGAACCCTCACCGATACCGTATCGCCCGGGCTCAGCCGGGACAACCTTTGGTTCGTTTCTTCATTCACTGGTTTGCCTTGCACTTCGGTGATGATATCGCCGAGTTGCAGCCCGGCGCGCTCGGCTTCGCTGCCGCCCGTGATGTCGACGACCGACATCGGCCCGTCAAAATTTCGCGACGCTACAAAACCGGGATCGGGAACCGTTACCGTGAACTGATCCACGTGTAGGCCAATGTAGCGGAAGAAGTCATCCCATGGAATCTCGTCGGTGCCCGCAACGTACCTGGTAAAGAACCACCCTAAATCAGCGTGGGACACGGCCTCTGCCGCTTCGCGGACACCTTTGGAGTCTTCGAAGAAGACACCCTTCTTCGCATAGTTCGCGTTCATCCACTGAAATAATTCGCGGATCGATGCCTGTCCATGGCTGGCGTCGCGAATTGCCAGGTCGAGCATGTGACCGAGCAGGTCACCTTTGTTGTAGTACGAGATGCTGCGTTCCGGACGCCGGTAGTAATCGAATCCTTCGAGCCAGGTGTTGAGGCTGGATTCTTCCGCCGACTGCGTGCGGTGAGCAGGGCGGTTCTCAAGTTCTGATATCTGTTCGCTGAGATGGGAGAGAAATTGTCGCTCGTCGATCAGTCCTGCGCGGAGCTGTATGAAATCTTCGGCAGTGCTGGTCACACCTTCGCTAAACCAGAGGGCACGTGTGAAATTTTCCTTGGTGTAGTCGATGGGCTGAAGCGACTGCGGGCGAATACGCTTCACGTTCCATAGATGAAAAAACTCATGCGAGGTGACGGAATTCAACGGATGCAGGGTCCGCCGCAAGGTTTCCGCATTCAATTCAATTGCGGTCGAGTAAGCGTGCTCCATGCCGCCGCCAGCCGGACCGCGCGGGAAGTGATAGAAGAACGTGTAGGTGTCGAACGGACGATCATTCATCCACGTTGCCGCCGAGGACACGATCTTGTGCAGGTTGGATGTAATCTTTTCGGAATCGTAGTCAGAGGGATCGGCGTCAACAATAACGCGATAGTGCCCACCCGCTTCGTTGAAATCCGATTCGTGGAATGTGCCCATCTCGATGGGAGAGTCGACGAGGCGATCGTAGTTCTCGGCTTTGTACGTACCGTTTTCTAATTGCAGTGGAGTTGCAATGCGCCAGTCGTAGGGAACACGGTTGAAACGAATCGTGAATAACGTATCGCGCGCCTCCACGGGATACATCAGAATCTGCGCCAGATTGAAAAAGGCATGGTGAGAGTTGAACTGTGCACCGAATGGTCCTACCGAATCGACGAAGATCTGGTATTCCACGGTGCCACCGCCGGCAGCACCCTCCAGATGCCATCGGCCGTCGTCTTCGGCCCGGATCTTGAGCAGATTTCCCGTCTGGTCCTTGGCGTGAATCCAGTTCACGAACTGGGCGAAGTCACGAATCTGGTATAAGGCATTCCACACGGGAAGCTGCAGATCGCGCTCCGCAGGTCCAGGCGGCAGAATGATCTGCACGTTGACGAGGTGCCTCTCGGCAGATTCCAGTGAAATGGTGTATGCCACATCGGCGGCGGACGAGACGACCAGCACCGTGGTGCAGACCGCGACTTGGATGATGCGGTGAATCCGGTGACGGGTCATTTGTGGCTGGCCAACTCCCGTAGACGCGCTGGAAGTTTCTCGTAAATGTCTCCGAAGCCACCGTTGGACAGAATCGCGACTACATCTCCGTGGCGCAGTTCGGGAGCGACGGTCTGGACAATTGCGTCAGCGTCGGCGAGAAGCCGCGCGGAGCGGCCGTTTTGCTGGATCTCAGCTGCTAGCGCGGGAAGTTCGAGACGCTCGTTTTCAGGAACAGCTTCCGATCGGAAGACATTGGCGACAATGACTTCGTCCGCTCCCGCGAGACTGCGGGCAAGGTCGCTCTGCAGGACACGTCGGCGGAGTGTGTTGGAACGCGGTTCGAGGATGGCCCAGAGACGGGCGCCGGAGTAGCGAGCGCGAAGCGCTTTCAGAGTTCCGGCAATTGCCGTGGGATGGTGCGCGAAGTCGTCGATGATGGTGATGCCGTTGACCTGCGCTTTCACTTCCAGCCGGCGTTTGACACTCTTGAAGGCCTTGAGGGCCCCAGCAATCGCGTCTTTCGAGACGCCACAACGAAAAGCAAGCGCGGCCGCAGCCGTAGCATTCCACACGTTGTATTCGCCTGCCAATGGGAATTCGAGATCGGCCCACGACTGGCCATCGTGGTGCACATTCCAGGTGGTGTGGCCGGCATCGAAGCGGAGATCTGCAATCTTCCAATTCGCGCGTTGCCCGGCACCGTAGCGTTCTACCGGACAGAATGCTTTCGCGAGACAACGTTCGAGACTGGCGCTATCCGTGGCGTTTCCGACTGCGCCATCAAAGGCGGTGATGCGGCCGCGACGAGGTACAAGATTCACCAAGCGCTTGAAGGCGATTTCCACGGCGTCAAGATCTTTGTAGATGTCGGCGTGATCGAATTCCACGGAGGTGAGAATGATTGAGTCGGGAAAGTAGTGAAGAAACTTCGGTCCCTTGTCAAAGAACGCAGTGTCGTATTCGTCGCCTTCCAGAATGAAATGTTTGCCGTTGCCGAGATGAAAGCTCGATCCGAAGTTCTCCGCGATGCCTCCGATCAGAAATGAAGGATCGAGTCCGGCGAAGTGAAAAATCCACGAGAGCATCGAAGTCGTCGTTGTCTTGCCGTGCGTGCCGGCGACCACCAGCACTTCCTTGCCTCGCAGAAATTCGTCGTGCAGTAATTGAGGTAGAGAGCAGAACGCCAGACGGTGATCCAGCACGTGTTCGAGTTCAGGGTTGCCGCGGGAGATGGCGTTACCGACGACGATGAGGTCGGGCTTGGGTTCGAGATTCTTCGGATCAAAAGGCTGCGCGATCGGAATATCGAGGCTGCGCAGGAAGTCCGACATCGGCGGATAGGCTGCCGCATCGGAACCGGTGACGCGATGTCCCCGTTCCTTCAGCATCCCCGCGAGAGAGGCCATGGCGGTGCCACAAATGCCGATCAGGTGAATGTGCTTTGCATTGCTCATGCTTTTGAACGGCTTGCTCCTTGGTACTCGAAACGACTACCGGGGCTAAAACCCCGCCCTATCGAACCCTAACGCGGCCCTAAAGGGCCGCTCTTCCACGTTAACCACATAAGCCTATGTGTCCGCTCTTGCACGGCAACTCACATAAGCTTATCTATCCGCCCCTTCCACGATAACTTACATAAGCCTGGACATCCGCAGCCTGGACATCCGCAGCCTGGACATCCGCAGCCTGGGCATCCGCAGCCTGGGCATCCGCTCTTCGACCGTAACCTTCATAAACCTCGTTCCACTGACTCTTCACAAAATCACGGACGAGTCCAGGATTTCCAGTTTTACGGTGTTGCCCCTGACCGACAGGCTCGCTTGTACGCCAAAAGGCAGAGTCAGGTTTCCGGAGGTCACGTGGCCGGACTTCACGCCGAAGGCTACTGGAATTCCGAGATCACCGACTATTCTCAGGACAACCTCTTGCAATGCGTAATCCTGCGATGGCGACTGCATGCAGTCGATCATCTCTCCAAAGATAATCCCGCGTATTGCGTTGAGATGTCCGCCCAACTTCAACTGCATCAGCATGCGGTCGATCTGGTAGGGCTTCGCCGCGATATCTTCCGCGAAAAGAATCTTGCCCTCGGTGTCGACTTCATAAGGCGTTCCGAGTGAAGCAACCAGGATCGACAAGCATCCGCCATAGAGCACGCCTTCGCCGACGCCGTCGACTAGTCCAATTGCCTCGGTGTTTAACGACACGGTCCAGGGCGAGCTTTGCGACAACGCCGATTGCCACGATGAAGAGTCGACTCCGTTCGCATGGGTCCAATCCTTGGCGGCCATTGGGCCGTGAAAGGTGACCAGGCCGGCAGCGTCGATGAAATGAGTTAGCAGGCAGGTGAGATCACTATAGCCGATGAAGATTTTCGGGTGCGCCTTGACCTTCTCAAGATTGAGTCGAGGCAGGAGGTAGTTTGCTCCATATCCGCCTCGGGCACAAAGGATCGCGCTTACGTCGTCTCGCTCGAACATGTTTTCCAGTTCGCGGACTCTGCGGTCCACTGATCCCGCAAAATACAGATCGCGATCCAGAATCGAATCTTGATAGAAAGCTCTGTATCCGGCTCGCTGCAGAGCCTCGCATCCCGCGTCAAGATCCGCCCGCTTGATATTGCTGGCGGGCGCAATGACACCGATGGTGTCTCCGGGACGAAGCGCGCGCGGCTTGACGAGTTGGGAAGTGGAAGCAGACATCGACAACCGAGAGGCTTGAGCAGCCTTGCTCAACTCAGAAAAAATTCTCCTTGGCACAACAGGCGTGCCGGACCGCGCAAATAGATGTTATCGCCCACGCGACGTACGGTCTGGGTCCCGCCGGGAGCCTGGACTTTCACGAGTGAATCTGCACGGCCCGTAGTCATGGCGGCTACGGCAGATGCACATGAGCCGGTGCCTGACGAACGAGTCTCGCCCGCTCCGCGTTCGAAAAAACGGGCGCGCAGATCGAACTTGCTGTCAGCTACAACGTATTCGATGTTCACCCCTTCAGGGAACTGCGGCAGTTTTTGAATCTCAGCGGCCTGCGCTTGCCAGCTACGCATGAACTCCGTAACGAACACGACAAAATGGGGATTGCCCATAGATACTGGGACCCCGCGCACTTCTCCGCAGCTGATTGTCACTCCAAGTTCGGGCTCAACCACTGCCTTCCCCATTTCGGTTTCAAACTCGTAGTCCGAGTTCTGGCGTCCTGTGAGAGAACAAATCTTCATTCCCGCTCCGGTCAGAACCGAGACACGTTCCTTGCCTTCGATGGCACAGACATAAGCGGCGACGCAGCGCGTACCGTTGCCCGAAATTTCGGCAGCGGATCCATCGGCATTGATCAGGCGGATCTCGACATCCGCAGAGAAGTGCGGGGACATCCATTCGATACCATCGGCCCCGACACCGTCGTGGCGATCGCAGATTCGCCGAGTGAAGTCGGCAACGTCATGAGGAGCGACGGCGGTATCAATCAGCAGAAAATCATTGCCGCAGGCGCTGGCTTTTATGAATGGAATGCTGCGTACGTTCTTCACTCGCGTTCCACCCGTCCGAGCGAAACGGCACTCTGAAGCACGGTCGAGGCCTTGAGCTGACTCAGTAATTGTTTCTGCTCGCGGCTGCAGCCCTCGACATCGAACTGCAGGCGAACGTGCATTCCTGTATCACCTGTGGCGATGTTTTGCATCATGCGGTGATGCGCTTCGAGGATGCGGTTGACCTCGCGGGTAATCTCGTCGACGCTACCGCCGGTAACTTCGTAACTGGTTATCAACTGTTTGACGTTGAAAGTCTCTTCCAGATGTCCAAGGATAAAAAGGGCAAGCAGCACCAGAGCGGTCGCAAAACTGGCGGTGAGGTAAAGGCCGCCGCCTGCCGCCATCCCGACCGACGCCACCACGAACAGAGTTGCAGCTGATGTAAGGCCGGTGGTCAGGCCGCGAGTGTGCAGGATGGAGCCCGCACCGATAAAGCCTATGCCGGGGATGATCTGGGCCGCTATTCGCGCTGCGTCTGAGGGTATGCCGGCCAGGCGCTGGGAGAGAAGAGTGAACATGGCCGCGCCGAAACAGATGAACATGTTCGTGCGCAAGCCAGCGGCGCGATGCTTGAATTCACGTTCCAGTCCGATCAGGCCGCCCAGGATTGCCGCTACCAGGAGCCGAAAAATCGAACTGCTGACAATCCCGCTCGCTACTTCACGGCTCATCAAGTCAGTGAGGTGATGCCAGTGCATGCGAACTTCCCAGTTCCCTTTTGTTTCGGATGGCCGGATTTTACCATTCAGGCAACGTGCTACTCGATTACCCGGCTGATTACCGCACGCGGTACAGAGCAGCGCGTGGCTGCCCGGATACGTGGACTTCCACCAGTTCCTGCAGATGCAAGTCGCGCACAGCTTGCCAGACTGGATCGCCTTCGAACGCGAGGATGTAGTCGGCGTACTTCGGGGGATCGGCAAGCGCACGCTCCCACAGACCTTCGGGATCGGTCGGCTGCTTCCATACGCGGTGATTGCCTTCGTTGATCGTCTGCTTCAAGGGAATTCCGGCGCGCTCCACGGCGCCAACGTGGTCGCCGACATACATCAGCAGCGAAGCATTCGGAGGTAGCTTGTCGAGCCAACCGGCGAGTTGGATCTCGAGCTGGTTGCGGGTCTTCATGTTAATTTCGGCTTCCTGCAAGCACATCGGCCCCGCGCGCCAGACACGGCTGTAGCTGGCCAGAATAAAAGTCAGAAGCGCAAGAACTGCGGCGAAGCGCAGCCGCCAGTTCCAGTTCGGAGTGCGCAGAACAAGACCGACTAGAACAGCAATGGCCGCGCAGAATGCTGGTAATAATTGCAGTCCGTAGCGCACGTTGTAGTGGCTGAAGGGCCACCACTGCGGGACAAAAATCGGCACACCGCTGTAAGCAATTGACAAAGCATAAAACGGAACGGGTATCAGCAACCCCAATAGTGACGAAGCCGAAGCCCCATACTGCCGATAGAACTCATAGCGATAAAGCACAACTGGAGTAACCACGGCCGCCGCGGCGAGCAGAAGCCACAGCCGCTGCAGCCATTCGTTGGCAGCGACGTTATTCTCAGCTGCTTTCAGGAAGAATCTTGTCGCGACGATCGGATTTCCACTGCCCGGATGGCCGGGATTGCCGGCGCTTTCCGTTCGGCGCTCGATGGCCTTGGCAGAGTACGGGCCATTTTCGAACTCGAGCGGGTTGCGGTAGACGATGCCGTTGTAGGCAAGCCAGAGCGCAGGCGCAGCGGCCGTGATCAGGAGAAACTTGATCATTGCCCCGCGAGTGCCCAATACAAGGGTATTCATGGTGATGGGAAGGCGATCTTCGAGGGTCACGCTTCCACGATCAGTTGAGGAGGATGAGTGCTTCCACCATCTGATGAGAGCCACAAGTGCGAGGGCCACGGCGAGAAACCAGCCGTCATAACGTGTGAGGCATGCCCCGGCAAGGCATAGGCCGCATTTCGTGAGAGCAGCGGGATTGCCCCGCAGCCATTCACTGAAGTACACGATCGACCAGATGAAGAACGCAAGATAGACGGCTTCTCCCATGGCAGTCGACTGCATGTACATCAGGTTGGGATTCGAAGCATAGATGAGAGCCGCCATCCAGGCCGCGGTACGCGCCACTACATCCGGAGGATTCGCGCCCGCCAGGGCTCCTCGGGTCAATCGGAACATGCCGACTACGCCGAACACGTATCCGATCATGGAAGGGATTGAACCGCCGGCTCCGCTCTGCCACATCCTCAACGAGGTCAGGAAAGGAATCATCAACAGATGCGGAAGCGGTAGCCAGACTGTGCCGAGCTGCAGTGGGCCCGGAGTCCTCGAGTCGAACACACGGCGCGCAATGTTGATGTGAGCCACTGCGTCGCCGTACAGCAGCACCTGCCCATTCTTGAAATAAAAGAGAAACGTGAAGATCGAGACGCAAGTCGCAAGCCAGGCGAGCAGGGCGATATCGGAATCACCCGGGGCGGACAGCTTATTTTTCAACCGCTTTGGCATCGTGCGATGTTTGCGACGTTATCGGGACTTGGGCTTACTGGTCGTCTCGCTGCAATGACGGAAACTTCAGCCTAACACCAAAGCTTTCAGTCGAGATGAGTCAGTTCGCGGAAGATTTGGAAGCGCTCATCGATTTGTTCTCGAGTGAGCGTACGCAGACGCTCGGGGCCGAATTGCTCGACCACAAATGACCCCATAACGCTGCCGTAGAACATGGCGCGTTTGAGGACCTCGCGGTTGATTTCCGGTTGCGAGGCGAGGTAGCCCATGAATCCTCCGGCGAAAGAGTCTCCGGCGCCAGTTGGATCTTTTACTTCCTCTATCGGCAATGCGGGAGCGCGGAACGGGTGGTGCCCGAAGCCGAAGGCTCCCTCGCGAAAGAAAATGGTCGCACCGTACTCTCCGTGCTTGATGACGAGAGCTTTCGGCCCCATGGCCATCACTTTTTGCGCTGAGCGCGGCAGATTCGTCTCATGCGCCAGCATTTTGGCCTCGGTGTCGTTGATCAGCAGGACGTCGACTAGTCTCAGCGTCTCAGCCAGTTCCTTGGGCGTGCCATTGATCCAGTAATTCATGGTGTCGCAGCCCACCATTCGAACGCGATTCATCTTGCGGCGGACGTCGGCCTGCAGCGTCGGCTGGATATTCGCGAGAAACAAATAGTCGGAGTCTTCGTATTCCTTCGGGATGCGCGGCCTGAAGCTCTCGAAGACGTTCAGGTGCGTGAAGTCGGTTTTTGCTTCGTTCAAATTTTCGGTGTAAGTGCCTCCCCAGCGGAAGGTCTTCCCTGCCGCGCGCTCGACGCCGCGGATGTCGATTCCGTGATCGAGGAATACTTTCTCCTGTTCGGGACCGAAATCGTCGCCCACGACAGCGACCACGCGAACCTTGGTGAAGTAGCTGGCTGCGAGCGAGAAATAAGTGGCTGCTCCGGCCAGAACATCTTTCACGCTGCCGGAGGGTGAAGTGACGTCGTCGAATGCGACCGAACCTACGACCAGTATGCTCATGCGCTCTTTCAGGTTCCTATCGTGCTGTGTCAAAGCGTTAACCACAATGGACACGAAGTAACACGAAGGAATGAATTTTCTATTTCTTGGCTTGCAGATACTTCCCCACGATCAGCTTCAACTTCTTCTTTGTAGCGGGTGGAATCTTTTTGGGATCCGTGAGCATAGCGTGCGCTAGTGCTGCGCCGCATTTGCAGGAGCGCTCGCGAGGCATGTCGGCGACTGTTTGTCGGACCACCTTCGCGGCATTCTCGGCATTCTTTACCAGAACCGCGACGATCTGATCCACCGTGACCGAGTCGTGATGCGGATGCCAGCAGTCGTAATCGGTGACCATGGCGACAGTGACGTAACAGAGTTCCGCTTCGCGGGCCAGTTTGGCTTCCTGCAGATTCGTCATGCCGATCACGTCCATACCCAGGCCGCGATAGACATTCGATTCGGCTTTGGTCGAGAATTGCGGGCCCTCCATGCACAGATAGGTGCCTCCGCGCTTGCCGACCACGCCCACTTTTTGGCAGGCGTGCGCAACAACCGAAGCCTCTTCGCCACAAACCGGATCGGCAAAGGCGACGTGCGCAACGATGCCGCCGCCGAAGAACGTGTCCACGCGATGACGGGTGCGATCGAAAAACTGATCAGGGATCACGAAATCCAACGGCCTGTGCTCTTCCTTCAGGGATCCAACTGCGGAGATGGAAACAATACGCTCGACACCAAGTTGTTTAAAGCCGTGGATATTGGCGCGAAAGTTCAGTTCGCTGGGGAGAAGGCGGTGTCCGCGTCCGTGACGCGCGAGAAAAGCGACTTTACGGCCTTCCAGCATGCCGCAGACGTAGGGGTCAGACGGCGCGCCAAACGGGGTTTTGAGCCGGATCTCCTTGACTTTCGTCAGACCGGGCATGGAATAGAGTCCGCTGCCGCCGATGATTCCGATTTCTGCTTGGGGCAAAGATCCTCCAGAGCGTGGGGTGCGTTGAGACAAACTGGTGATTATACAGGAGGGATTTAGGGTTCCTTCGTTGAGAGGTCACGGTCGCGGCACGACGGATGCCTCCCATTCCCTACAACCGGAGACAGCATACAATTTTCATATGCGCGCTTTGATGACCGGGTGCTTGCTCGCCCTTCTAAGCAATTCTGCTGTGGGTCAAGTGAAAAATGCGGTCACCGTTCCCGCTACGATTGACCATAACCGCGTAGTGATTCGGGGTGATGTTCAGTTGCCCGATGGATCGACACTGGCTGTTCGCGTGTGGGTCGATAATGGCAATCCAGATTTGTCCATGTCGCGGCGCCTGGCAACTGCGTTGGCGCTGCCAGTAAAATGCGGCGATCAGGAATGCTATTCCCCATCTCCCTCTTCTCTGCTGATTGGCGGCATGACCATCCCACTCGCCGCATTGAAAGAAGCAAAATTCCCATTGCGTCCGGTGAATCAGGCGGCCGTACTTGCTCTCGGCATGGATGCCGAGATGAATCTGCCGTCCAGCGTTCTCCGCAAGTACGACGTGCTGGTTGACTTTGTCGAGCATAAGTTCTCGATCGGCCCGCCAGGTTCAATTCGCTTTCGGGGGCCGTCGGCCAAGGTCCACGTCAACGCTGAGAATGGCTTGATACAGGTTCCCAGCCAGATCGAAGGCAAAAAGTACAACCTAGCGCTCGACGTGGGATCGTGCATCAGCTTTCTTTCGGAGGAAATTTTCGACAAGCTGGCCGCAGCTCATGTGGATTGGCCACACATGATCGGCGCTGTGGGCTCGGCCAACATGTGGGGCGCGCCCGAAGAAACGAAGTGGAAAGTGATGCGGCTGGACCGATTGCAGTTTGGGCCTCTGTTCCTGGCAAGTCCTGCGATTGTGGCACTACCGAAATCCACACTCGATTTTTTTGAGAAGCGAGCCGGAACCCCGACGGTAGGCGTGGTGGGGTCGAACCTTTTTGTCAATTATCGCGTCGGTCTCGACTACGCACATTCCACGGTCTATTTCGAACTCGGTCGTCCATTTAACTTTCCCGATTTCGATGTGGTGGGACTCATTCTGCGCCCGGAAGGTGACGGACCCTTCACCATTCTGGGTGTGGCGGATTTTGAGGGAAAGCCGTCAGTCGCTACAGGAAGCGACGGCATACAGGTGGGAGACCATCTTGTCGCGGTGAATGATCTGCCGGTGCAAGGTGTGACGATGGGGCAAGTGTGGTCGCTGCTCGGCGGAACGCCGGGTAAGGAGAAGAAGTTGACCGTTGAGCGCGGGGGAAGGCAGTTCAGCGTTGTCGCCCGGGTGCAGCATTTTCTGGCGGAGAAGCGGAAGGTAAGTCAGGGAAAATAGTGTGGCGCTTTTGGCGCTCGCCGCTGGACAACCATGCTAAGGGCAGGCGATGGCGGCGGTCCCACGCGTGTATTCCTATTTAGCGGCGGACGGAGCGCTGAATACTTCTTTCTCTAAGGTTGCTGTCGTGGCGTCGTCGAGACTTTCGGTTACGAATACTGTGTC
>AP72_2010_repI_A001DRAFT_1000259_pt1 | contig 11960 bp, 13 predicted proteins | sample AmaPasrepliIA001_FD_9535 | JGI IMG/M metagenome (IMG submission 9535)
GCGCGCGCCGAACCCCATCGGCGTCGAAATCGGTGCCGTAGACTGGCGTGCCTGGTTGCTGCCGCCACGAGTCGTCGATGTCACCAGCATCGACGCCATCGAATCCGAGTTCATCAACCAATCCCAAGACTATGGCCTTGGCGCGCTCGTCATCGCCGGCGACTGGCAGCGCGATCCGGCCGGGAGTGCCCGCGGGCGTGCCTGAACTCAGCAGATGTGCTGCGTAGATGTTGTTAAAAGCCTTGACGACAGGTCGTCCCAATTGCTGCGAGACCCAGCGACTCTCCGATAACCCATCTTCGATTCCGGCGATGCGCCCATCCCGCTGTTGTGGATAATAGTTGCTAGTATCAACGACGACTGCGTCATCAGGAGTGGCGGCGAACAAATCACGCGGCAACTCAGGAATATTTTTCAGTGGAATGGTTACGACTACTACGTCGCCACGTTTCGCTGCCTCTGCGACAGTTACAGGCGTGGCCCCAGTCTCTGCAGCGAGATCTGAGAGACTCTCAGGTCCCCTTGAATTCGCTACAAACACTTTGTGACCGAGTGCGCTAAACCGGCGAGTCAGATTACCGCCGATGTTTCCCGCGCCAATGATGCCGATGTTCATCCTGCTCGCTCCTTTTCACGCTGACCAGCTGTCGGACTAACTGTTGCCTCAAGTACTTAATCGCGCAGATAGTGACAGCTGTAACTCCCCGGATGCTCACGCAAATAATCCTGGTGCCGATCCTCTGCGCGATACCAGGTGGATGCCGGTTCAATAGTCGTCGTTACCGGACGCTGCCAGTCTCCCGACGCGTTGACGCGCGCCCTTACTCGCTCCGCAATGATCTTCTGCTCCGGCGTCTGCGGAAATATCGCCGAGCGGTATTGAGTGCCAACGTCATAACCTTGACGGTTAAGCGTCGTCGGATCGTGCAACTTGAAGAACCATTTCTCCAGTAAGTCTTCGTAACTAAGTACCGTTGGATCGAAGGTTATTCGGATCGCCTCGGCATGCCCTGACCTGCTGTGATGCGTGTCGGCGTAGGTCGGATTTTCCAGCCAGCCGCCCGTGTACCCGACTTCGGTAGTGATCACTCCTGGCACGTCGCGCAGAATTTCTTCGACACCCCAGAAGCAGCCGGCAGCGAGCACCGCTACCTCTGTCGGCCTCTCACCCACGATTACCGAGCGAATCCTTTGGTCCTGACTATTCACGTCTGTGTCGGTCACTGAGGCAGTTCCCTTCCGCTCTGCTCCGCGGCCATGTACGCCGCGTACCACTCAGACCAGTTCGCATCGCGCACCCCAGTTCGTTTCTCGTGCTCTCCATGCGCCGCTTCAGCACGCCGCATCGCGGTAGCCAGATCTGTCACCGAGCCAAAGGAAGTCACACCGGAATCGATGCGGCCGGGCAGTCGCGTCGTAATTTCCTGCAGCAGCCAGCTATTACCGTCGGGATCGCTGAACAGCGCACGCGACCGATAAGTGCCACGATTAGGATCAAGACCCGTAACCGGTCCCTGCGGTGTAATATGAAAGATCTCACCTACGTCGATGCCCGCAGCGAGCAGATCGTTTCGGGCAGCATCGATATCAGAGACAATCAGGTAATTTCGCTGGGCCGAACCGGGCGCGGCTGAAGTCAGGTTCTTGCCAAATTGGATCGAGCACGAAGAACCGTGCGGTGTGAATTGATATACACCCGAGCCGGGCGGTGTCACATCCTGTCGCCATCCCAGCTTGCGGTAGAACGCCTCTGCGCGTCCTGCATCTGAAATCGGGATGACGATTACTTCAAGTTTCATATCGACTGTTTTGAGGCCAACGTTCGCTTCGGCAGTTTTCTGGCCAGTTGTTTCGTTCACGATAGTCCCTCCCTTTCAAAATTAAGAAGCACGAACGGAAGTAGTCAGCGGCAGCTTCTAATTCGTCTACGCTGTTGCTGCGGCGCTTATTTTATAGTTACGCGCTTCGATGGCCTTTAAAGTATTCCCAAACCATTTTTCCAACTGTCCTTTGCCGATGATTCCGAGGAACGCGCCGACCAACTTACCTTTCAGGTTCTTTCCGTCGCGGACGATCACCACGTCTACATCAGTGGTGCCGTTAGGTTGTGCCGTTAACGTATAGGTGTGACCTGACCGCCCTCCCCACATGTTTGAGTCAGTGGTCGTAAGCACGATGTGTCTGGGATCGGACCAATCGTAATTCAGTCTCTCCCAAATGCCGCCTGAGCCCTCTGTGACGTCGGCATGGTTTGTGCCTTTCTCATGAACTTTCAGGTAATCGTCTGTGCTGTTGCCGAAGAGCTGTGCGCGACCAGGACCGAAATCAGTGAGCCCGGCAATGAATTGCTCAGGCGTTGCCGTGGTATTCAGTTTGAAGTGAATGGTTGACATATATGCTCCTTGCTCAATTCTTCATAAGTCCGTCTTGGCTTGCATGTCATAAACCAAGCTGCCCAGGTTCATTTCCGCGCCTCTCGTTTGAAAGCCGTGTTCAAACGCCGCCTTCGTAAGTTGTTGAAATTCATTTGTGCGCGTGCCCTCCAGGAAGAGATCGGAATCGCCCTGGATGTCCTCAATGCTCGGCAGGCAGATCGCGTTGACGCGCTCTTTAACGGTCGTATGTCCCATGGCCGGAAAGCTGGCAATCCGTTGGGCCAATGATTTGACGAAGGCATCAAGCTCGGCCGCTGGTAACGCTCGATTGATCCAGCCGTATCGCTCGGCCAGATCCGCGTCGTAATCCTGTGCGCTCAACATCACTTCGAGCGCGCGTCCGCGGCCCATCAGTCGTGCGAGATGTTGCGCGCCGCCGGCGCCGGGAATGACACCAAACGAAGGCTCGAACTGTCCGAAGATCGCCGACTCGCGGGCAGCAAATCGCATGTCGCATGCCAGAATGAATTCGCTGCCCACGCCGCGCACGCGGCCTTCGATCTGCGCGATTGACACGAGGCGACTGGCGCTCAAATGGCGGAGCATCAGTCCGATCGAAGACACGCCATCCAGTTTCGCTGCCGCTTCCCGGTTCTCTTTTATACGCGTGACGTCGACGTGCGAAATGAAGTAATCGGGGTCGGCGCTCTTGAAGACAAGTACCTTAATGGTTTCGTCAGCTTCGGCTTGTTGAATTAGCGAGACGAAATCACGGATCAGCTCAGGCCCCTGAAGATTCATCGGTGGCGCATCGATGGCTGCGAATACCACCGCATCCTCACGATGTACCTTCAGTTTCTCGAAGATGAATTCTGGACTTGCTTGCGGTGTGCTCATGGTTCTTTCCTCATTCTATATAGTTCTTTCCTCATTCTATATAGAAGCTCGCGCCCCGACTACGTCGTTGGGTAGTCCCAAACGTCGGGTGGGAGCTTATCTTTGAGCGCCGCATACATCGCATCGCGGAACAGTCTCAGGGCCGGGTATGGACGGAGCGCAATGGTCCGCTCTACAATCAATCCCTGATCGTCATCGACGATAACCTCTAAGCTCTCAAACTTGTGGCCATCCATGGTCCCAAGCCAGCGCAGAAAGGTCGTGTGCTCATCGAGCTTAAACTCTGCTGTATAGGTACCGTGACCACGTGTGTTGCTCGACTGAGCGAAAATCGCCGCGCAGACTTCACGCCCCTCGGCGGGCTTTATCAGGATAGGGCTGTTGAATACGATGTTTTCGGCGAGCAGCCCGGCCACTTGGGCAGGTGTAGGGTTACCGGCTTCGCGTAGTTTGCGTAAAGGATGCATTGTGATTCTTCCTATTCTCTGCTAACTGCGCTCTGACTACTTTCAGGGGAAAAGTCGCTGGCGAGCAAATCGGGGTTAACGCCTTCAATGAGCCATTCGAGTAATTCGTAATCTGCGAACACTCCCTCTACAGCGAATGGATCCTGCTTGAGACAGGACATCGCTTCTTCTCTGTCGACTGCGTTGTAAACAAAGAGGCCTCCCTGGTCGTTCACGAAGGGCCCTGCCAAAGCCAATTTGTTCGCGCTCTTAAGAATTTGATCGTATTTCCAATGCGCCGGGCGAGCGGTCGTCAGTCTCGATCTGTCGGCACTGTATTTCGCGTAGTTCGGGAATAATCTGATTTGCTTATTCTCGCTGACGTTTTGGTCGCCAGATCGATTTGCTTTCGTAAGAAGGTCGAGATTCACCCCGCGAAGACGCCATTCGGTGATCTCGTAACTGCTCAATGCGTTTGCGAGAGTGAACGGGTCTTCTTGCGCAAAGGTTAGCGCTGCGTCTTTCGAAACGGCTTCGTAGACAAAGAGCAACCCAATACGCCGGCCCTCATCATTCAAGAGTGGTCCACCAATCGCCAGCTTGCCTTCCTCTCGCAACCGATCTGCGTAGGCAAAATGGGCCGTGCGGACGTCCGCAATCCTGTCCAGGTCTCTATACTTTACAAAGTTGACGAACTTCATGGACTAACTCACGACCGCAGCGATTTGAACGCTGCTCGCATATCAGCCGTGAACTCCGCCGGCTTCTCCCAAGCCGCAAAGTGCCCGCCTTTGTCGTGACGGTTGTAGAAAATGAGTTTGGGATATGCTTTCTCCGCCCAACTCTTCGGCGCCTGGTAGATCTCTTCGCCGAAAGCGCTGACTGCGACGGGAATCTTGAGACCTCTCACGTCGAAGAAGCCACCACCGGGCGGAAGGGTATGCCGAGTGTCCCAATAGAGACGCGCTGAGGAGATCGCGGTGTTCGTCAGCCAATAGAACGTGATGTTGTCGAGGACGTCGTCCGGCGTCAGCCCTTCCGGCTTGCCGTCGAATGACCGCGCAATCATTTGATAGCTACGAATGTCATGGTCAATCATCCATGCGGCCAGACCTACCGGAGAATCGGCGATGCCGTATAACGTCTGGGGCCGATTGTTCATTTCCAGAGCGTAGCCCAAACCGTTCTTGTAGAAATCAATCAGCTGGTCCCACGCTTTCTGCTCGTCCGGCGACAGGCCGGCCGGCGACGGACCACCCATGCCAAGCGCGCGAGAGACATCCGGGGGAACGGTGGCCGACATGTTGGTATGGATGCCGATCAACCCTTCGGGTTGTTGCAGGGCCATCACCTCGGACACAGCATTGCCCCAGTCACCGCCCTGCGCCACGTACCTCGTGTAACCGAGGCGCTGCATCAGCGTCGCCCAAGCCTTTGCTATGCTAACCGGATTCCAGCCGGGCTTCGTCGGCTTCGCGGAGAACCCGTAGCCTGGCAGAGATGGAATCACTAAATGGAAAGCTTCGTCCGCAGTGCCGCCGTTTGCTGTCGGGTTTGTGAGCGGCTCGATGATCTTCAACTGCTCGATGACAGAGCCAGGCCAACCGTGCGTCACAATCATCGGCAATGCATTCTCATGCTTTGAACGAACATGAATGAAGTGGATGTCGAGACCGTCGATCTCGGTGACGAAGTGCGGGACGGCCTTAAGTTTCGCTTCGCCTTTGCGCCAGTTGTAGTCAGTGCCCCAGTAACGGGCGAGCTTCTGCATCGTGGCGAGTTGCACGCCTTGCGACGCATCATTGACCAATTCACGTTCAGGCCATTTCGTTGCGTTGACGCGTCTACGCAAGTCGGCAAGCTCCGCATCAGTGAAATTGAATTCAAACGGGCGAATCGCAGTTTTGTCGGTGGCCTGTTCGGTAGCTGTCGTTTGCGTCATGATGTTCTCCTTGTTATTTGTGCTCGCCCGCGGGTTGGCGAACGCTTCGGCAACACCCCTGGGGCTCAGAGCGACTCCCAGACCTAACATCGAACTCACCTTGAGAAAGCGCCGGCGTGACCTGTCGTTCGTTTGTTTCATCATGTTCTCCGATCTGATTGGCATCAAGGTGTGTACTTACTGAAGATGAAATCCCGATCTGTAATCTTCTGGTGGCACGGAAAGCACGATTTCATCGCTGCCTCGTCCGTGGGTTTGCCGTCCTTATCAAATGATGAGTATCCCCAGCCGCCAGTCGCAGCGTACTTTTTCGAGTCCTTGACCATGAATTGCAGGTAGGCTTCCGTCGGTGAACCGGCCACGAAGGATTGGTCATTCCCAAAGACTTTGTTGTTTTCGTCAGACGGGACAAAGCTCCAGGCTATGCGGCCGACGATGGCGCCTTCGGGAAACGGGAGCTTGCCTTCGCGATACGCTTTGATCGCAATGTCGTTTCCCAGGACGACGCGAATGTCGTTGAGTTGGCCCGCTTCGTGGGCCACCGAGACTACCTTCCAGTCACGATAGCCGGCGGGAATTTTCTTTACGAAGATTGGGGCGGCCTCTTGAGCCGTTGCGTGGCGGGATGTAATCACCGTGACGACGGCCACGCCGGCCAGCGTTGCCGCTACGACCAGTAAAAAGGCATTTCGTTTCATTACTGAACTCCTTCAAATTTGCGGTCGTTGAATTCATAGGCGACAACGGCTCGGAGTAAACCACGAGTCCCAGAGCGAATCCATTGCACTAAAGTATCGATCGGTTGACACTTTGGTTACGGTCCTCAGAGCCAAACCCAACTCTCTGATGGAGATTCAATCGTGAGCCCTGTCATCGATTTGACGTCCGAAGGCTTGTTTCCCCGTTTTCGAGACCCGCATATACGAGCCGAGTAAAGAAAGGTGGATTGATCACGAACTTGCCCTACTTATCGTCGTAGGCAGCCGTCGGTTTCGCGGCGATGACTTCATCGAGAGATTTCCCCTGATTCTTTAAGCGCGACACATTGTCGCGGATGCCCACCAGCATGTCGCGAAATTCAAGCAGATGGGCTTTGTTCCCAACTGGTCCATGACCTGGCACAATGATGGTCTTATCTGTCGCACGCACGAGCGCCGTATTGACCCAGCGAATCATACCATCGATGCCGCCCCCCGCGGCTTTATCGATAAACGGATACACGCCGTTCCAGAAGGTATCGCCAAGGACCAGCACATCGGCTTGTTGAAGTAAACCGAAAGATCTCCATCCGTGTGGCCGCGGTCAAAGTTCTTCATAACTATGGTTTCGCCGTCGAACTTAAGCGTCTTGTCAGTTTTAAAGGTTATTGTGGGACGAGCCTCCGCCGGCCATGGCTGAAAGGTATAGTTCCAGTCTTCAACTCGCGTGGTGACCGAGAGATGTTTGAGCGTGTTCTCCTGAGCGATGATCGTCGCGCTCTGATCCGCGTAAGTATCGAGATCGTTTCCATTCCATGGCTGGCTCGATCGCCCGTGACCGCGCCGGTCGTGGGCAATGCAGCGGTACCCTCGTTGAGCCAAAAAGAACATCTGGTCTTCGAAGGCGTCCGAACTCAAAGGCCAGCCGTGGCTGAAAACAACCGGTTGTCCTTCACCCCAATCCTTGTAGTAGATCTGCGTTCCATCTTTGGTGGTGATCGTGCTCATTAGAAACTTCCTCCTCAACTTGGTTCTTCTGGCCATCACAGCTAAGCGCTACGCCATCATCTTCAACAAACAGAACTCCTGGGTTTGACCGGTGCGGGTAGCCGGCCGATCTTGGAGTATTCAATCCGGCAGCTCTGCGGCATTCTTCCAAGACTTCGAAAATCGGATAGTCGATTCTCGTTTTAGCTGTCACTTGATTTCTGTTGAAGGTGATCATCACGATTTCCCCAATATCAATGGCGAGTTGCCTCGTCCTAAACCTCGATTGCAAAGCTCGGCGAACACGAGCGCCACTGTCCCCGCCTCGAAAAACCATCAACGATATGAGGATAGTAGTGCGAAGAATTTTGAGATACCCTAAAAAGGGTAGACATAGAACTGTACTTTTCGGTAGTTAAGAGACTACTCGGAGGGATAAGCTCAGTTGCCGCTCAACTCAGCCAGCCGCCTGCGGCGCCGGAAGGAGTCAATCTAATTGCGCCGCCCGACAAAAAATGAGTAACGTTCGAACTCGCGCCCATTCGAGAGAAAAGCACACACACCGAACGCTTAATCTCTCCAAATTTCCTTCCCTGAGTCCGCTGGCCGGGCCCGTCTTCCGCATCCTTTGGATTGCCACGATCGCTTCAAATCTCGGGACGTGGATGCAAGATGTGGGCGAGTCATGGTTGATGGTGTCGTTTACCAAGTCTCCCATCCTCGTCGCGCTGGTCGAGACTGCCGGCAGTCTGCCGGTCGTGCTGTTAGCGCTTCCCGCGGGCGCATTGGCTGACATAGTCGATCGGCGCCGGCTGTTATTAGTAACGCAGATCTGGATGATGATTGTCGCCATTATCATGGGAGTGCTAACCGTCTTCGGCCTGATGAATCCGTGGTTGTTACTTACCCTCACCTTCACCTTGGGCCTTGGCGCAGCGCTAAACAGTCCTGCGTGGCAAGCAATCGTGCCGGAACTTGTTCCGCATAATGAACTGCCGGCGGCAATGACTTTGACGAGCGTGGCCTTTAATGTCTCGCGGGCCATCGGTCCGGCGATTGGCGGCTTCCTGGTCGCGACCAGAGGTTCTGGTCCGGTCTTCCTGCTTAATGCCGCTTCGTTTCTTGGTGTGATTATCGTCGTCTATAGATGGTGCCGAATTCCCGAAAAGCTATCGACTCCGCGTGAACACGTTTGGGGCGCAATGAGGGCAGGAGTTCGTTACGCTCGTCATGCGCCTGACGTGCAAACGGTGTTAATTCGCACGGCGGTTTTCATCTTTTGTGCAAGCGCGCTTTGGGCACTCCTTCCGCTGCAAGCCAGAACCAGACTTGGTTTGACGGCTGTGGGTTACGGTGTGCTGCTTGGATGTTTGGGAACGGGAGCGCTGTTCGCCGCGGGCTTTCTTTCGAAGCTGCGAATGAATGTTTCAAACAACGCGCTCGTGGCAGGCGCGAGTGTTCTGTTTGCCGTTGCCACCTTGGGTCTGGCCCACTCTGAACGCGTGTGGCTCACCGCCGCAGCAATGATGCTGGGCGGAATGGCGTGGACCACTTGCATGTCGAGCTTCAATACTGCCGCGCAGGCCGTGGCTCCGGGTTGGGCGCGCGGACGAGTGCTGGCCCTTTTCACTTCCGTATTGCTCGGTGGCTTAGCTATCGGGAGTGCGGCCTGGGGTGTTTTCGCCAATCGCTTTGGCATTATTAACGCGTTGGATCTCTCGGCGCTCGGGTTAATCCTAGGCTTACTCGTCAGCCTTCGTTATCAACTGATCAGACTTGAGGATTTAAGTCTGACGCCCTGGGTGCACTGGCCGGAACCCGTAGTAGTTGTTCATCCCAATCCCGATGCCGGACCGGTATTGGTTACGACTGAATATCGCATCGATCCAAATCGCGCGCAGGAGTTTCGCCGCGCCATGCGCGACATGCGACGAGTTCGCAGACGCGATGGCGCTTTTCGCTGGGGCCTCTACGGCGACACTGCTAATCCGGCTCGCTTCGTCGAGACCTATCTGGTTGAATCGTGGGCAGAGCATCTGCGACAACATACGCGCATCACCGAAGCCGACCGTAACATTGAAGAGCGGGCATACGCATTTCACCTTGGTGATGGAGCACCTGAAACGACTCACCTCATTGCCGAACGGGTGTAAGCGATAGCCGTAACATGAAGCAGACTCTGGGCTAGCCTCTCTACCAAGTTTGTCGGGGAGGGCCAGCCCATTCGACTGATGACTCGATCACACCGGCGCTGCTAATGATCCAATCTTCACCCTGGATACCTGGATCGTTAGCTATGCTTGAGCAGCAGACTGCGTAGCAGGCAGGCGTGCGTCGGCCCAACTCAGAATGTCCGCGATGACCATTTCCTTGTCGATGTCATTCAGCAGATCGTGAAAATGGCCGTCATAGAGTTTAATCGTTTTGTCAGTCGATCCGGCGGTGTCATAGAACAGTTGGCTGCCGCTGAATCGGGTGGCCTGGTCAGCTGTACCGTGCAAGATCAGTAAAGGCAGCATGATCTTCGGAAATTCCTGCTTGAGCAGCTCATCGGCGCGGACCATCTCAGCCAGTGTGCGCGTCGGTTGCGTCTCATGTGCAATCAATGGGTCATCGTTCATAGCAGCCACGGCGTTCTGGTCGCGCGAGAAGATCTCGTTCTTGAGATGAAGAATGTGCGCATGCGGCGCGACATAAGCCAACCCCTTGAAAACCGCCAGGGCAAACTCGGGCGCCGGAATTTGGAAGGCGAAACTCTCACAGATAAATCCAGCCAACTCTTGCTGATGCTCAAGCGCGTACAAGCACGAAACAACTCCTCCCGCGCTGTGACCCAGCAGCACGACCGGCAGGTCCTGCTCCCGGGACTTCACCAATTTCATGACACTCTCAACATCACTTTCATAGTCGGCAAACTTGTCGACGTAGAAGCGCTCGCCGTCAGATTTTCCCCGACCGCGTAGATCGATGGCATAAACGGCGAAGCCGTCATTTGTTAACCGTTGCGCCACCCATCCGTAATAACCACTGTGGGCATTGAAGCCCGGTACGATTACGAAAACCCCGCGCGGTTCTGTCTCCGGCCGCCATGAACGAACAAAGAGGCTCAGGCCGCCGGTTGTTTCGATTCTTTCTTCTCGTGGTTGCGTCATTTTTTCCTCCCTGAAATACGGCCACCGGCCGTTGTCTTTGCTGAATTGGTTCGGCTGAGGCATACGCGTGAGTTTACTCGCGCATTGCTCACTCTGCCATCCGTTGCATAACAATCAAATGCGACGATAAGAGGATAGTTGCGCAGAAAAATTCGAGACACACTAATACCCGTAGAAATCAGACTATACTTTTCTGTAGTCGAGAACTGGCTAAGGAGTCAGACAAGGCGTAGACTGCGCCAATCATTTAGAACGATGGTGGCCGAACCCAAGCAGATTCGCATTCTTAGCGTCGAAGATCATCCTGTCTTTCGTCAGGGCCTGCTCATGATACTCGAGACCGAACCGGACATGGTCATGGTCGGCCAGGCCGGAAATGGGGTTGAAGCCATCAACGAGTTTCGTCGTTGTCGCCCAGACATCACGCTTATGGATCTGCGTCTTCCTGGAACCAATGGCACCGATATCTTGATCGCCATTCGGGGAGAGTTTCCTGATGCACGGATCATCATGCTTTCTTCTTCCGACAGCGACGGCGAGATCAAACGCGCTCTGCGATCCGGAGCTGCGGGATACGTCCTCAAGAGTATGCCGCAGGATCAACTGCTGAACGTGATTCGCTCGGTGCACGCCGGCAAGCGGCAAGTTCCCGCCGAGGTGGCGGCTTTACTGGCAGAGCATTTGGGTGAGGAAGACCTGACGCCGAGGGAATTGCAGGTGCTACAACTGATTCGTGATGGCCGCAAGAACAAGCAAATCGCCGATCAACTTTCAATTTCTGAAAACACCGTCAATTTTCATATCAAGAACATAGTTGACAAGCTGGGCGCCAACGATCGTACGCATGCCGTCACCATCGCAGTTCGTCGCGGACTACTGCCACTCTGATCGAGACAGCGAAGACCTACGGAAAACTGTAGGTCAGGTTCTGCAGAGCCTAATGGCTTCCGATCATGCCGCTTAAGGTAGAGTGTGCGCCAGAAATCAGCGGGTGAGTCCTTGTGAACAATCGAAACAGGATCAATTGCCTGGCGCTGACAACGCTCTGCATCCTATTGTCGTGTGTTACGGTTCAAGCACTCGACCCAAAACAGCCAACTAGCGACTTACTGCGTACGCATTTCACTGCCGACGAAGGTCTCCCCGGCAATGTTGTAGATCAGATTGCGCAAACGCCGGATGGCTTTCTTTGGCTGATCACCAATGCCTCCAATCTGGTCCGTTTTGACGGCCGTAGTTTCTATCAGTTCGAAAAAATACGCGCGATTACCCTGGCGGTAGCCCCTGACGGCGATCTCTGGGTTGGTACCAATCAGGATCTTCTCCATATTCCCTCGTCTAACTTCGGTCAGCTCAGGCTTCCCGGAGCGACTTCCTACCATCCCGGGCCGGGCGATGCGAGCCACATTCTCTGTCTTCGTTTTGGTAGCAGCGGCGTGTTGTGGATAGGGACCGCGGGCGGT
>AP72_2010_repI_A001DRAFT_1000260_pt1 | contig 11919 bp, 8 predicted proteins | sample AmaPasrepliIA001_FD_9535 | JGI IMG/M metagenome (IMG submission 9535)
GTTTGCTTTCCGGCGACGCGAGCGAGGCCACGCGAATCGCTGCCTCGCCTCCACCGAAAGCCGACCCGACCCTGCTGAAATAAAGAAAGTGCTCGCCGTCGGGCAGAAAGCAGGGCCAGCGCTGAAACGTTTCGCCTCTCGCCTCATCGAGCTTGGTGACAGCGCTCACCTGCCCGCCCGAGGCGGAGACGCGTTGGAGCGCACCCCTGCCATCAAAGACAATCACTCCGTCTCGGTTCCAGGTGGCGCCGCGACCGTCAAGCGCGTCACACAGTGTGAGCGCTGGCCCGCCCGCAGCTTCAATCTTCTTAAGCTTCTCATCCGCAAAGAATCCAATGGAGCGGCTGTCCGGCGACCAGAAGGGGTAACGCGCGCCTTCGGTGCCCGCGAGCGACTGCGCAGAGAGCGCATCGAGCGAGCGCACCCAGAGAAGGTGTTTGCCTTCTGCCGTCGTCCCGACGAAAGCCAGACGACGGCCGTCAGGTGAGACGACGGCGGTTGAGCCACCTCTGCCGCCGAAAGCGAAAGACGATTTTTCTGGAGGGAGAATGAATGAGCGCACGGCGCGGACGTCCGACGGCGCTTGACGGAGGTGAGCGATGGTCAAAGGCAACAATGCCAGAATTACAATCAGGAAGACCGCCGCCGAGATCCAAGCCGGCCGCGCACTGTTAAGCAGCCCCGACCTGCCTCCACCTTCTGTCCTCCCTGGCAAGGCTACTGCGTCTATTTGCGAGCTTGACGGTGTGGCGAGCGTGCTGAGCGCAAAGCCGAGATCGTGTGCCGAATGAAACCGCATCTCCGGTTTCTTTTCGAGGCACCGGCGCACGATTTTTTCGAGCGACGGATTAATGCCTGGGTTCGACGCGCTCAGTTCTTCCGGCTCTTCCTTTAGAATCGCCGTCATCGTTTCGGCCATAGTCTCGCGGCGAAATGCGCGGCGTCCGGTGATCATCTCGTGCACGATCGCGCCGAATGAAAAGATGTCTGAACGATGATCGGTCTTCTCGCCGCGTACCTGTTCCGGTGACATGTAGCCGACCGTGCCCATTACCACACCGGGATTGGTCAGGACCTTGCGAGTGGCGTCTTCGGAACCCGGCCCACCGGTTGACGCAGATGGTTCTGACAATTTGGCAATGCCGAAATCGAGGATCTTGACGCGCTCGTCTTTGGTGATGAACAGGTTTTCCGGCTTCAGATCGCGATGGACTATTCCTTTTTCATGTGCTGCAGAGAGGCCGCTGACGATCTGTTGGGCGTAATCGATGGTTTTTCTTATTGGGATCGATCCATGATTCAAACTATCGCGAAGCTCCTCGCCTTCGAGCAATTCAGACACGACATAAAGAACGTGGTCCTGAGTATCGACGTCGTAGATGGCGAGAATGTTCGGATGGTTGAGCGCACCGGCAGCTTGAGCTTCCTGTTCAAAACGCGCCACGCGCTCTTTATTCACGGCAAATTCGGCTGAAAGAACTTTGATTGCCACCTCACGACCGATCTTCGGATCGTGGGCGCGATACACTTCACCCATTCCGCCCACGCCGATCTTGGAGCGGATTTCATAACGGCCGAGTCGGGTACCGGTCGTAAGCGTCACGTAGTTGGCTCTTTATGACGGGATCATCATCAAGAGTCCGCAATTTTAGAAGTGCTTGACCGATCTAAAGCCGGAAGTAGTACTGGGAAAATACCGCAGTCACCTATTGTTTATAGCAATGACTCGCATACGTCAATCCCTAGGCTTCCGCGGGCCTAATTCTCGACTGGGGGTCAGGCCTTCGATTCTTCGATTCTCAATTCTCAGCGCCGCAGTATTGACTCACGATTCTTTCTGGCAATTTAAACCTCGCCTTCACTCGGGCTGCCTCCTGCCTGCACAATGAGAACGTTGACTGCTCAAAAAGAACCAAACGACGGCAAAGCACGTGCTCGTTCGTGGATCGAGCCGTTCGCCAGACTTGGGTATCTGGCGAAAGGAATTGTGTACTTGATGATTGGGGTCATGTCGATGCTCTTCGCCATGGGGAAACGAAGCCGGCCCGCCGATTTCAGCACGGTGCTCGTTAAGGTGTTCAGCGAACCTTTCGGCAGATTGCTTTTGGCGCTGTTGACCATTGGTCTGGTTGGTTACGGCTTATGGTGTTTTGTCCAGGCTCTCATGGACACCGAGCATAAAGGGGCCGGCTTTGCGGGAATCGTCACGCGCGTTTTGTATGCCGGCATCGGCTTTGTCTATTTGGCGGTCGCCTGGGATGCGGTGAAACTACTCACCAGGATTGCAAACATACCGCAAGGCGACCAACCCGAGCGGCAATTGGCCGCCAGAGTGTTCGCCCTCTCATCAACTACGCGATTGATCGCCGTCGCCGCCGGGCTCGGCTTCCTGGGCTTTTGCATTTATGAGATTCGCCGGCTGTATGTCGAGGGGATCGAAATTCTCAAACCGAAGGGGCGGAAGGAGTTCATCGACGAGGTCGCGATGCGTATCGGCCAGATTGGAATTGTGGCGCGATCGGTGCTCTTCGCGATTATTGGTGTTTTCCTTGTGTGGAGCGGGATCAGCTTCGATCCCAACAAAGTGCGCGGCATCAGCGGCGCGCTCACCGAGTTGGACCGGCAGCCTTATGGCAACTACCTGCTGCTGGCGACGGCATTGGGGCTGGCCGCTTATGGCATTTATATGTTGTTGCTCGCCTGGCGCCGTCGCATCGATGCAGCCTAAGCCTTGTCAGGTTTCCTTCTTCGGCTCGTCCTTACAGTCTTTGCGCACCCGCGCCCATTCGTTGACGCACTCGCGAATAAATTCGCCCAGGTCTTCAAATTCGCGCCCGGACTTCTGCCAGAAGTCGCGAAACATATCCGGGTCGAAATGAAATCCATAAGCGCGCGCAGAGCCTCTCTGCGAATCCCTCTGCGAACCCGTCTCGTCTTCGTAATAAGCAGCCAGCTGGCGACAGGCCATCGCCACAACGGTCAACGAACTTCCGGCCGGCAAGGGGTCGAATAAACTGCCCACGCTGCTATCAATCTCTTTCAGGCGCGCGAGCACCCGATTGTATTGATCGACACAATAGGCGGCGGCGTCCTGATTGCTTCCCGTCCACTCGGATTGCATGGCCATTCGCGAGGTGCGTCGCAGGACGTTGACCAGCTTGATTAATTCTTTTTCTCTTTCCATCTTCCTGACCTCATTCGCAGTGAACCGCAATTGGGCCGCAACCGCGGCGAGCGCCGCTGCGCACGCGGCTTGAGGCGCAACCGAAGCTGAATTTGAACCCATAGGGATCGGGCGCCTCGTCTTCAAAATAGGCGGCAAGTTCGCGCGCGGCGATACGAACAATATCAGCCGAAGCATCTTCCGGCAGAGGCGTAAAAAGCGTCCTGATGTTCGGCTCGAGCTCAACGAGTCGCACTAAGACCTTATTGTATTGATTCACACAGAAGCGCACTGCGTTGGGCTCAGGCTTGGCCCACGCGGCATAAGCGGCCCCGCGCGCGATGCGACGCAGCACATTGACTAGCTTTACGGTTTCGGTCTCCATTTTGATTACTCCTCTTTCTAATTGCTGGCGGACCTTTCCAACTGCTTCCGCAAAAACTTCTTACCCTGATGCAGCCGCCACTTGACGGTCGACAACGGCAGACCGAGGAAGGCGGCAATTCGTTTCAAGGGCATCTCATCCAGAAATCGCAGCTTCAATACCAAAGCATAAGCGGGCGGCGCCGCCTCAAGCGACTGTTTCAGATCGTCGTCTTCGATCCGGTCCAAAACCGGCTCACTTAACGCCTCGAGGTTTTCAATCAGCACTTCATCCAGCGCGACGCGGCCCGATTGCTGAGTGCTTTCGCGTTTCGAAAACCGCGTGGCGCGATGACGCGTGATAGTTGATAACCACGCGGCAAATTTTCGCGGATCTTCAATGGACGGCAACGCTTTGAACGCCAGTAACAGGGCATCCTGCGCCACGTCTTCAGCGTGTTCGCGCCCGACGATTGACTGCGCCAGCCGCACAACGGCAGGACGATAGCGCAACACCAGCTGATCGAAAGCCCCAAGGTCGCCGACGATCGCCGCGATCACTAAAATCTCGTCAGGCGGTTCTGACCGTGCATCCGCCATCCATGCTCTGCCTCGCCCCCGCTGTAAAACCGCTTCCATAGATGTAGAGACATACGAATTAAAAAAGGATAGTGGTTGAACTCTCTGATTAAAAAAAGGATTGTTTCATCCAAAGTTAAGATACTTCGCTGGCAATTCATTCCGCTCGAACCATCTGAACCACGAATTGACACGAAAATAGGACTTTGTAGGGGTGCGTTCGTGGTTCAAATCTTATCCATACGGTGTCCCGGCAATTGACAAAACAATCGCAAAAAATCCTTGACCTCGAATAAGACCCTCACTGAGAATTTGCATCGATCCACAAAACCGGTAAGAAGCACGAAATCTTTTCTTTCCAGAGAGCTGCAAAACCACAGTATGAGCACAAGCCCCCAAACGGAAACTCCCTATGTCATTCGCGGCGGTATCGAAGGACGCCAGCGCCTGAAACTGCTGTCACGGATTATGCATGCGAGCACCACGTCTCTGCTCGATCGCGCAGGCATTACCACAGGCATGAAGTGTTTTGACATCGGCTGTGGCAGTGGTGATGTCAGTATCGAATTAGCCGCCCGGGTCGGTCCAAACGGTCACGTAATCGGGGTCGATATAGACGCGACCAAAGTCGAATTGGCTTGCGCCGAAGCTGCGCAGCTCAACCTTGAAAACGTTGAGTTCCGTGTCCTGGATATCTGCAAAGACGATCCCGGCATGCCATTTGATCTTGTTTACGCGCGATTTTTGCTTACTCACTTGCGGGATCCCGCAGGTGTAGTTGGAGCCGTCAAGCGCATGTTGAAGCCCGGCGGCCTCGTGATTTTTGAAGACATTGATTTCAGCGGCCATTTCGTCTATCCCAAATCGGCCGCTTTCAATCGGTATCACGACTTGTACTGCACCGTCGTTCGCAGACGCGGCGGAAATCCAAACATTGGACCACAACTGCCATTGCTGCTGCGGCAGAAAGGATTCGCGGATATTAAAGTAATGATAGTCCAGCCTATGGAGCTCACCGGCGAAGTCAAACTGATCACACCGCTAACGCTCGAGAATATTGCCGACGCAGTAATTAAGGAAGAGCTGGCGACGCGCGAAGAGATCGCCGCACTGGTACAGGAGTTATACGATTACGCCGCAAATCCGGAAACGCTCGCCGGTCTGCCGAGAGTTGTTCAGGCATGGGCCCGGGCGCCCCGGTTTGGATGAGTCAAGCCAATTGGTCGGTTCTGTGTTATATCGAATCCGAAGGGTGCTACATGGTTGATGGCTCTGCCATGGCGCGAATCGTCCCTTTAACGCGACAAACTATCCTTTTTCAATTCGTATGTCTCTATTTCGATGGAGGCGGTGTTACGCCGAGGTCGAGGCGGTTATCAGGCATACAAATAACGGCACTTCCTCCGAACTTCCTTTGCTAATTTGTGCGTACTATGTTGAATATAGGAACCTATGCCTGAACCCAAGAAGAAGATCCAATGGTCATCAGCCTGGGCAGATGCCCGCGAACTCGTCTGGGCGCATCGCCGCCGCCTGCTGATCGGGGCCGGGCTGATGGTCGTCAATCAGGCTATGGGGCTGGTGCTGCCGGCTTCGACCAAATACGTAATCGACGTGGTGATCGGAAAGGGTCGCACCGATATGCTGTGGAAGATCGCCGTAGCGGCCGCCGGCGCCACCGTAATTCAGGCAATTACTTCTTTCAGTCTGTCTCAAGTTCTGGGGGTAGCAGCCCAACGCGCGATTACTGAAATGCGCAAGAAGGTCCAGGCGCAGATTTCTCGCTTGCCCATCAGCTATTTCGATTCGACCCAGACCGGCAAACTCATCTCGCGGATCATGAACGACGCAGAGGGCATACGTAATCTGGTCGGCACCGGCCTGGTCTCACTGGCCGGGAGTTTCATCACCGCGGTGGTGGCTCTCGCCGTGCTGTTTTGGCTTAACTGGCGTTTGACATCGATCACGATTCTGGTGTTGGGAGCATTTGGCGGGGCGCTGGTTTATGCCTTTAAACGGCTGCGGCCTTTGTTCCGCGAGCGGGGTGAGATTACTGCCGCGCTCACCGGACGTTTGGCCGAATCGCTGGGTGGCATCCGGATCGTCAAGGCTTACACGGCGGAGAGACGTGAAGCGCTGACCTTTGCGCGCGGGGCGCACAACCTTTTTCGCAACATCGCAAAGTCAATGACCGGAGTATCAGCGACCGGCGCCGTTTCGTCGCTGGTCATCGGCGCCGTAGGTGTGGTCATCATTCTGGTCGGCGGGCATGCCGTGGCCACCCGCCAGATGACGGTCGGTGACCTCTTCATGTACGTGATGTTCACCGGGATGATGGCGATGCCGTTGATTCAATTCGCGGCCATCGGCACACAAATAACTGAAGCCTTTGCCGGTCTCGATCGCATTCGCGAAGTGATGAACATGAGGACTGAGGATGAAGCGGACGAGTTGCGCACACCGCTGCCTACGGTGGCCGGCGAAATTGTGTTCGACAACGTTTCTTTCGAATACAACCCTGGAGTTCCGGTGCTCCGTAATGTGTCCTTTACGGCTCAAGCCGGTTCAACCACCGCGCTGGTTGGCTCAAGCGGATCCGGCAAGAGCACTCTCATCAGCCTGGTGATGAATTTTAATCAACCTCTCTCCGGAACCATCAAGGTTGACAGCCTTGACTTGCAGACCCTGCGGCTGCGCGATTTTCGCTCGTATCTCGGCGTCGTCATGCAGGACAATTTTCTGTTTGACGGCACCATCGCCGAAAACATCTCTTTTTCCAACCCGCACGCGACCATGGATGAGATTAAAGCAGTAAGCCGGATTGCTCACTGTGAAGAGTTTGTCGATCAGTTTGAAAAGAAGTACGACACGGTCGTCGGCGAACGCGGCGTGAAGCTTTCGGGCGGGCAACGGCAGCGCATAGCGATTGCGCGGGCCATTCTGGCCGATCCAAAACTACTGATTCTGGATGAAGCCACCTCCAGCCTCGATAGCGAAAGTGAAGCAATGATACAGGATGGGTTGCGATCTTTGCGACGCGGGCGGACGACCTTCGTAATCGCGCATCGGCTCTCGACCATTCGCAGCGCTGATCAGATTTTGGTCCTTGAAGCCGGGCAAATTGTCGAGCGTGGGAATCATGAGGAACTCCTGGCGGCAGGCGGCAGATACCGGCAGCTTTACGACAAGCAATACAAGTTCGAGCGAGATCAGTTCATCAATCCGGGCGAAGATTTCACTCCCGCTCCACCACAACTGAGCGGCCGTCCAGCAAGGCTTGGAAATTTGTAACGGCGCCGCAAACTGGTCAATACCATCCGCGTCAGCGAATGGGATAATCGGTGCAACGTCGTTTATGAACGATTGAGTTGAGCCCTAATAGTCTGACGGCACTGTTTAGTACCCCGAGCGCCAGCGAGGGGATCAGAGGTTCAATCTAAATGATCGTTGATTCTGTGATCCCCTCGCTGGCGCTCAGGGTACTAAACAGATACGTGTTCGCCGGTGAGCCAAAGGCTCACCGCTATGTGCTGCGCCGAAGACGCGGCGAAGCCATCTCTCGCTACTGTCAAACGTGTTTAGTCACTTTGTCAGATGCTCGTCGACGACCTTTACCAGACCATCGCGGTCGAATGGCTTGGCAAGAAATGCGTTGGCGCCGAAACTCAACGCGGTGCGTTGATGCCCGTCGTCGGTAAACCCCGAACAGAAAACAATCGGCGTGTCTTGATCAAACTGTCTGATCTCGCGGCACAGATCGACGCCCAGTCCATCCTCAAGATTGTTGTCGATCAGATAAAGATCAAAATCGTCCCGCTTCGCCGACACTAAGCCTTCGGCGTAGGTTCGGACCGAGGTGACCTGGTGCTGCGGGAGCATTAGCCTGACCATTTCCCGGTTATCCGCGTCATCCTCGATGTGCAGGATTTTTCCGGACTGAGTTCGCGTAGTCCTGTGCATACTGGTGCTGCTGAACGGGGACGCACTTTATATCATAATGCGGCGAAATTCAGTCTGCGCCTCATTCGCCCGTACCGGCGCCCAGTTCGCGAACTGTGGAAAGAATCCACGAAATTACATGAACAGCCGCTAAATCCGCCGTTTCGGATTCGGTTTGGCTGGTTGAAACGCCGGCACTTTGTGAAACTTCGGCGCGTCACCCCGCGTAGATAACACTTCGAATCTTGCTGGCGTCACACAACTCTCTAGATTTCAATTCCGCAAACCGCAACGGTACCCTTGAGGAGGATCCCTTGTCCAAGACCAATGTCGCGCTCCGTCTTTTCCGGACCATAACGTTCGTCGCCGCCTTTCTAACCCTCGCAGGTTCAGCTTTCGCCCAGACAAAATTATTGCGGTTTCCGGACATCCATGGCGATCGCGTCGCCTTTACTTATGGTGGTGATATTTGGACCGCGCCGGTGGCTGGCGGGACGGCGATTCGCCTCACCGCGCATCCAGGGATCGAAGTCTTCGCCAAGTTCTCTCCCGACGGAAAGTGGATCGCCTTCACCGGTCAGTACGATGGCGACGAACAGGTTTATGTCATTCCCTCGACGGGTGGCGTGCCGCGGCAGTTAACCTTCTATCCGGCAAAAGGCCCGCTCACGCCGCGTTGGGGTTGGGACAATCAGGTTTACGGCTGGAGCAAAGACGGCACCCACATCTTCTTCCGTTCGCTCCGTGACTCCTGGACGTTGCCGATCGCGCGTCTTTTCAGCGTGTCGATCGAAGGCGGACCGGCTGAAGCGCTGCCGATGCCGGAAGCGGGTTCGGGAGACTACTCACCCGACGGTGCGCAGATGGTTTACTCGCCGCAATCACGCGACTTTCGACCAGAGAAACGTTACGGCGGTGGCGAGGCAAACGTCCTCTATACATTTGATCTAAAAACCAGCGCCACGAAAAGGATTACTGAGGGACCACGCGCGAGCCGCGACGCAATGTGGATTGGCGACACCATTTACTTCGATTCTGATCGCGACGGCCACTTCAATATTTACGCTTACAACACCGCCAGCGGCAAGACGACTCAAATCACACACAGCAAACAGTGGGACGTCCGCTGGCCCAGCACAGACCATCAGGGGCGCATCGTTTTCGAGATGGCCGGCGAGTTGCAAATCCTCGACACCCGCAATGGCAAGGCCTCGCAGATCTCGATTACAGTTCCGGATGACGGACTGGCCCGCCGCCCCAGCCGGATCTCGGCCGCTAACAATATCGAATCTTACGACCTCAGCCCCAAAGGCGAGCGCGCTTTGTTCTCAGCGCGCGGAGACATCTTCACAGCTCCGATTGAAAGAGGACCAACGCGCAATCTGACGCGCTCGTCCGGCGCGCACGACAAATGGCCCGCATGGTCGCCTGATGGATCGCAGATCGCCTTCATTTCTGACCTGAGCGGCGAAGAGGAACTTTATCTCGTGCCGCAGGACGGCTCGCGTGCTCCGCAACAGATAACTACCGGCGGCAGCGCCATGCGTTATCAGCCCGAATGGTCCGCTGATGGCAAGCGCATCGCTTTCGGAGATAAGGATGGCAAGATTTTTGTGGTCACCCTTGCGGACAAGAAAATGGTTGAAATCGTTGACACACCCCGCAATCAGATTCGCGATTACGTCTGGTCTCCACGTGGGAATTATCTGGCCTTCAGCATGGCGACTACGGCCAATGGCTTTGCGCAAGTCTATGTCTGGAGCGCCAACGACAACCAGGTGCATCGGGTGACTGAAGGCACTTTTAATGCTTTCAATCCGGTGTGGGACCCGCGGGGGAACTATCTCTACTACATCAGCAACCGCGAATTCGCGCCGCAAATCTCGAATATTGAATTCAACTTTGCGACCAACCGTGACTCGTACCTTTATGCGATGGCCTTGCGCAAAGACGTCAAGAATCCATTTCCACCGGAAAGTGATGAAGTCACCGTCGCTAAACAAACTGAATCAACCGGTGGCGATCAGCCGAACGCAGCCGAACCAAGACCAGATAGCATACCGAAAGCCCCCGCCGATATGTCGATTGATTTTGACGGGATCGCCAGGCGCATCGCCCGGGTTCCCGTGGGCGCGGACAACTATGGCGGACTCGCCGCCAGGACTGGCCACCTCTTGTATGTGACGGGTCCGGCTTTTTATTACGGACGACAGGGCGATAGACCGGCCCAATTGAAGATCTTCGCTTTCAAGGACCGGAAAGAGACGGTGCTCGCTGACGATATTTTCGGCTATGCGCTCTCAGGCGATGGATCGAAAGTCCTGGTTCGCTCGGCCCAGGGGTTTGGGCTTTATGATGCGACACCGCAGGGCGATAAGAGCCGCAAGCCGGTCTCAACCACCGGCCTCGTAGTCGACCGTGTCCCCACTGAAGAATGGAACCAAATCTTCAACGAAGTCTGGCGGCGATACCGCGACTGGTTCTATGTTCCCAACATGCATGGCTATGACTGGGTCGCGCTGCGCGAACAGTACAAACCCCTCCTGCAGTACGTGGCGCATCGTTCGGATCTCAATTATGTGATTCAGGAAATGATTTCGGAACTAACCATTCAGCATGCGTATATCGAAGGTGGTGACTTTCAGATTCCACCGCGACCGCGTGTCGGTTTGCCTGGCGCCCGGTTTGAATTGGATCGCGCTTCCGGACATTATCGCATTTCAAAGATCTTCGAAGGTGAAAACGAGGAAGATATCTATCGATCGCCCTTGACTGAGATCGGCGTGAACGTAAGGGTCGGCGACTACGTGCTGGCGATCGATGGCGACGAGTTGACAGCGAACGATGACCCCTATCGCCTGCTGCGCAATAAAGCCGACCATCCCGTTTCGCTAACAATCAACAGCACGCCGGCAATGCAGGGTGCGCGTACCGTTTCCTACCGGCCCATCGCCGACGAAGGCAACTTGATTTATCTCGACTGGGTCACCCGGAATCGCAAACGTGTGGAGGAGGCAACCGGCGGTCGCGTCGGCTATATACACATTCCAGACATGGGTGCCAATGGCATTCGCGAGTTCATCAAGTGGTACTACCCGCAAATCGACAAGGAAGCACTGATTGTCGATGTACGGGCCAATGGCGGGGGAAATGTTTCACGCATGCTGATCGAGCGTCTGAAGCGCAAACTACTCGGCATCAATTACGCTCGCACTGACGATTTCGGCAACACTTATCCCGACGCAGTCTTTCTCGGCCCCATGGTTGCGCTGCTCGATCAGAATTCGGCATCGGACGGCGATATCTTTCCTTTCATGTTTCGCGAAGCCGGTCTCGGTCCTTTGATTGGCAAGCGGTCCTGGGGCGGAGTAGTGGGCATTAATAACCGTGGGCCCCTAATCGACGGAGGCAATATCTTTGTTCCCGGATCAGCGCTCGCGAACAGCAAAGGCCAATGGGTAATCGAAGGCTATGGCGTCGATCCGGACATTGAAGTCGATAACGATCCGCAATCGGAAATCGCCGGTCGTGATCCACAACTTGAGCGCGGTATTGCTGAGTTGATGACGAAGATCAAGAACAACCCGACGAAGCTGCCGCCACATCCCGCTGCGCCAGTGAAAACGATTAAGTAAACCAGTCGGTCCTCTTTCCCTTCTCCCATTTGGGAGAAGGGGTCAGAGGGTTGAAGGGTTTACGTGTTTCAGTGTCTCTATCGCTTTCTCACAAATAGGTTGGGTTGACTGCTTAGACCGTCACCCAAACCCTCTCTCAGAGGGGACAGGGTTAAAAACCAACAACTTGGACTTATTAACGACAGGCAGGTCAGAAAATAAATGTGCCAGCTCGGAGGTTGCGATCGCGGGGGACGCGCT
>AP72_2010_repI_A001DRAFT_1000262_pt1 | contig 11842 bp, 9 predicted proteins | sample AmaPasrepliIA001_FD_9535 | JGI IMG/M metagenome (IMG submission 9535)
GAGCAAGCATCGCCGCTGACTATTCGGGTGGGAAAAGTATCGATGACGCCCTACGGGTTTCTGGACCTCACAACCATCATTCGCGATACCAATGTGGGCAGTGGTGTGGGCACGAACTTCGCCAGCGTTCCGTTTTCTAATACCACCGCCGGACATCTTTCGGAATTCAGGTTCAGCGCGCAAAATTCAAGGGTCGGGGTGCGGTTTGATGCTCATCACGGGGGCGCGGACGTCCTGGGATTCATCGAAACAGATTTTCTGGGCTTTGCTCCCGGAAATGTGCCGGTAACCACCAACAGCAACGGCATCCGGATGCGCCTGTTCTGGCTCGATGCGCGCAAAAGCAAGTGGGAGATTCTCGGCGGCCAATCCTGGAGTCTGATTACGCCGAATCGCAAAGGCCTCTCGCCCATCCCGTCCGATATTTTCGCCACCCAGAACATCGACCCAAGCATTCAGGTTGGCCTCACCTGGGCGCGCGCTCCCCAGTTCCGGGTTACCTATCACGCGAATAAGACGGTTACTTTCGGCGTCTCGCTCGAAGCAGCAGAACAGTATGGCGGCGGTTCAGCCGGCGCGGGCCAAATCACTTTGCCGGATGCGCTCTCCAGTTCATACAGCTCGCAATTGGACCTGGGCAACTCCACTTTCGGCGTGCCGAACCTTCATCCGGATGTTATCGCCAAGCTCGCATTTGACCCGAAGACAGGTCGCCGCGATTTGCATTTTGAGATCGGCGGCGTCCTCAGCGGTTTCAGATTCTACAACCCGCTCGACCAGACGAAACATCATGCTACCGGCGGCGGCATCCTGGCGGGAGTTAATTACGAACTGTTCCGGAATTTCCGTTTGATCGCCAATGGCTTCTACAGCAACGGCGGCGGGCGTTGGATCTTCGGTTTGGGACCCGATGTGATTATCAACGCCGATGGCAGGCCTTCACTGGTCCATTCGGCGTCGACGGTCTCAGGGTTTGAATACCAGGCCTCACCTAAAGATCTTTTCAATGCGTATTACGGCGGCGCCTACATCTATCGAAGTGTTGCCGTTGATCTTAATGGACAACTCATCGGTTACGGTTACACCGGCTCGCCTTCGAACCACAATCGCTCGTTGCAGCAGCTGACCATTGGCTACACGCATACGTTCTGGCGTGATCCAAATTACGGCGCCTTACAAGTCGTTTCGCAATACTCATATCTGGTGCGGCATCCATGGTCTGTGGACGCGGGCCAACCGGACGGAGCGCGTCTCAACACCCTGTTCTTATCGATTAGATATTTGCTTCCCGGCGCTCCGCCGACGAAAAAGTGAAAGGGGTACTCATGAATCGCTTCTTCAAACTCGGCCTTGGAATACTTCTGCTGGTGGCGGCAACTTTGCCCGGCATCGGGCAGCGAGCTGAAACTGCAGTAAACGCCGACTCAGCGCTGGCGGAGCTGAAGGCCGGCAACGAGCATCACGCGCGACATCAATATCTGCATCCGCATGAGACGGTGGCCAGACAGCGCGAACTGGCTTCGGGACAGCACCCGCACGCGCAGATTCTAAGCTGCGCCGATTCACGCGTGCCGCCGGAAATAATTTTCGATCAGGGTCTGGGAGATCTGTTTGTGGTGCGCGTGGCGGGCAACGTAGCCACCGACACCGAGATTGGCAGTCTCGAATATGGCGCAGAACATCTGCACATCCCTTTGCTGGTGGTTTTGGGACATGAAAGTTGTGGCGCCGTCACTGCAGCGGTTCAGGGTGGGCCACCCGAAGGTCACATCGCCGCGCTGGTTGATCTGATCAAACCGGCGGTAGACAAAACCCGCGGCTTACCCGGCGATCCGGTAGCTAATGCAGTGCGAACCAATGTCGAGCTGGTAGTGAAACAACTGCGGTCATCGACTCCACTGCTGGCGGAGCTGGTAGCGCACGGCAAACTGAAAATCGTGGGTGGTGTCTATTCGCTCCAAACCGGAAAAGTGACGTGGCTGCCGGATAGTGATTGATCCGATCCACGAAATCACCCGAACAAACACGAACCTTAGTATTCTTCTTGGGTTTCGTGTGATTTCATGGATCGGATTTGAACTCGCCGAAGGCATTCGCGAATTCCAGCCCAGGGCAGCGCCCTGGGAATAGATGCCCCGCGAGATTCATGAACTCTGAAAGAGTTCGCAAGCTAATCCCAGACATACCTTTCGCGGTCGAACTGGGCCTGGGAATCACCGGCCCGGATCAGATCGAACTGCTAACCAGCGATTCGGACAGCGCGGACTTTGCCAAAAAGATCCGGCCACTTCTCAACTGATCGGATTTTTGGAGTGCGGCGACTCGTCGGCGCTTTGTCTTCTGCCTCGCGGAAAAATCAAAGCGGCGACGAGTCGCCGCACTCCAAAATCAGCCGATTGCGTTTCCATCCTAAATGGCCGCGGCGGTCGCTTGTTCGTTTGACGAAGAATTGTTGGGGTTCGATCTCTTCCGCAGAATAATTGCGGAGATTAGTGTCAGGATCAGTCCGACTGGTAAGGGCTCGAGAAAAGTGATAGCGGCGTTGAAAAAAGGGTTCTCGTAAAGCTCCTTAAATCTTTTCATCTCCTGAAGCTTCGCCTGGATTACCTGCTCGCTGGCTCCGGAATTTCTGACTTGCTCGACCATGTGGGCGGCATACTTGTCCACAAAATCATGTGCAAAGTTAAAGTAGACAATCTCCCAGGCAATCACATAACACGCGGTCGAAATCAACATGATGAGCAGTCCCACGAATAGCGCGCGCCCAAACGTAATGTTCCCGCCGCCGACATTTTCGCGATAAGAACGAATGCCGAAGAAGACCAGCAGAAAAGCGAGCACCATACTCGTGTACCCGACGATCTCGGCCTTATCGAAACCGATGTTCTTAACAAAAAGCATTGTGCCGAACAGCATTCCCGCCATAATGGCGCCGGAAATCAATCCAAAAACCAGAACGGTCCTTTTCATGGTTGAGAGCCTCCAAAGTCGAATTCGCAAAACGGCGCGAGATTAGGTCAACACCCCGGTGGTGTCGTCATACTTTCGGGTGATTTCGCGGCTGGCAATAGCAAATCATTCTTTCGGGTGATGAGAGAAACAGAATCAGCCGCGGATTTTCGCAGATAAACGCGGATAAAAGAATAAGATTGTGAACTGAATTTAGCTGCGTCAATCCGCGTTCATCAGCGGCTGATTCTCCGTTCCTTTTCGTCGGTCAATAGGCTACGGAATCAACCTCAGTTCCTTGGCGATCTGCACGGCCTGCGTGCGCCGTTTGGCGCTAAGCTTGTCGAACAAGCGGCTTGAATGTGTCTTGACGGTGTTTTCACTTACGAACAGCTTCTCCGCGATTTCTCGATTACTCATCCCGACGGCGATCAACTGCAGGATCTCGAATTCACGCGCCGTAATTCCCAGTTGCTGGAGCTTCGCCTTGTCGAGCATGAATGCTTCGCGTGCTGGCACCGGGATCTCTTTGACCAGCACCGTTTCCTTTGGCTTAGTCAGTTTCAGGCCGACCCAGATACCAACCGAGGCGAACATTATGGCGATCAGGCCGCCATAAATCTCGATAGAGCGCTCGATTACCAGAAAGCGATACTCAACGAGCTTGAGCAACAGGATCAACAACCCGCCGCAGACGCCATATATGAGGATATGCTTCTTCATGACAGCAATATCTCGCTGGAGCCCGCCAAGGATAGCAGACTTATGGAATATTGAGTTGTGACTTAATTTACCTGGACACCTTATCGAGAGGATTGAAACCACGAACGTAGACAAAACAAAGTCTCCTGCTTTCGTGTCAGTTCGTGGTTTCGAATTAGGGGACGCCATATCGACAGGATTGGAACCACGAACGCACACCAACAAAGGCCTGCTTTCGTGTCAGTTCGTGGTTCGAATTACGCGACAGCATGTCGAGATTAACTGAAACCACGAATGCACACGAACAAAGGCCTGTATTCGTTCGGATTAACGCCTTTAGGCGGAATTCGCGGCGGCGATTCGATGTTTCCGCTTAAAGGCGATACTCCGAACAAGATAGGTGTGAAGAGAGATTCTCAAAGGCGCAGCCGCACTGGGCACGACATCAGCGCGCGAGCGGGCGATGCGAACGATCCGGCAGCGGTAAACTTCGATCTACCACCAACTCTGGATGATCGCGATGAAACTCCCGCGCGATATGGCAATTCCAGCAGACGGGCAAGTGCGTCCGCATGGTTTCGATCACCGTGGCGATGGGGACCTGCTTCCACTCAATCGTCAGACCTTCCGGAGTCAACAGCGCCGGTTTGTGATCAGTTAGATCGATTTGCTCGAACGAACGCTCACAAAATGCACACTGTTTGTCGCGATACCATTTCTCGAGGACACTGCGCACCAGGCAATTCGCGTCTGCCACGTCGAGTTGCAGCAGGCACTCCTGACCACAGTTCTCCTTGATTGGCCAGCGCCAACAATCATTCAGGCGCAGATCTGTCTGGCCCAACAGCGAGGAGAGCGCCGCATGCCGCGCATCAATCTCGACCATTGCCTGCTTACCAGTTTCAGGGCAGATGATGACTCGCTCGCCGCCGAACCTTTGTGAGGATCGCACGAAATATCTAATCCCGAAGTAAATGGCTGCGACCACGAGGGCCGCGATCATTAAATAGATTATGGTCATGACGCGTCACCTCCTCTTGCGGTCGACTGGAGCGCAAGCGTCTCGCTTGCAATGAGCGCGAAGCGCGAAAGAGCAACCGAGACGGTTGCGCTCCAGTCCGTGAAGTCTTCACCTCAAAGGAAAAAGGCACCTAACCTTTACGCCGTTCCGCTTCGATCTCGCTGATCTTCGCGCGCATCCACTCTTTCAGAGCCTCCTCCAGTTTCGACTGATTGCCTTCAAGGCTGTCGACAGTCTCACCGGCAGCGTTCAGCGGAATTGAATGACATGGCATCTCACCGCTTTGCTTGTCGTGCGGAACGAACTCGATCAGGTGACATTCAGAGCAGGGATGCGCCTTTTCCGGCAACGCATAGTTCACGCAGGTCAAAGAATCGCGAAACGAAGCGGTCGCTTTCCACGGTGTCTTGACCGAACGACCGTAGCCACCCTTTTCAATAAAATCGAGTTCCGTCCTCAGCAAATCGAGGATGTCACGCTGATCCTTAGCCATGTCCCCGCTCCTCCGAAGAAGTTCGTTATCGGCGCCCGCCGTGAGCCCGGTTATGGTGCCGGTGAGCAATGCTTATGCCGGTAAGTTCAGCCGAACCTTCTTGGTGATAATCGCAGTTCTGCTTGACGGTTGAGGGAAATCACTCAGCCGCGTGGGGTTTTTCCCGGGTGACATGGCCCATCTCGCGTCCTAGGTTATGCGTCCGGCGCGGGTATGCGAGTTGCTGTCGAACTTTCAAATCCGAACAATCAGTGCGTGCGTCGCCGGCGCGCTCGTTCAGTTTCGAGCTAACGATGGGCCAACACGAAGTAGAACGACAGTTCGACAGCGAGAAGCTCCAGGTATTCATGAGCGCGCTGCTCGACGACCTGCGGGCGCTCGATTACATGATCGAGCACGACCGTATTGAGTCGGATGTTCATCGCGTCGGCGCCGAGCAGGAGATGTTCCTGGTCGATCACAATATGCGGCCGGCGCCGATTGCCGTCGAGGTGCTCAATGGCATGTGCGAACCGAGGCTGACAACCGAAATTGCGCGCTTCAACCTGGAAGCGAACCTCACGCCGAGATTGATTGCCGGCGACTGTTTTGCCCGTATGGAGCAGGAACTGAACGAACTGATCAGCCAAACCCGCCGGCGTGCATCTACGCTAAATGCCGATACCTTGCTGGCCGGAATTCTGCCAACCTTGCGGCCCTCGGATCTGACTCTCGATAATCTCTCACCCAATCTGCGCTACCGCGAATTGAACCGGGCGGTGACCCAGGCGCGCGGTGGCCCGTTTTATATTCACATCAAAGGCATTGACGAACTCGAGATCGAGCACGACAACATGATGATGGAGTCGTGCAATACCAGCTTTCAGATCCATTTTCAGGTCGGGCCGCGGGAATTTGCTCGCTGTTACAACATTGCGCAGGCTATTACCGCCCCGGTCCTGGCGGCCGCCGTAAATTCACCTGTGTTGTTCGGCAAGCGGCTGTGGCATGAGACGAGGCTGGCGCTGTTTCAGCATTCGGCAGACGCGCGGTCGCGCGCGCAGCTGGCCCGCAGCATGCCAACGCGGGTTGGATTCGGCGAACGATGGGTCCGGAATTCAGTGCTGGAATTGCTGCATGATCAGGTCACGCGCTTTCGTCCGATCATGATTACGCTGCCGAACGAGAGTTCGCTCCAGGTGCTGGCCCGCGGCGGCGTGCCGGCGTTGACGGCATTGTTCGTACACAACGGAACCATCTGGCCATGGAACCGCGCTTGTTATGGAGTAAGAAATGGTGTCGCACATTTGCGCATTGAGAACCGCGCGCTGCCCGCTGGTCCCACGGTGGTTGACGAAATCAGTAACACTGCTTTCTTTATCGGCTTGATGCTGGCCCTGCCGCATGAATACGGGGACATCACTCAACGATTGAATTTTGACGAAGCGAAGGCGAATTTTTTCGCCGCGGCGCGCTACGATCTGCATGCGCAATTGACCTGGTTGAACGGCAAGACGTCTTCGGCAGCTTCACTGATTCGCGATCATCTTTTGCCACTCGCGCGACAGGGATTAAATAGCGCCGGAGTTGAAGTTTCCGATATCGATAAGTATCTGGGAATCATCGATGAGCGTGTGAAAACCCGTCAGACGGGCGCGCGTTGGATTTTGAAATCGCTGCAATCACTCGAGACGCTGGAACCGAGGGATTTGCGTTATTGTGAAATCGCAGCGCGCATGCTGCAGGAGCAAAAGGAGGGCAAACCCGTGCACGACTGGGAAGTAATGTTTCCAAGTGAAAATGTTGACTGGAGCTCGAGCTATCAGACAGTTGGCCAGTTTATGTCGACGGATCTTTTCACGGTGCGGGCAGATGATCTGGTTGACCTTGCCGCGAGTGTGATGGACTGGCGTCACGTTCGTCACGTGCCGGTCGAGGATGACACGGGCTGTCTGGTAGGACTGGTGACGCACCGCGCACTCTTGCACTTGTTCAGTTGCGGACGCCAGACGGAAACCGACGCGCCGCTCGCGGTCCGCGACATCATGAAACGCAATCCGGTCACAGTATCGTCATCAACGCCCACCCTTGAGGCCTTAGAGATCATGCAGAGCAAGCGTGTCGGCTGCTTACCCGTTGTTGACGACGGACAACTGGTTGGTATTCTGACGTCTTATGATTTTCTTGCCGGAGCCGCGCGGCTGTTCCGCGAACACTTGCTGGAATCGGGGCCTTCACCAATGCAGGCGAAAGCCGCCACTCACTTCTAATCCTGCAGAGTCGTGTCGCGCAATATTCCATGATTTCGTGTTATTAGTGTGAATTCGTGGATCGATTTCCCTCAGCCACAAGAGCGATCCACGAAATCACACGAACAAACACGAAACATGGCGTTTTCTAGGGCGCCAGTTTCGTTTCTTTCTTCGGATGGCACTCGACACACTGGAACTGCGAAATGTCGCCAAGATTGATGGGATGCTGAAACGGTTTATTCGCCTTGTGACAGAACTCGCACTTGTGTTCATCTGCCAGCCCGCCCAGATCCACCGGATGCTGGAAAGGACCCGTTTTGACGTTTTTCTCCGGCGGACCAGCTGAGTCATAGATCATCGTATGACAGACGTTGCAGTTATTGGTGATCGTTTGTCCGTCCTTGCTTACGTGTTCACCATCATGACAACGGAAGCACCCCGAGAAATGAAGATGACCAATGTTGTTCGGATGCGTTTGCCAATCTGTTTTCATCTCGGGGAAGAAATAAGTCTGAAAGATGCGCTGCAGTTCCTTAACGGCGTTATCGATCGATTCCCGCTTCTGTTCGTATACTTCGGGATGATTCGCGCGATAGAAATCATTCAAACCTGATGCGATGGCCTTCAACGCCTCCTCAGTCGTGTTATAAGGCTTACTTAACAGCTCCACTGCCTGCTTCTTCAGATAGGGTAGTGAGGTATCGAGATGGCCCGCGTCAAAAGCTTGATCGACGGCCACGTCGGGCGGCAGGTAATTGTGCGCCGGCCGGTTGTGGCAATCGATGCAGTCCATTCGCCGGCGGTTACCATTCGCGATTTGATCCGGCGTCAAAGGCCGATTGCGGTCAAAGAATTCTCTGACGTTTCCCTCCCTATCTTTGATCTGCACCCAGGGAATCACCTGCCGGCGATCGTCAATCGAAATGTAGGTGATCTCATTCGCAATGTTCATGTGCCAGTGAATGCCTTTAACCGGTCCGGCTTCCGGACTACCACCGCCGACGTTTATCAACATTCGTCGCTGCCGCAGGGTGTTCTGCTCGTCGTAACCGTAACGATTGAATGTCTTCAATTGCGCGCCGAAAAATTTCTCAGGCCAGTGACACTGCTCACAGGTTCCCTGTGCCGGTCGCAGGTTGTGAACCGGAGTCTTGATCGGCCGCGAATACTTATCGAAAGTAACTGAGTAAAGCTGATAAGCGCCGGAAATCTTTGACCGAACATACCAGCTCGCGCCCGGCCCGACGTGACATCCCACACAACCCACGCGCGCGTGTGCGCCTGCCTGGTACGCTGTAAACTCCGGCTTCATGACGGTATGGCAAGTCTGGCCGCAAAAATTAACCGACTCGGTGTATTCATATCCGCGATAGCTGCCAAAGGCGCTGGCGGAAACAAACACAAAGGTGATTGTGAGGAAAACAAAAAAGGCCTTGCGCGATCGCGGATCATTCAAATCCAGCGATGGATACGCCGGATGGTCAGCCGGCGACAGCCGGTGGCGGCGGCGACGCTCAATAATTCTGCCGGCGATGACGACGACCAGTCCAAATATAAAGATCGAAGGAAGAATGATGTAGGTGAGAATGCCGAGATAAGGGTTCTCTCCACGTGAAGTTATTTCGATCAGAAACAACAGACAGATGCTGACGAAACTGGCGACCACAATCGCACCGCCCACCATGCTGATGTAATTGCGGAAAAGGCTGGGCGCCTTGGGAGATAGTGGTTCGATCTCGCCGGGCCTCTCGGGCGGCCGGCTCAAATGAATTGACTGTTTGTCCATTTATGCGGTGATAACCGGTTGTGCTTCGTTGTCGGGTTTTGATTCGATCTCTGGTTCGGGGAGCGGCGCATTCATCTGTTCATAAGCCAATTCGTGCTCTTCTCGATAATGATCCTCCGATACTCGCCCGTCGATGAAGGCGAAGTTTACCGGATATACGTCCGGATCGAAAATAACGTGATAGAAGTGCCAGACGACGATTGCCAGGGTCGCCAGTACCGCTTCGTAAAAGTGTATGGCCAGCGCAATATCGATCCACCAGCGCGCCAGAAAACCAAAGACACTGATCTTGAACCAGATCATCAGGCCCGTGAGGCCCATAATGAAAGTGCCCCAGATGACGGCCCAATATTCAGCCTTCTCAGCATAACCAAAGCGCGCTATCTTCGGCTTGATTGCTTTGAGGCCGAGGTAATACGAGAAACTGCCCGCCACATCCCGGACGTCCTTTATCTTCGGCAGCATGTCCAGCACCCATCGCCGGCCGTCTTTCGTTAGCGCCAGGTACAGCAAGTGGTAGACGCCCACTACGAGCATGACGACCGCGGCAACGCGGTGAATCACGCGCCGCAAGTACTCGTTCGAGCCGAGTAGCCAGGCCAGCAATGAATCAGGATACTGCAGAGCGAACCCGCTCAATACCAGCACGATGAAACTCGTCAGCAGCAGCCAGTGCTGCACCCGCTGATTTGCCGTGAGCCGGACGATGCTGCGGTGTTGCCGCAGCCGAACAACCAGTTTCTTGCGCCAGACAAGCAGATTGTGCGCCACCATGCCGCCAATTGTCAGAAAAATCAGCGGCAGATAGATCCACCTCACGACCCGCGTACCGCGCGCACCTGCGTCATGCGCCGCCACGTTCGACACGAGCTCTGAGGTTAGATGCACCCTGCCTTTGGTAAAGTTGACGCTGGCGCCGACATGACATTGACCGCAGGTCTGTTGCAGGTTCGCCGGATTGATCATCGAACGCTGATCAGATGAGGGCAGGATATTGTGGACCCCGTGGCAACTGGCACAGTTGGCAACAATTTTCGATCCCAGCTGCGAGGCCAAACCGTGATAGCTGTCCTTGTAACTGCTGACCCGGCCGCTGGCCACGCCAAACTCCTGTGTCAGAGTCACGCCCTCATGACACTTCGCGCAACTATCGGTCCCGACCGAGGGCGAAATGATTTGCTTCGATCCATCGAACGGCAACAGGATGTTATGAATGCCGTGGCAGTCGGTGCAGACCGGCGCGCGCGACACGCCGCGAACGATCGCCTGCCCGTGAATGCTTTGCATAAACTCGCGCGATTCCGTTGCATGACACTTGCCGCACGTGTTGGGAATGTTAACGCGAGCAATTGTCGATTGCTGGTTTGAGGCCGGCTGGATGTCGTGGCTGTTATGGCAGTCGGTACAGACGGCCGCGCTCATGTTTCCGCGGGCGATAGCTTTCGCGTGTACGCTCTCACGATAAGCCAGCATTGGTTGATTACTGATCCCGCTACCCTGCATTACGGTCTTGTCTCCATGACAGCGGCCGCAGGTTTCGGCAATGTTGGCGCGATTGATTGTCGACTTGGAATCGGTTGCCGGCAGGATCGTAGTCATGTCGCCGTTACGCGTGTGACAATCAAGACACGCCGCAGCCTTGGCGCCGTTGCGAACGGCCTGCGCATGAAAACTGTGATCGTATCCGGCGTGCGGTGCGGTGTGAAATAAAGAACCAGCCAGATATGGAAGCTGTTTCCCCGGACCATGACATCCCTGGCACTGCAGGTTCGGTGGCTGGCCGGGGAGATTTGCGTTCGGGCCACCGATGACGGCGCCCTCGTTTGGCTGAATTGGAGTGGGGGTTGAACTTGGGCTTTGGTTGCCTTGCGCATGCGCGGTTTTGAGCACGACCAACGAAATCGCAGCGCAAATCAACGCTGTTGCCAGTATGAGCAGGAAACCGGTACGAGACAGCACGGTTCGACTCTTTTCCGGGAGGGTCAATGAAAATGATACTGCCGCGCCCCTCGTCGCGCGGTGATTACTGTCACAGGAATCGATCGCCAAAACACGGGTCAGAACCGCCTGCGGTAGCGGGCGGGCCTTTTAATTCATCGACACCGATCCCCAACAACGTCAACGTGCTCACGACTGCAGCGGCAAGGCCCGCCCGCTTTGAAACTTTACGATTCCGTTTCTAAACAGGATAGCTCTCCCGATTACTCGAGAGAGCTATCACAAATCAGCGAGTCTTCACCAGTAGTGACTCCCTGATCCGGCTACGATCCAGCACAGGACTACTTCAAGGACTTCATGTAGCCAACCAGGGCCTTTGCCTGATCAGCCGAAATGCCCTTCTCCTTAAACGCCGGCATGTTGGGCGGCTTCTCGGCAGTCTTGCCGTCGAGCACGACTTGAATTAACGCATCGTCGGCCTTGGTCTTATCGACTTTCTTTTCCGCTGTAGCTCCATGGCACATCTTGCACTTGGTGTTATACAAGGCGGCCGTGTCATCGTCGCCGGCGCCGCGAGCCGGTACCGCAACCAGGAACGCCGTGGCGACGAGCGGTATACCGATCAAAGCTGCTGCGATCTTTTTCATTATTGCTGTCACCTTCCTGAATGAGACTCTATCTTTCCGAGCATATTCCCCTTTCGGGAATACTTCGGTTGGGCA
>AP72_2010_repI_A001DRAFT_1000263_pt1 | contig 11828 bp, 10 predicted proteins | sample AmaPasrepliIA001_FD_9535 | JGI IMG/M metagenome (IMG submission 9535)
TGGGCGAACTGGGGCGCGCGGAACTGGTTGAGGCTGTCGGGCGTGAAAGTAGAAGTCAGCGGCAGAGAAAATCTGAACCCGGAGCAGGCTTATGTTTTCGTCTCGAACCACTACTCGTATCTCGACGCAGCGCCGTTGTTTGCTTTCACCGGCCGGCGCATGGGGATGGTCGCCAAGAAGGAGCTCTTAAAAGCGCCGATTCTCGGCTACGCCATCGGCTTTGTGAATGTGATTGCAATCGATCGATCGAATCGGGAACGAGCTGTCGAGTCACTGAAAGTTGCCACCGAACGGCTGCGATCAGGAATCTCATTTGGAGTATGTCCCGAAGGTACACGCGCCCTGCCGGGAGAGATGCTCCCATTCAAGAAGGGCGCGTTTCACATGGCTGTGCAGGCCGGGGTGCCGGTGGTGCCGGTCGCTTTGAAAAACTCGGATGTGTTGATGGGAAGAGGAACCGGCGAAGCATGGCCGGGTTCTATTGAGATGGTTATGATGCCCCCGGTCGATACCTCCTGGGTGAATATCGATGAAGATCTCGACGCGCTGGTGCGGCAGGTTCAGGGACTGATCATGAAAGAGTTAGGAATCGAACAATTGACTCAACGAAGATCGTAGTTTGCACCATGGATCTACTCACCATCGTCTGTGTGATCCTCGCTTTCAGTTGCTCGGTCAACGCGCAGAAGCCAGATCGTGAACGAGACGATTTGTTCGGCGCCGTAAGCATGGTCAGAACCGAAAAACAGAAAGACGGAGTCACGACAATCGATGAGGTCACTTACAGTCGGAACGGCAATAAGAGCCTGGAAAGGAACCTTAAACCTGACGGGACGTTGATTAGCCGGGACGAATACGAATACGACGATCGCAGTCAATTGAAATCCGTCACGTCGTTCGATGGAAGAGGTGCGACGAATAAAAGGAGGACGTTTCGCCAAATCAACGATTCACCAGTGCGGGCCGTGGAGGAAACGATTGTCGGAGGTGACGAATTACCATCCCGCAAGGTGCTCCGTTTTTACGACGCTGCGGGCCGGCCGGTTGAGATGAAGGACCTGGGATCTGACGGGAAGTTGCAAGAGCGCATTCTGACCAGCTACGACTCGCGCGGAAAACCGGCTGAGGTGAGTTTCTTCACCGAAGCCAACGCGCTCTCTCTGCGAATCATTTTCATCAATGACGCCAAAGGTAATCCGACGGAAACAGATTATTACAGCGGAGACGGATCGCCCGCCGGCAAGATGGTTTTCAGCGGAGATACAGAAAAAGGCTCGGACATGATGATGACCGAATACGACGCGACAGAAAATCTAGCTGGCAAAACACACATTGTTAACGAGTTCGACTCGCAGGGAAACTGGATCAAGCAAACAGTTTCGAAGTGGAGTCCTCAGAGCGGCGCCTGGGAGGTGACTGAAGTCACCCGCCGTACTATCACTTATTACTAATTTACGCTGGGTGAGTTCCCCTTACTGCGCCACAAAATCGTACGTGAGTATTCCCGAAAGCTTCACGGCCACGCCATTCACTACCGTTGGCTTGAACTTCGCGCGCATCGCAGCCTTGACGGCAGAGTCTCGCAAGACGTCAGGTCCGAAAATCGCCGTCGCGGAGATTACTTTTCCGGTCTCATCGACGATCACCTGAACCTGAACAGTCCCGGCCTCGTGGTTCTTACGGGCGGCATCGGGATAAGCCGCCTTCGGCAGATCGATTGCCTTGCCGTTCAAAAAACCACCTTCAACCGGTGCTTTGTCATCAGCAGATGTTTCAGTATTCATCGCTGGTGGCGGCGTGACGGGCGCGGTGGGCGTTGGCGTGACTGGTTTTGATTGTGTCTGCGGCTGGGACTTGGATTCTGTTTCCGGCGCCTCACCGACTTCAGTGATGGTGACTTTACCGCGGCCGACCCGGTAATCCGAGTATTTCACGCGCATGCGAACACGAAAGTCGGATCCATTATCAAAAATGAGATCATCGTCGGCATAGACGTAGGTGGGGAACCAGTATTTGCCATCAATTTGCTCGCGATATGTTTCGACCACCGGAAACTTATTGGTCTTCGTCTCCGGTCCTGCCTTGCCCTTGGCCTTGACGATTTGCAGATCATGATCGTCAACCCAGATTCGTCCCACAAAAACCCGATCCTTTGATTTAGGACTGGGCATGACCTTTGGCGAAACGTCGAATACATACAGGTCAAGCTCATCGATACGCTCTTTGCCGACGTACTTGAAATTGTAAAGGCCGGCCCTGGCGCCTTCGAGCGCAAACGGATTTACGCCGCCCAGGTCGTCGAGGTCTTCGTTGGTCATAGTGGCCCCTTGCAGGCTCGGCATCGGGAAGAAGTTTATCTTTTCGAATCTATTGCCCTTATCATCGAAGGTGAAATCGGATACGCGATGATATTCGCCGATCACCTGACCCCCCATGCCCAGTTCCTGAATCAGCGCATCCCGCTTGAAAAAGTAATCGTTCAGTGCCTGGCGAAATTGAGTTTCTTTCGCGGTGAACTTGCGAACGATCTCGTCAATCTGCGCCTGGCTGAGATTTGCGGAACCCGTCAAGGTTGGACCTTTCGCATCCGCCGTGGTTTGTTGGGCGGCAACTAGCTGGGTGGCCGTAATCAGCAGACCTGAGCAAAGCGCGATTCTCAAGAAATGCTTAACAAAAGACATGATTTCAGTTCCTTTCGGAGAGGCCCGGCATTATATCAGTACGGTCGGCTTAACAATGTTCTCAGATGAGAGAAACTTCAAGGCTCGTTGCCAGCTTCGCAGCCGGATTAAGGCTGGCTTGTAACCAGGGTGGCTTTGGGAGTTCGAGCTGCGGAGCAGCGGTCAAATTGAAACCCAGAAATACCGTAGAGAATCGCAGAATCGAAGGCCTGATGCCAGAACGCCATTAACTCTGACCGCTGCTACGCAGCTCGAGCTACGGTACTACCCGTTTGTCCTTGCCAGTAACTTCGCTTTGTTCATCGATTCGCGTAAGATGTGTGGTTTGTGACGTACGCGGATTTGTCCACTGTGCGGTCCGCAAACGGAAACCAGCAATGACCCAGGAAGCTATCGAAGTACGGGGCGCTCGCGTCAATAACCTCAAGAACATTTCGTTTTCTATCCCGCTCAATCAACTAACCGTAGTGACCGGCGTCAGCGGTTCGGGCAAATCATCGCTGGCCTTCGACACCGTCTATGCGGAAGGGCAAAGGCGCTATGTCGAGTCGTTGTCCGCTTATGCGCGCCAGTTCCTTGAACGCATGGACAAGCCGGACGTCGATGAGGTTCGGGGCATCGCTCCGGCCATCGCTATCCGGCAAAAGAATTCGACTCGGAATCCACGGTCGACGGTGGCCACTCAAACTGAGGTTTACGATTACCTGCGTTTATTGTACGCGCGCATTGGCACCACCGTCTGCCGTGTCTGTGGTCGCGAAGTGCGGCGTGACTCGCCGGAATCTGCGGCCGACGAAATCCTCAGCGAACTGACTGACGGCACCCGTTTTTATGTGGTCTTCCCGGCAAATGCCGGATTTAATTTGCCAACAACCGGCTCGCCAGGCAGGGCTACTGCCAGCGGTGCCGGCAATGACAAACGCCGCGCCCGGCGAGGGAATGGACACCCAAAGACGAACAGTGATCGCCACCTCATTACAGCCCACGTAATGAGCCTGATGCAGCGCGGCTTTACGCGTCTCCTGCACAATAGCAAGCAGGTCGATTTGTCGTCTCCGGATGATTATCCGCGCGCCGATTTCGAAAATGTTTATGTGCTGGTTGATCGGCTGCTGGCGCGCCCCGATGTGCGTCAGCGACTGGTCGATTCATTGGAGACATGTTTCCGTGAGGGTCACGGACAAGCTGTGATTGAAGTTTTTGAGGCTACGCCCGGCTCTGGCCTGCAAACAGAGCAGGCCGGTGGCGAGGAAACCGAGCGGACCGGCAGCGCGCGTACCCTTCGCTTTTCCGAACGCTTCGAATGCAAATACGATGGGACGGTTTATGCTACGCCTGAGCCGCGCCTCTTCAGTTTCAACAATCCGTTCGGCGCCTGCCCAACTTGTCAGGGGTTTGGCAACACAATAGGCCTCGATCTGGATCTCGTAATTCCCAATCCGGGTTTGAGTCTCAGCGAAGGCGCCATCGAACCCTGGACCAAACCGCAATACGAATGGGCACAAGCCGAGCTGAAGCGCTTTTGCCGGGCGGAACGCATTCCGATGAATGTGGCGTTTAATGAATTAACCCGGCAACAACGAAACGCAGTCATCAACGGCAAAGGCGAATGGCACGGAGTGCGCGGGTTTTTCGAATGGCTCGATACCAAGAAATACAAGCTGCACGTGCGCGTCTTTCTTTCCAAGTACCGGGGCTATACGCGTTGTCCTGACTGCGAGGGCAGCCGGCTGCGAGCGGAAGCGCGGGACGTGCGTGTGGGTGACCGCACGCTGCCGGAAGTATCTGCGTTGTCGATTAAGGATGCCGCGGCATTTTTCAACGCCCTCCAGTTATCACCTGAGCAGGCGGCAATTGCCGATCGGGTATTGTTCGAGGTGCGCCGGCGGCTGAAATTCCTCGTCGAAGTAGGTCTGGACTATCTGACGCTCGAACGGCTGGCTTCCACCTTATCAGGAGGCGAAGCCCAGCGAATTCAGTTGGCTACTAATCTGGGATCGTCACTGGTAGGCGCGCTCTATGTTCTGGACGAGCCGTCGATCGGTCTGCATCCGCGCGATAACGATCGTTTAATTCGCTTGCTCCATAACCTGCGCGACATCGGTAACACAGTGCTGGTGGTGGAGCACGACGCAGAAATGATTCGTTCGGCCGATCACATTCTCGACATCGGGCCGGCGGCAGGCGAGCTGGGCGGCCGTTTGATTTACGAAGGTGACTTTCCCGGTTTGTTCAGCGAGTCGCAGTCACTCACCGGCCGTTACTTGCGCGGTGAAGCGGCGATTAAAGAGCCGAAGCATCGCCGGCCATTACAGCTGAAGCGGCTTAAGATTCGCGGCGCCAGCGAACACAATCTGAAAGGCATCAATGTCGACATTCCGCTGAACATGCTGGTCTGCGTTACCGGCGTCAGCGGCTCAGGTAAATCGACACTGATTCACGACTGCATCTATGCCGGATTGAAAAAGGAAGCGGGAGAATGGCAGGGCCACGTAGGAGCTTTTCAGAAACTGGAAGGCACTCAGTATATCGACGAGGTGATTCTGGTTGATCAATCTCCGATTGGCCGCACGCCGCGTTCGAACCCGGTCACCTACATCAAGGTCTACGATGCCATTCGCGAAACGTTTGCGAACACGCGCGAGGCGCAGTCGCGCGGTTTCGATCCTTCGCACTTCTCATTTAACGTTCCCGGAGGTCGTTGTGAAGTCTGCCAGGGAGACGGCACGGTTACGGTTGAGATGCAGTTCCTCGCGGACGTAGAACTTGTTTGTGAAGAATGCAAAGGCACCCGGTTCAAACAACAGATTCTCGACGTCCGTTATCGCGGCAAGAACATTCATGATGTGCTGGAGATGACGGTGCGCGAGGCAATCAGTTTCTTTCGCGATGTAAACAAGGTCACCAACCGCTTGCGCGTATTGGATGAAGTTGGACTCGGGTATTTGCGACTGGGTCAATCTGCGACCACCCTTTCGGGCGGCGAAGCTCAGCGCGTGAAGCTGGCGGCACATCTTTCAAAGCGAGCCGGCGCCAGGGCGCTCTACATTTTTGACGAGCCGACTACGGGTCTGCATTTCGACGACATTAATAAACTGCTGGCAGCGTTCCGCGCGCTGATTGACGCCGGCGGATCGCTGCTGGTGATTGAGCACAATCTCGACGTAATCAAGACCGCGGATTATGTAATCGATCTGGGGCCCGAAGGTGGAGAAGGCGGTGGTCAGGTCGTAGCTAGCGGAACCCCTGAGGAGATCGTCAAGACGAAAGAGTCATACACCGGCAGGTATTTGAAAGAGCATCTGCTGAAATCGAATGGCCACGACTTGTCTTAGATGCGCGCATCTTAGCGAAGTTCATCGAGATGCGCTAGAGTGGGCCAGGCAAACGGCTATGAATCTGAAAGCGAAAATAGTTTCCGATATGACCGCGTCGATGAAGGCGAAAGATGCGGAACGTACCTCCACGCTACGCATGGTCAAGGCGGCGATCATGCACCGCGAGAAAGAGGGCGCCGGCGAGCTGACTGACGATGACGTGTTGAAGCTGCTGCGTTCCCAGGTGAAGCAACGCCGCGATTCAATCGAGCAATATAAACAGGCGGGACGCCAGGATTTGGTAGATAAGGAAACTGCGGAAATTGCAGTGATCGAATTATACCTGCCGCAAGCTGCCTCAGCGGCTGAGATTGAACAAGCCGTCACCGCCGCGATTGCTGAAACCGGCGCAACGTCGATGAAAGACATGGGCGCGGTGATGAAGAGTACGATGACCAAACTCACCGGTAAAAATGCCGACGGCCGCGCGGTGAGCGAAGCGGTGAAAAACAGGCTCGCAGGTTAGAGCTCCCATGGTGCCGTGTGGATGAGCGCCTGGGTGATGAGGTCAGTACCGGGAGCGATAGCGACCGGGTCATTTAATTCTCAATTTCCGATTGCCAATTGCCGATTATTCAATCCTGCCGCCAGGACATTACCAATTGGCAATCTCAAATCGGCAATCGGCAATGGTTTGGCCCGGTCGCTACCGCACCCGGTACTGACTTAATCGCCCTCACCCAGCCCTCTCCTAATGGGAGAGGGCTAAGAGCGTGTTCAATGAAAGAGTTCATTACCTGGTTTGATCAGGAATTCGCACGCCTCGAGTCTGGTTGGCGCGACTTGATCGAAAAGCTTGACGACCAGACTCTTTACTCGCCGGCAGCGCAACAACTATCTCCGTCCGCGGAACAGATCGTCCGTAGCGCACGTATTGTCGAGCAGGCCTTCGGCGGCATCACGGCAAATCTTTGGGACGATCCGTTTGAATGGACGCTGCCGGAGACGCTGGTAACAAAAACCAAGCTAATAACGTATTTGGACGAGGTGCAGGAGGCGCGCGAGCGGGGATTTCAGCTTTTTACGGACGATAGTGAGTTGCTGAAATCGATCATGCCGCCAGCGGGACGAACACAGCTCATGAGCCTTTTGCTGGATACCCTGGTCCGCGCGTGGCATCATCAACGTAACGCGGTTGACTCTTCTCATGCGCCCGATCTTCGTTCATAATTCGCCTTTCGATTAAGGTTTGAGGCTTCGGTCAATGTATTGCCCAAGGTGCGGCCAGCAACAAGCTACTGACTCAATGCGCTTTTGTTCGCGCTGCGGCTTCGCGATGGAAGGGACCATGCAGCTGCTGGCGCACGGCGGCATGTTGCCGGTCTTTGAACCACCGGGTGAGAAGACGATCTCACCACGTCGCCGGGGCGTGAAGCAGGGCGCATTCGTGATGTTACTCGGCGCCCTCATAGTGCCAGTCTTTGGCGTGTTGTCGGCTTTTGCGCCTGGCAGATTGGATAATGTGTTTGCCTTCTTTGCGGCCTTGTCCGCCGTCCTCTGCTTTCTGGGGGGACCGCTGCGAATGTTGTTTGCGGCAGTCTTTGAAGAGGGGGCGCCGGCCAGCCACCACTTCACGCCGCAGCCGAGCTACCGAGTGCCGCCCACCGCGCCACCGCCTGCGGCGTTGCCACCGGCGCCGGCCACCAACCCGGCCAGCCAGTGGCGGCAACGTCCGGATACCGGTGAGCTTCAACCACGAGCCAGTGTTACCGACAGCACTACTCAACTCCTCGATCGTGAACCACGAAGAGAATGATCGCAGCTCTCCTGATTCGATAATACGACACATGAACAAGAGCGATGATTCGCGCGCAAATACTCTCGCGGATCGTTTGCGCGAACGAATCAACTTTGCTGGTCCAATCACTTTTCATGATTGGATGCAGGCGGCCCTGTATGACGAGCGCGATGGCTACTACATGCAGCCCGGGCGTGCACGTCAGGGGAGGGCGGGCGACTATCGTACGGCTCCGGAAATGAGTCCGCTGTTTGCGGCGAGCTTCGCGGCTTACTTCGCGAGGCTCTTCACGAATTTAGAACGGCCTCCGGCGCTTACCATTTTTGAAGCGGGCGCCGGCAGTGGTCATTTCGCGCAGGGAGTTCTGGAGAGCCTGCGCCGGGACTATCCTGAAGTCTTTGCCGTCACCAACTATGTGATTGATGAAGTCAGTGCTGAAGCGGGCGCGCGTGTCCTCGAGCGGTTGACGGAATTCGCGCCGCAAGTCGGCTTTCGCCGCCTCGATGAAATTGCGTCTGTGACCGGCGCCGGCGTCGTCTTCACGAATGAATTAATCGATGCCTTTCCCGTCCATCGCGTGATCGCGAGTGGCGGAGTCCTGCGTGAACTCTACGTAACGGTAAACGAAGGAAGATTCGTCTGGGTCGATGGCGCGTTGCAAGATGCGGTTTCGGATTATTGCCGCCGTACTGATCTCAAACTGCGCGAAGGTCAAATTGCGGAAATCAATCTGGCAGCTGAACATTTCATCGAGCGGAGTGCCCGGCTCTTCGATCGCGGATACCTGATCACTGTCGATTATGGCGCGAGCCGCGACGAACTGCTCTCATCGCCGGCTCGTTTCGCGGGGACGCTGCGAGCATTCCGTCGTCATCAAATGATGGCCGATCCGCTGGCTGATCCCGGTCAACAGGACCTGACAACCACGATTGACTGGACCCAGGTGGCAGAGGCGGGCCGGCGAGCGGGCCTCCGGACGCTGTGTCTCGATCGATTGGATCAATTTCTGCTTCAGGAAGGATCGAGTCTGATCGCTCGAATTGCGAACTCGGCGGCTGACAATGCCGAGCGCATGCGTCTACTCACCAGTGCGCGCGAGCTGATTCTTCCGACCGGATTAGCGGCCTCGTTTCAAGTCTGCGTGCAGGAAAAACAATAGGTATGCCGGCCTAACGGAGCGATCGACCGCGCCTCCGGCGCAGCACATAGCGGTGAGCCTTCGGCTCACCGGACACGCCACCTTACCACCGCGCCTCTGGCGCAGCATAAATCGAACACCGGAGGCGCGCCAGAATTATGGTGATACCTCCGGTGAGCCGAAGGCTCACCGCTTGTGCGCCGCCACACGCGGCCTTGATCTTGGTCAATCTCTGTAGATTACCACTATCTCCTAAAAAATTAGTTGACAAACCCGCGCAGTGCGCGTATAAGTCCTAAACACTTAGGAGACACAATCGCAGATGGCTCGATCGAAAAGTGAGAATCTGACGCCTTTGGAGCTGGAGATTATGAATGTGCTCTGGGCAGAGGGACCCGCAACGGTGCAGACGGTGCAACAGCATTTGCCGCGCGAGCTCGCCTACACAACGGTGCAGACGATGCTGAATATTTTGCATCGCAAAGGCAAAGTCAGACGGACCCTCAAAGATCGCGCCTATCTTTATCAGACTGTCGTCAGCCGCAGCCAGGTAGTTGGCCAGCATATGAGCGATATCGTCGATCGTTTGTTTGGCGGCTCGGCGGAAAGCCTGGTTATGAGTCTCGTGGAAACGAAACACCTCACCCCAAAGAAGCTGGCGCGATTGCAGAAGCTGCTGGAAGAAGGAGAGAAGAAATGAACGCAGCGGTACAACTTGGGCTGGATTTTGTTATCAATGCGGCTTGGCAACTGGTGGCTATCGCGCTGGTCGCGCTGGCCGCGGATCGTTTGCTGCGTGGCATCCCGCGCCTGCGGCACATAATCTGGGTAGCGGCGTTGATTATCTCTCTGTCGTTGCCGTTGCTGTCAGCAGCGCCGGCGCTGCCGCGCCCGAATGCGCCCGCCGTTCCGGCCCGCGACGTCTCGCTGGCATTGTCGCCGGATGTTGATTCCGCGATCCTGCGNCCGGTCGCGACTGCTTCTTCGTTCCACATCAGCAGAACGATAGCGTTGCTCCTGGTGGCGGGGNTTCTCCTCGGATTTGCCTTTGGTTTTTACCGGATAATGAAAGCCGTTTGGAAGACCATGGGTATTCGCCGGGCAGCTCAACCGTTTGAGCTCGATCGGGATATGCTCGCCATCGTCGGCCGCTGCGAAAAAGTTTTCGACCTGAAGAACTCCTCAATTCTGAAATCGACGTCGTTGAGAACGCCGGCGACGGTAGGAATCTTCAGACCCGTGCTGATTCTCCCGGAGCAGCTGATTCGCGAGGGGGATGCAAGTGCGCTGACCGCAGCGGTCGGTCACGAACTGGCGCACGTGTGGCGGCGCGATTATTTGCTCAATCTGATTTACGAAATAATCTTTCTTCCCCTGTCGGTTCATCCGGCCGCACATTTAATCAAGCGGCGGATAACTCAAACAAGAGAATTGCGTTGCGATGAGCTGGTTGCCGAGCGGCTGCTGGACAAGGACGTGTACGCCCGGTCGTTAGTGCGCCTGGCGGGGTGGGCGATGCCCTTCAGTCAGACAACGCATTCCATCATGGTCGGCATGGCTGATGCCGACATTCTGGAGGTGAGAGTCATGTCATTACTGAGGAAAACAAAATCCAGCGTCAAAAGAAACTTGGTGCTATCGATCGCCGGTGTCGCACTCCTGGCTATTCCGTGCGCGGCGGCTGCTGCCTTAGGAGTTCATTTGCATGTCGATGAGGCGCGGGCTCAGGAACCATCCGCTTCTCAGGAGCGCAAGAAATTGAGCGAGGCAGAGCAACTCGAGGCGAAGAAGCACTACGAGGCCGAAGTCCAGGAACTGCGGCAAAAGATCAGCGAGACCACCGATCGTGCGGTCAAAGAACGTTTAGAAAAACAGCTGGCAGATGCGGAAAAAGCCTACGTCGTTACGACGAACGGCGGCGGATACGTCGTAGCGTTTCGTACCGACTCTGAAGGCGCGCGACGCGAGTTCGAATTGAAGGAGAAGCACAATTCCATTCTTGCCGGAATGGCAAAGATTCCGGCGGATCAGGCAATTCAGATCGCCACCAGCAAGATACCGGGCAAAGTCCTGGAATGCAGTCTGGTGGGAGAGCGCTGGTCCAGCCAGGATGACAACGCGAAGCCGAGCCTGGTGCTTTATCACGTCGTGATCCTGTCGGGAGATGAAAGCGTTCCGGTGACGAATCACGTGCTGGTAAATGCAGTCGACGGCTCGATCTTCAGGGCCGGAACGGAAGAGCGCCGCAAAGAGAACCCGGAGGAAACACGTGAGAATCTCGTGCCCGCGAGTACGGAGTCAGGTGGGACGACCCGAAGGCCAATCGAAGGCGGTGTTTTGAATGGCAAGGCGGTTAGTCTGCCCGCGCCGGAGTATCCGGAAATCGCGAAGCCGGCGCACGCGTCGGGTAGTGTTCCGGTTAAAATTGTGATTGATGAAAATGGCAACGTAGTGGGCGCCGAAGCCATTTCCGGCCATCCCTTGTTGCGTGCGGCGGCAGTCAGCGCTGCCCGGGAAGCCAAGTTTACGACGACGCGTTTACAGGGCGAACCAGTGAAGGTATCAGGTGTGCTGGTCTACAACTTCGTGGCGCCATAATGAAGAAGACGCCGCGTCTGAGCGGCGTTCTAAGCCTGGCGGGTGGCACCTCCAGGGAAAAAGGTGGCCGTCACGGCCGCCTTTTTATTTAATGAGGATAAAGCTCTTTCAGTTCGTCCATTGGCTGGAGAACGCCGTAACGAACTCCGTCGCATATGGCTCTGCCATGCTGATACGCGGCAAGTCTCTGACTTTCCGGACTGCGGCCCTGAAAGAACTAGCGCTCTATGGCCACAAGGCAGGTCGCAGACTTACAGAGGGAAATAGGCTCGTCGCCGGCAAGTCGCAGACTTGCC
>AP72_2010_repI_A001DRAFT_1000264_pt1 | contig 11792 bp, 8 predicted proteins | sample AmaPasrepliIA001_FD_9535 | JGI IMG/M metagenome (IMG submission 9535)
GTCGAAGCGCAATTCCTTCCGCCTCTACTTCGACAAGCGCAACGCCATCGATCTGTACGGGAAGCCGCGTCCCAGTTTGCAGCTCGACCGTTACGCCACTCCAGGTTACATCTACCACAACTATTCACCTGACGGCCGTGACATCTATCTCGTGGCGGACGCGCTTGGCATCGGCGCTCCCGGCGCGTGGGTGAACGGGGAGGCGCAGCACATATCCGATGTAGAGAATCGCAGCTGGCGGATCGTTTCGACGGGACCTGTGCGAGCCATCGTAGAGTTCGTCTATCAAGGGTGGAAGATCGCCGGAAAAAGTGTGAACCTGACTGTGCGTGCGACACAGTGGGCCGGCGAACGGGGTTTTCTCCAGACGCTCTCCTCGCCTAATGCAGGCGACCTGGTTCTTGCGACCGGCCTGACGCAACAACAGGGAATTCCCGAGGTGCGCTCTAAAGCTGGCGATGATCCTGCATGGCTAGCAATGTGGGGAGAGCAGGCCGTCGAAGGCGGCAACAAGGCCGTCTCTCCCATCATGCGTGGTACTAATCTGGGACTCGCGATCATTATGGCTCCAAGTTCTGGGGCTACTCCCAACAAGGACAGCAAAGATTATCTCTTTACCTTCCCATTAAAAAATGGCGCCGCGAGTTGGTACTCTCTTGCCGGCTGGGATCAGGAAGGAAGCAACGATCCCACGCCCGTAATTGGAGCACGTGAACCTCGTGAATACGTGGCCCGCGTTGCTGGAGTGGATGCAATCATGAATCAGGATCAACTGATTGCGTCGGTGAAGGACATAGCTGCAAGGATGAAATCGCCGGCTACTATCAAGATCCTCTCGGCAGCTCCCGAAGTGCAATCCGGACCTCCCGACACGCTGCATCCTGCAAGTACGCGCACCTTCAAGCAGGCGATCGATCTGCTGCAAAAAGAAATCGATCGTACGGCGGCTAAACAGGAGAGCGGCCTTAAGCAGGGTGAGTTGGGCATCGTCGGCGCTTCACTCGGATCAGNATTCTTCACAGATGGCGACAATCAAACGGGAGATTGGAAACCGCAAAAGGGGTTCTTTTGGACTGGCGGCTTTTGGGTTGGTGAACTCTGGAAGATGTATGCGCGAACCCACGACCAAAAATACCGTCGCTGGGCGGAGTTGTGGAGCTCTCCGATGATGGGAAAAGAATCCCAGCAGAATCATGACACTGGATTTCTTTACTTCTACTCTTCAGTTGCCGGCTATCAGCTTACGCATGACCAAAAACTACGAGAGAGCGCTATTCGCGGCGCCGATCATCTGGTCGACATGTACAACCCTGTTTCTCAACTCATTCCGGCATGGGCGAAGAATGGAGACGACACCATCATCGATACGATGATGAACCTTCAGCTGTTGTGGTGGGCGAGCCGCGAGACGCAGGATCCCAAATATCGCGACGTTGCCTTGAAGCATGCCTTGCGAACGGCAGAATGGTTCATTCGCCCTGATGGATCCGTGATCCAGTCAGTCCACTACAACCCGGGAGACAACCGGCAGGAATTTCGTTTACATGGAGGCGGAGCTACCTCTGATCAGCCGTTTTCTTTCCCAAATCAGGCAAAGCCCGGCGAGCGCGTCTTCTACCACACTCATCAGGGGTATTCGTGGGAGACCAGTTGGTCGCGTGGCACAGCCTGGGCGCTGTATGGCTTTGCAACAGCATATCGGGAGACACGCGATTCACGCTTGCTCACGACTGCACAGAGGATCGCCGAATACATCCTTGCCGAACTGCCCGAAGATGGTGTGCCCTGGTACGACTTCTACGATGAGGGCGTGATGTTCCGCAATCGGGACACATCGGCTGCTGCGATTGCAGCTGGCGGGCTCCTACAGCTCGCTGGATTGACGCAGGACGCGCAGAAAGCTCAACTTTATCGCAGTCAGGCTGAGCGCATCATGCATTCGCTGATCGACTGCTATCTAACTCCTGCGTACGTCGGAGATAACTCGCCTCCGGGAATCCTGCGGCACGGCAGCGGCACGCGTCCTGCGGACGGCATGTTGATTTACGGCCAATACTATTTGCTGGAGACGCTTATGGCTTTGGATGGACGCTAAGATCCAGAGATCAACCCATGTACATTTGCACAACTATCTTCTTGCTCTTTACTGCTCAGACGACAGTAGACGTCAAGCCTCCGCGCGTTTTCCTGCTGAATGCCAATCTCGTTCAGCAGGAGCGCCTGTCAGCGCTGGCTCATCCCGATAAACCCAGCGATGTCGTTCGAGCCGCGCGCGCCGAAGCCGACAAGGCCATGAGCGAAGGCCCGTTCTCCGTGATGCAGAAAAATGCAACGCCTCCCAGCGGCGATAAGCACGATTACATGAGCATGGCTCCATATTTCTGGCCGAACCCAGATACTCCGAATCACCTGCCTTACATTCGTCGTGACGGCGAGCGTAATCCTGAGATCAAGCAGATTTCCGATCACGAAAATATGGGCAAAATGTGCAGTGCTGCACGGGCGCTGGCGCTCGGCTATTACCTGACAGGAAACGAAGAGTACGCTGCACGGGCAGCTCTACTGCTACGCAACTGGTTCCTCGATCCCAAAACAGGAATGAATCCCAACCTCGAATTTGCTCAAGGCATACGAGGCGTCAATACTGGACGGGGCATAGGTATCATCGAAACATATGGGCTGACGGCCGTAGTAGATGCAGCCGGCTTACTGGGAGGCTCCAGAAATTGGACAAGCGCGGACGAAGCGGGATTGCGCAAATGGTTCACCACTTTTCTCGACTGGCTGCAAACAAGCAAAAACGGACAAGATGAATCGAACGCAAAAAATAATCACGGTAGTTTCTACGATGTTCAGGTTGTTGATTTCGCTCTGTTCGTTGGGCGTCGCGATCTTGCTCACGAGATCGCAAGCAAAGCTGCGGAGAAGAGAATTGCAAGTCAAATCGAGCCCGATGGCAAGCAGCCACTCGAACTGGCGCGCACGAAATCATTTGGCTATAGCGTCTTCAATTTGCGAGCCCTTACAGAGTTAGCAACGCTCGCCGATCAAGTCGGAGTGGACCTCTGGCACTTCCAAACGGCCGATGGACGCAGCATCCGCAAGGCACTCGATTATCTTCTTCCTTATGCCATGGGAGAGAAGCCATGGCCTTACCAGCAGATCGAAGCCATGCGTGCTGACGAGCTCGCAGCACCATTGCTCGAAGCCACCGCTGTTTACAAAGATCCAAAGTACGAGGCTGCCGCGAAGAAAGTATCGAGTGGCCACCGCGATGTGACTCTTGTCTCGCTACAGGCTGCCACGAGAACCGACTGATCTTTCGCACAATGCGCTCACAATCTCGTTGACTTTCATGTGATTTCGTCGTACCAAGTGGTCATGGGACTTCGCAATCGTCTCAGAATGGGAATTTAGATGAGATCGATGAGATATCTCACGAGATCACGATGAGACTGGGATGAGATATCTCATCCCAGTGCATGAGATATCACGACGAGATCTCATGAGATTTCGTGGCCTAAGTCCTTTAAATGATGAGATCGGCCGAAGAAATCAGTTTCAGCGAGCAAAGGCTCGAAGCGGTCTTCAGACGTACAGCCGCTCAGCTTGTCGAATTGCGCGATAGCGCTGAAAGGCCTTGCGCTCATCTTCCAATCCCAGCAGCGTCCTTAACGTACAGCCGCGGAATGTGTGAGCGATCATCTTCCGTCCTTGCCGCAGGACGAATTTAGGATTGCGAAAGAGAGCGACTGGGAAGTGAGCGGTCTTCATCCATCGCTCCGCGCGCCAGCGCAGGAACTCAATCTCTTCGGCCTCCAGCTTCTCTGATCGCACTACTGCCGTCGTTCCATCGTATTCTTCAACACGATCATTGATGATGAGCTGCTGCTTGCGAAAATCTTCGGTCATCGGCGTTCCCGGATACGGCGTGGGATGCTGAATATATGGCCAGTCGATGTAACGTCGCGCAAACCGCAAGTTCGCCTCGACCGATTCGCGCGTGTCATTCGGATTGCCGACAATCAGTCCACCAACAACGTACATCTTGTTGCGATGGATGTATTCGATGGCCTGCAGAGTCGCGTTTCCTGCCTTCTTCCCTTTCTCGCGCATGACGTTCTTCGAGCTAGCTCGCAAAAATTGGAGGTCGTCTTCCAGAATGTTCTCAATTCCCAAAAAGACATACTTGAATCCGGCTTTGCGCATCAGCGGAGCAAGCGTTTCTCCATGGTTCGCGATCGCTGAAGTCATTCCCTGAATGATGTACTCAATATTATTCAGCCCAGCAGCAACGATTGCTTTGCACAATTCTTCGAAGCGATGAACGTTCAACGTGATGTTGTCGTCCACGAGAAATAGTGTCTGCGCGCCATGGTCTCGAGCATCGCGAATATCGGCCAGTACACGGTCAAAGAAATAAGTATGAAAGTTACGGCCGCGCATCTGGATGATGGAGCAAAAGCTGCAATCGAAAGTGCATCCGCGAGATGTCTCGATTACATCCACTTGACGGCCGAGCATCGTGTAGCCGTGCAGAACGCGAGCCTTGCGGTTTGGCAGGCGAATCTCATCGCCTTCCAAGCTGTGTACCGGCCGAGGAGGATTTTCGTGCCACCTCTCGTCACAGCGATATGACAGTCCTGCGATATTGCAGAAGTCTCGACCATTTTCCATTGCGCGTACTAATTCCCGAAATGTGACTTCACCTTCGCCACGCACGATGAAGTCAATTTCAGACTGTAGTGCCATGTAAGGCTGTGGCGCCAGGCTAGGATCGTATCCGCCCACGGCAATTTTGACGCCGGGTCTAAGCGCCTTAATTAGAGCGGCGAGTCTGAGTGCAGTCTTTCTCTGGAACGTCATTACTGACATCCCGACCAAATCGGGCTCGATCTCACGAACCAGTGTCTCTACCGTCGCGCGCACTTCTTTTTGGACCAAAATGAGATCGGCGACGGAAACGCGGTGATGGCCGTCAACATTGCCGGCGAGTGACGTGAGAGCCCCGTTTGGCATGCGGATCGCCACCGTCGGCATGTGCTCGAACGAATCCGGCATCGAGAGCAGAAGAATGTTCATTCAGCGCCTCAAGCGAAGAACCCGGTCAGAAAATCTTCTCGATACGGAAAAGATACTCCACAACCGGGCTCTTTTAAACTCACGAGGAATGGACGCGAACGTTTCTTAAGGGACGCTCTGGTTGTTTAGAAAGGCTTTAGACTCCGTCCCTTGGCTTCTCATTCCGCACGAAAGTATTGTCTTGCGTCGGTTCCGCGTCGCACTCAATGGCAAGCGTAGTTACGGGATGATCCGGCGCCTGCTGCGGCAGGTTGTACATATGAAGTTGGTACGGATCCTGCTTGAACTCGACCATCTGGTTTGTCGCGTACAGCCGTACCGATTTGGCATTTGCCTTCAGGCCACATATATTCACGTCGCCACCGGGCCAGTAGTGAACATGCATAAATAGTGTATTACGGGTGCGCGTATAGCTGGCATAGGCAGAACGGCGTGGCTGGCAGTGATCGGACTTGTAGATCGTGTCGCCGTTCTTGCTCATCCACCGCCCAACTTCCTGGAGAATGCGGACCGATTCTTCAGGAATGGAGCCGTCTGCACGCGGCCCAATATTCAAAAGATAATTGCCGCCATCACGGGCGCAGGTGATCAGGTTGCGAATCACTGTTCTCGAGCTCTTCCAGTTGTCGTCTGCTCGCTGGTATCCCCAGCTGTCGTTCAAAGTCATACAAGATTCCCAAGCGCGTCCACCCGCCTCTGCCGTAATGCGTTGTTCCGGAGTCGAGAAGTCCCCTTGAAGCTTGTTGCGATTGTTGACGATGATCTCCGGCTGAAGCTGAAAGACCATTTCGTTCATCTTGACCGACTCCCAGCCTGCGGCATCGAGTGGCCAGGCCACGTCGTACCAAAGGACATCGATCTTGCCGTAATTGGTAAGCAGCTCACGGATAAGTCCATGTGTATAGTCAACGAAACGTCTGCGCGCGGCCTCGTCCGTAGCGCACTTCGCACCATCCGGATGATGCCAGTCCATGAGCGAGTAATAGAAGCCGACGCGAAGCCCTTCAGCCCGCGCCGCCTCTACATATTCGCGCACTAGGTCGCGCTGTGGACCCTGTTTCGCGGCGTTGTAGCTCGTGAGCTTGGTGTCCCACAGGCAGAAGCCCTCGTGATGCTTGGTCGTCATCACCATGTACTTCTGGCCGGCAGCTTTGGCCAGGCGCGCGAAATCGCGGGGAGCGTTCGGCTTGGGCTTGAATTCCTTTGTGAGCGCCATGTATTCCTGAATTGGGATGGCCTCATTTTCCATAGCCCACTCATGGCGAGCCCGCGCGCTGTACAGCCCCCAATGAATGAACATGCCGAATTTCGCAGCGTGCCACCACTGCATGCGCTGCTCGCGATTGGCTGCGATCGCTACCGGCTCACCGACGGGTTCCTGCGGATCCACCGTGTGCGTGGACGTTTGGCCTTCGGGAATTTGCTGCGCCTGAGGTTGCGTTGCAGTCTGGGCTTTGAGTGTTGCTGCCGTGAGTAACGAGGCGCCCACTCCCTTGAGCCAATCACGTCGATTGATCCCTTGTTCGTTCATGTTTGCCTACCTCCTGATTCGGCTTTGCCGGAAGTGTTCTCGCTCAGACTGCTACTACTTCTCCAAACGCGCGTTTCCCCCAGACACTGTCATCCCTCGCGCGTAGTTTGCGCGGGGGATCTGGTGTTCGTCGTTCCTCGATGCAGCAAGCGACCAGCAGAATCCCCGCTCCGCCCTGTTGCAAATATCATGGCGGCGGAGCGAGGGATGACAGTCCTAAAAGAATGACCGTCTAAAACTTCACTTCTCAAGCTTAAAAATCCGCTCCATCAGCAGCCACTTTTCTCCTGGTTTCCCTTGTGGCAGAGGCTGCTGAAACTTCCACATCAGTGTTTCCCATTCCTGCACTTTGGGATTGCGGCGATCTGTTGCTCCCTTCGCTTCGAATGAGAACCTGTCATTCACTTCCATGATCATGAACATCCTCGTGCCGAGCAGATAGATCTCCAGATCTTCAATACCGGATTGCGTGATGCTCTCCGTAATCTCCGGCCAGATCTTCTCGTGATACTTTTTGTATTCCGAGATCAGCTTGGGATCATCCTTGAGGTCGAGCGTGAGGCAGTAGCGGCGATTCATGCGCGTTGAGCCTCGAGTGCTGTTCGCGTACTCGATGCACCGGAATGCTTATATCCAGCTACAGCGAAGTACAGGATGTAGATGTAGCAAATNAGCGGAACGATGAATGCGGTCTGGATGCTGCTGGCGTCCGAAATTCGCCCCATGATCGCCGGGAAGATCGCGCCGCCGATGATGGCCATCACCATCATCGAGGAGCCGCGCTTCGTCAGCGGTCCCAGATCCTTGATGCCGAGCGCGAAGATTGTCGGGAACATGATCGAGTGGAAGAAGCCGATCAGTACCACGGCCCACACAGGCACAATACCGTGAGTCGCCAGAGCCACTGATACGGAGACAAGGCAGCCCACAGCGAAGATCGACAGCAGACGTGCGGGAGCGACCACTTTCATCAATGCAGAGCCAGTGAAGCGACCTGTCATAAATCCAAATTGATGTCCCAACAAGTAATAGGAAGCAACCGCCTGTGTCATACCTGGAACGGTGTGCTGTGCAAAGCGAATCACAAAGCTGGCGACTCCTACTTGAGCTCCTACATAAAAGAACTGAGCGATCACTCCCTTGATCAAGTGCCGATGCGAGAAAACCGAGGCACCAGAGTGGAGTTCGGCAGCGCTGGATTTGTCTGCTTCTTCGATTACGTCAGGCAGATGCGTGAAGTAGATGGCAGCGGCGACCACCAGGAATATCCCCGCCATCAGTAGATACGGCACTTTCACGGTGCCGGCCTGGGAAGCGCGATACGCTTGCACCTGTCCGGCACTCATTAATGCAAGCTGCGCTGGAGTGTATTCCACTCCAGTGAGGATGAATGCGCGGCCCAGGAGCGGAGAGATCGTCGCGCCAACTGCGTTAAACGATTGCGCGAAATTCAGTCTGCGCTCCGCACTTGCCACTGGACCAAGAACGGTAACGTAAGGATTCGCTGCAACTTCGAGGAAGCTTTGGCCACACGCCATTACGAACAGAGCAACCAGGAAAAAGGTGTAGACACCAATCGAAGCAGCCGGTAAGAAGAGCAACGCTCCTGTTGCGCACAATCCAAGACCGAACAAAATTCCGCGCTTGTAGCCGATGCGTTCCATCAATTTGCCGGCTGGGAACGCAGCTAGGAAGTAGCCACCGAAGAACGCGACTTGGATAAAGGACGATTGAAAATCGGTGAGCGCAAAAGCCGTCTTGAATCGCGGGATCAGGATGTCGTTCAGGTTGACGCCGAATGCCCACAAAAAGAAAAGTGAGGTAATTAATATGAACGGAGTCAGGAATCGGCGCTCCGTAATGGGAGCTGATATTGCCGCGGTTTGAGATGGTGTCGACATGCTGTTCGACCTCGTTAAGTGATTGCGCGATCCAGGTGGACGTAACCGCCGTCCACGAACAACTGCTGTCCAGTAGTGTGGCCGGAGCGCGGGCTTAGCAGAAAAATCGCGGTCCAGGCGATCTCTTCGGCAAGAGTCATGCGCTTTCCCAGCGGAATCTTGGCGGTGATGCCGGTGAGCTTTTCTTCAGGATTCGGAAACGTGTCGAGCCATTGCCGATACAGCGGCGTCATCACCTCGGAAGGAACAATGGCGTTCACACGGATTCCATAGGGAAGCAGCTCTACCGCCCATTCGCGCGTCAGTGCCAGGATCGCTCCCTTTGCAGATGCATATCCCGAAGTCCCGCCCTGCCCGGTGAGTGCTGTTTTGGAACTGATGTTAACGATCGCGCCGCTTGCCTTCTTTAGGTGCGGCAGCGCGTAGTGAGCCATGTTGTAGTAGTGCAGGAGATTGCGCTCCAGCGACTCAACATATTTGTCCGGACTACCTTCCTCGAGTCCAATCTTGTCGTTCACGCCGGCGTTGTTGACGAGAGCATCGATACGCCCAAGCCTGCGGTGAGCATCATCGACCACGCGGCGACAATCCTGTGCCTTACTCAGCTCCGCTTTGATACAAAGCGTCTCCTTGTGCTTCGCCTTCAGCTCCTTCTCGATCTGCTGAAGCGCCTGCTCATCGCGATCGATTACGACGGGAATTGCGCCTTCCTCAACGGCTGCGCGTGTGATCGCCGCGCCAATTCCCTTGGCGCCACCGGTAATGACGATAACCTTATCTTTAAGCTGCAAGTCCATAGAATCGGGCAGCGTTCAATCCAAAGATGTTTTCTCTTTCAGACGGCGAGAGATCGCACGTGTAATTCTCAATGAGTTCCTTCACTTGCTTATAGGTCGCAGCACACAAACAGACAGGCCAGTCAGAGCCAAACATAAGACGATCCGTTCCAAACACCTCGAAGGCTATATCGAGATATGGACGAAAGGTCTCAGCACTCCAACTTCTCCAATTAGCCTCCGTCACCAGACCGGACAACTTGCAGTACACATTGCTGCTCTTCGCCAACTCACGGATATAGCGGCACCATTCGTCGATCTCGCCCGCTTTAATGCAGGGCTTCGCGAGATGATCAAGCACAAACTTCTGATCGGGAAAGCCGCGAACGAACTCGACCGCAACCGGCAGGTGCCGTGCATATATAAGGATGTCGTAGGTGAATCCATAGCGAGCGAGAGCACGGATGCCGCGCTGAAAGTCGTCACGTAGCAGGAAGCGTTCGTCGGGCTCTGCCTGAACGATGTGCCGGAATCCGCGCAGCTTGGGAAAACGCGAGAAGTATGAAAGCCTTTCCTCGACGTGCGGATCACGCAGGTTCACCCAGCCGACCACCCCAGCGATCGCCCAATTCTTTTCTGCGAGGCCGAGCAGGAACTGGGTTTCTGTCTCCGACTGATCTGTCTGGACGGCAATGGCGCGATCGATACCCGCTTCGCGCATTCGTTCAATCAGCTCGTCCGGCATGAAATCCCGTTTCAGGACTGCCATCTCCTCCGTGATCCAGCCATCTCGTACCGGGTCATAGCGCCAGAAGTGCTGGTGAGAGTCGATCTGCATGAAGGAATCCTGACCTCACGTTAGCCGTGCAGGTTGAGAAATCCTCCATCAATCGGATAGTTGGTTCCGGTTATGAAACTGGAAGCGTCGGAACAGAGAAACAGAGCGAGTGACGCCACTTCGCTAGGCTGGGCCATCCTGCCCATGGGCTGCGACTGGGCAAGCTTCTGAAACATATCCTGCTCGCGTCCCGGATAATTCTTGCGTACGAAGCCGTCGACAAAGGGTGTGTGAACGCGCGCAGGTGAAATGCAGTTGCAGCGAATGTTCTGAGTCACGTAGTCGCGAGCCACCGAGTAGGTCATCGTGAGCACCGCGCCTTTACTCATGGAGTAGGCAAAGCGGTCGGCGAGTCCGGCAGTCGCAGCAATCGAAGCCAGATTCAGGATCACTCCGCCACCTCCAGTCTTCATGTAGTCGATGGCGGCATGCATGCAGTTGTAAGTGCCCTTCACGTTGATGCGAAAGATGCGATCGAAATCTTCTTCAGTCGTGTTCTCCAGTTTGCCCACGTGGGCGACGCCGGCATTGTTCACGAGAATGTGAATCGGATTACTGGCGCCAATTTTGCAAAAGACATCCTTGACTTGCTGCTGGCTGGAGACGTCGCAGGAGTACCACTCCGCCGTGCCTCCCTGGTCTCGAATAGTCGCGACCGTCTGCTCAGCATTGGCCTTATCGAGTTCCACAATGTGCACCGATGCTCCCTGCTGCGCAAAGCAGAGCGCGATCGCCTGTCCAATACCGCTGGCGCCACCGGTGATGATCGCCACCTTGCCGTCCAGACGAAACATGGCCGAGTTGTTGCCGTTCGGATTCAGAGTGAAACGCCTCGCTTCCAGGGAATGAAATCGTCTTGTCCAAGCAGTTCCGCTTTGGTCTTTACGTCGCCGCTGGCAACTTTGGTGATCAGTTCGAGAATGCGTTCTCCCGCCTCTTCCACTGACTCCTCTCCTGAGATAATTGTTCCGGTATCGATATCGATGGCATCGGCCATGTTCCGTGCCAATGGGGAATTGGTGGAGATCTTGAGGACTGGAGCGATGGGATTGCCGGTGGGAGTGCCTAGACCCGTGGTAAACAGCACAACGTTTGCTCCGGCTCCCACTTGCGCTGTGACCGCCTCTACATCGCTCCCCGGCGTGCACAACAGGTTCATTCCGGGAACAGTAGCGTACTCTGGATAGTCCAGAACTCCGGTGACAGGAGAGTCTCCGCCTTTACGCGCAGCCCCAGCGGATTTCATTGCGTCGGTGATCAGCCCGTCTTTGATGTTTCCCGGCGATGGATTCATCTCGAAGCCAGCGCGCACAGCCTTTGCCCGCGCTGCGTAATCGCGCATGAGTGCTATGAAACGATCACCGACTTCCTGCGTGACAGAACGATTGATCAGCGACTGCTCGACTCCACAGAGCTCTGGAAATTCGGAAAGAATGGTTGTACCGCCGAGTACGGCAAGCACGTCAGAGACATGCCCAATCGCGGGATTCGCCGAGATTCCGGAGAAGCCATCTGATCCGCCGCACTTCAATCCGACGCAGAGCTGGTCGAGGTGCGCAGGCTCGCGCTGCAGACGATTGGCTTCGACCATGCCGAGGAATGTCTCGCGAATCGCTTGGGAAAGCATTGCGCGCTCCGAGGCACTCTTCTGCTGCTCCAGCAGG
>AP72_2010_repI_A001DRAFT_1000265_pt1 | contig 11780 bp, 8 predicted proteins | sample AmaPasrepliIA001_FD_9535 | JGI IMG/M metagenome (IMG submission 9535)
CACTGTGGAAGCCGCCATGATGAACACCCCATTCGTGATGGTGTATCGAGTCTCACCACTCACTTACCTGCTGGGCAAACCGAGAGTGAAGGTCCCGCGATTTGCTATGGTCAATCTGATTGCCGGGAAAGAAGTTGTCCCCGAACTGGTACAACGCGACTTCACAGCGGAAAAAGTGGCGTCCCGCGTAAAAACGATTCTCGTCGACGGCCCGGAGCGGGATCGCATGTTGGCAGGATTGGCGCAGGTGAAAGCGGACCTGCGGGGAGCGGGAAATGTTCAGGCCACCCTCCCTCCGGCGGATCGGGCAGCCCAAATCATTCTTTCTTTTCGCGGGTTGCGCGCATCTATACCGGTACAGCAGTAATCTCCAAACGACCCCGTCCGTCGTGGATGATTGAGGAACTTAGCAGTACGCGCCAGTTCGAAAGGGGATCACTTGTGGCGAGCAGCATAATTCGAGGCACGGGGCGAAAGTGTCGGCAGTCCTCCAGCAATAGTGGTTTCAGCACCCGATATCGTAGCGTTGCCCTGCGGGAACTCTCATTAGCTGTCGCAATAGTTGCCGCCCTCTCAGTGTCAGCAGTCGCGCAAACACAATCGCCACCCTCGGCAGCCTCCGCGGATTCATCAAGCTCGCCCGCAGCGACCGGAAGCATCACCGGTTCAGTTATCGACAAGGATGGAGCCGAGATTCCGAATGCGTCGATCACTCTGAAGGTCGGCACATTCAGCACACAATCCGTCTCCAGCGGCGATGGAACGTTCACCTTCAAAGATGTCCCCGCCGGATCGTTCGAGATCACTCTTTCAGCCACAGGGTTTGCGAACCAGACTCAGACTGGCACCCTTCAGCCTGGCGAGACCCATGCGATTCCACCCGTTCAACTGGTAGTCGCAACTACTGTCGAAGTCAACGTTTCGCAGACTCGAGAGGAGATTGCAGAAGAACAGATCCATTTGCAGGAACAGCAGCATATCCTCGGAGTCATCCCCAACTTTTACGTAAGTTATGATCCCGAGGCCCAGCCGCTCAATTCGCGGCAGAAGATGGAACTTGGCTGGAAATTCACTTTCAACCCGGTCATGTTCGGAATTGCGGGCGTCGTAGCAGGGATTCAGCAGGCGAACAATACCTTCAGCGGATACGGCCAGGGAGCGCAAGGTTACGCCAAACGGTTCGGTGCGGCCTATGCCGACTTCGCCTCGGGCACCCTCCTTGGGAACGTCGTCTTCCCGGTGCTTTTGAAACAGGATCCGCGTTACTTCTACAAGGGGACGGGCACTCGAAAGTCGAGATTTTTTTACGCTGTCGCCAATGCCGTGATCTGCAAGGGCGACAATGGCCATTGGCAGCCCAACTACTCAAGCGTGATGGGTAGCCTTGCGGCCGGGGGCATCTCCAATCTCTACTACCCGGCCGAGAACCGCAATGGAGTCGGCCTGACCTTTGAGAATTCACTGTTTGGTATCGGGGGTAGCGCGGCAGCAGCGGTCATCCAGGAGTTCCTTATCCGGAAGCCTCCGCACGCGCAAGATCAGGCGTCCGGTCACTGACCCTTGGCCGTTGAATGGGTTAAAGGGCCAATTTCAGAAATGCTGTTTATCTCCCCTCTGTCACAAGCTTGTGCTCCCAGCATCTTTTGCGTCAGAATCTTCATCATAGGAAATGGGTTATCATTTCCCGGAGATCCTCCTGAATGGCGATTGACCAGCGGCGCGGACTGAGCGTCCTCACTACATCCCTGACTCTATGCCTCTTGGTCTTTCTCAACCAGCCGTCCCGGGCAGCGGAAAAAGCGCGCCTGCGTGTCGATGACTACAAGATCGAGGCCACTCTCGAGCCTCATCTCCACCAGATCACCGCGCGGGCCAAGGTCAAGTTCACGGCCCAACAGGATCTGGCGGTCGCAGTTTTCGAATTGCACAACGATCTACGGATCACCAAGGTTCTTGATGAGAAGAATCAGCCATTGTCCGCCGAACGCGTGACCCAGGACTCGACCGTGCGAGTCCCGCTTCCCGCCGGACTGCCAAAGGATGCCTCGACTACCCTGACCTTCGAATATGAGGGGCAGCTGGAAAGCGCGGATAACAGCCCTGTTCCCGGTCTGAATCTCGCCTATGTCGGCGATGACACTAGCTTTCTTTTCTACGCGGGACGCTGGTTCCCGGTAAGCGGATACGGTCTGAATCGGTTCACATCGACTATCAGCATCACGCTGCCCGCGCACATGCTGGTGATCGGCAGCGGAAAATCGTCTGTCTCCGATGTGGCGCCCGCGAAGAAGTCGAGCACTAACGTTCTTCCGACCAAGACTTTTACGTTCGTTTCCGATAAGCCAAGTTTCCCCGGTACGATCGTCGCGGGCGTGTTCCAGGAGTATAAGAGCGATGAAGCGGGTCTGGACCTGCACGTTTATTTCAAACCCACTCATCAGAGCGTCGCTCCGGCTTATACCACCACCGCGGTCCAGGAATTTACTTACTTCATTACTCTCTACGGCCTACCTCCGTCGCAGAAACTGAACCTCGTCGAGTTACCGGGAGACACGCTTCCTTATGCATGGGCTCCCGAGATCGTCGGTCTGGCTGGGCCTTCCATCACCGAAAAGACGAACTATCGCCTTCTGGCGGACGGCATCGCGCACCAGTGGTGGGGAGTTTCGGTAAGTCCTGGGACGAAGGATGATTGGTGGATCAGCGACGGCTTTGCGCGTTACTCCGAAGCCATGTATGTGGAGAATGCCGCTGGAGCCGCCGGCTTGGAAGAGGCTGTGAAAGACATGTCGGTAGGCGCACTCGCTTACGACACAGTGCCCCTTTCAAGTTCCAGCAAGCTCGACATCTTCTCCACCGAATTCCAATCGCTCGCCACCGACAAGGGTGCCATGATTTTGCACATGCTGCGCTGGGTATTGGGCGAAGACAAATACAACAAGACCATGCGCGAGTTCGCGGGCCAGTTCGCGGGGAAATCTGCCACCATGGACGATTTTCGGACGATCGCCGAGAAAAACTTTGGCGACCAGCTGACATGGTTCTTCTCGCAGTGGCTGGACTCGACCGGCGCGCCCGAGTTCAAGGTTAAGTACACAACCTACCGATTAGGCGGAGCGTCAGCTCAGAATCCCAAGGAGGAAAAGACTCCTGGATTCCGCGTCACTGGTGAAATTTCGCAGGATCTTGATCTCTTCCGCATGCCCGTCGATCTGCGTATTGATACGGATGGCCGTACCGAGAACAAGCGCATCGAAGTAGTGGGAACCAATTCCCCATTCACCATCGAAACTTTCGGACGTCCGCGCCGCATTTCCGTCGATCCAGATCATCATGTCCTGACCAATTCGAGCGACGTCAAGTTGCGCTCGTCGATTCTGCGTGGTCAGGCGATGCAACAGCAGGGCGACCTCTCTGGCGCTTTGACGGAGTTTAATAAGGCTCTCGATCTAAACAAGAACAGCTCGCTCGCTCACTATCGGATTGCAGAGGTCTTCTTCTTCCAGCGGAACTATCAATCCTCCGCCAACGCCTATCGCGCCTCACTCGATGGAGATGGGGATCCGCGATGGACCGAAGTGTGGAGCCGTATCCAGCTGGGCAAGATCTTCGACATCACCGGCCAGCGCGAACGTGCCGTAGGTCAGTACCGACAGGCGCTGCAGACCAACGATAATACCTTCGGAGCTTTGGAAGAAGCGCGGAAGTATTTGCAGAAAGCCTACGAGCGTCCCAAGGAAAAACAGCAGTAAAAAGCAGTCGGGAACATCTCATTTCAATCTAGGATCGGATCCAATCTTCCGCTTCTTCGGGCGAATGGAAGATCGCGATACTTCTCTGGCCCCGAAGAATCTTAGGCATGCGAGCCGCATGATCCTGTACTGACGTTTGCACCACAAACGCACGCTTCGCCTCATTGACGAACGGGTCCACATGATCGGCAAGCCGAAGGAAGTCTGCCGCCTGCAACTCTAGATCGCGGGGTTCCCCTAGATCGACAATCTCGGCAAAGGTCGGCTTGAAATCCGGATGGAGATGCAGTTCCTTTGCGTATGACGCGATCTCTTCGCTAGTCACCCTCTTGCCGGACCTGACACGAACCAGTTGCCCCTCGACGTCGACATGAAATTCGAAAGTCTCATGATAGAACCGCGCTGGAGCTTCTTTATGAAGCTCTCCTTCCGCAGACATTCCGGTTTCTGACAAGCAACGCTCCACGGTGTAAGCCACGGATTACTATCGGCATCCTGCAGGAACTCTTGAGTTTTCAGTCAAGAAGACGGCGTCTTTGCATGCGCTAACCTTTCTACCCACCTGGGGTCTAACTATCACACATGCAGTAGGGAACTTTATTGAGCCCGGCTGCGTACTTCTGATCAGATGGTTGGGCGGGATTGAGACCCCTCGCCTGAACGTTACCCGGGGCCCCCATGCTCCTCCCCGGAGGCATGGGGGCAGAATTCTGCGAGAAATCCACATGCGCATGCTTCTAGAGATCGTCCGGCAGTCGCTCGCCACCTTGTGGGCACACAAGCTGCGGTCTTTTCTGACCATGTTCGGCATCGCATGGGGAGTGGGTTCCCTTTTGCTTCTCGTCGGTCTTGGCGAGGGCTTTCGCAGTGGACAGGAGAAGCAGTTGGCGACGCTCGGGCAGAACATCATGTTCATGTTCCCCGGGCGAATTCCCGCGGTCGAAGGCAGCACTCAATCAGGACAGACCTATTACTTCACTTACAAGGATTACCTGGCAATCCGCAGCGAAGCTCAGTACGTGGGAGCCATGTCTCCGGTCCTGAACCGTGAAGACATTCGCGCCGTGAGCGATTACGGTTCGACCAATGGACAGGTATTCGGAGTGGCCTCCGATTACAACCAGATTCGCAATGTTCCCGTTTCACCGGGTCGCTGGTTCAACACCCAGGATGGCACCGATCGTCGCCGCGTCGCAGTCGTCGGATGGGAACTGCTCAAGAACATGTTTCCCGGACGTCCCGCAGTTGGCTCGACCATTCTGCTGAACGGGATCCACTTCGATGTAGTCGGAGTCGTTGCCAAGGTCGGCCGCGACGGCAATAACGGGACCAACTCGCGCATCTTCATTCCGGTAGAAACCATGCGCGACTTGTTTCCTCTAACCAAGGCGAACTCTGAAGATGCGATCTCATTTCTGAACTATCAGCCTGTCGAGAAGGGTCTGCACACCGAAGCAAAAGAGGAAATCCACCGCATCATCGCGCGGCGTCATGGATTCAATCCCAAACTGCAAGATGCTTTCGAGGACTGGGACACCATTGAGAACATGAAACGCGTGGGCAGAATCTTCGATGCGATGGATTGGTTCCTTGGTGTGGTCGGAGTCGTGACTCTCGGGCTGGGAGCGATCGGCATCATCAACATCATGCTGGTTTCGGTCACCGAGCGAACCAAAGAGATCGGCCTGCGCAAAGCGCTGGGAGCGAGCTATCGAGCAATACTGACGCAGTTCTTCGTCGAGGGTGCATTCCTCACGGCCTTTAGTGGAGGCATTGGTCTAGCCATCGCGATTGGATTCGTTACGCTACTGGCCATGCTTCCCTCGCCAAAAGGCTTTGATACACCGAGAATCATCCCAGCATCAGCACTGGCCGCGATTGGTTCGCTAGCGGTCGCAGGAATCGCAGCAGGTCTCTATCCAGCAAGGAAAGCAGCACTGCTTCCACCGGTAGAAGCATTAAGGCAAGAGTAAGCACTTCTGGAAGCGACGCGGCCGCTCATCCGAGCGAAGCTAGGAAGTAAGCTAGAAGCTAAGAGCTCGAAGCTAGGAGCCGGTTTTAATGATTTTCGATCTCGTAACTCAAGCCTACAACGCGCTCCGCCACAATCGGCGGCGCAGCATGCTGACCATGCTCGGCATGGCGTGGGGCATCGCAACGGTTGTGTTGTTGCTGGCTTACGGCACTGGCTTTGAGCGCGGACTGTGGTCGGCGTTCCGCTCCTTCGGCACCAATCTGGTGTTCATCTTTCCCGGACGCACTGAACTCCAGGCTGGCGGCACAAAAGCGGGAACTCAAGTTCGGTTGACTGTGAATGACATCGATTACATTCGTGCCGAAGTGCCGCTGCTCAAGCGAGTCTCTCCGGAGGCATTTAAGAATTGCGTTGTCGCGTACGGAGCGCGCAGCTCGAATTATGGTGTGAGCGGTGTTTACGCCGCTTACGGACGCATGCGCAAAATGGAGGTTGAGCAAGGCGGATTCTTCAGCGAAGCCGACGACTTCACGCATACGCGCGTCGCAGTTATCGGCTCTGATGCCAAGAAGAAGCTCTTCTCAGGACAGGAAGCGGTTGGGCAGAGCATCCGCGTGGACGGCATTTCGTACCAGATCGTGGGCATCCTCAAACATCAAATCCAGAATGGGGACGACAACATCAACGAACACGTCTACGTTCCCTACAGCGCGATGAGCGATCTGATGAATGCGTATTACCTGAACTCGATCGTCATGGAATACGAAGGCGATCATGCCAAGGTCGTTGACGCTGTTCGCCAGTCGATGGGATTTCATCACGAGTTCAATCCGAAAGATCGCCGCGCCATCTTCGTCTTCGACGTCTTCGCCGACCTGATGGACCTACAAGTAATATCGACTGGAATCAAGATCCTACTGGGATTCATTGGTCTGCTCACGCTCGGCATTGGCGGAGTCGGGCTGATGAACATCATGCTGGTTTCGGTTACACAGCGCACCCGCGAGATTGGCGTGGAGAAAGCTCTGGGCGCGCATCGTTGGCACATCCTGTTCCAGTTCCTCGCCGAGGCGCTGGTCATCACAGCTCTTGGTGGGCTTCTCGGAATCGTGCTTGCCTACTTGGTCTCCTGGTCGGTTGGCTCGCTAACTTTGTGGAGCGCATTCGAGGACAATGCCAGCGAAGGCGATATTCATCTCTATATCAATTCAGCCACGCTTCTCTGGTCGACCGCGATCCTGAGTTTCGTCGGGATCATCAGCGGGATGCTGCCTGCGATTAAGGCTGCTCGTCTAAATCCTATCGAAGCTTTGCGGTACGAATAGATCCCAAAACCTTTCACCACAAGGGAACAGAGAGGAGCACAGGGATTTCTTTCGTAATCCTTCTGCTGTTCGTGCTTCAAGCCTTTGATCTCGTCGGATGATCTACAATCCTTCGCAATGTCTGAAACCTCAGAGTTTCGGCTTGATCGCGTGTTGGAACAGCTTCGTCTATACGAACATCCTCTATTGACCTTCTCCGCGCGTTCGAAGGGAGAGGGAGTGGAAGTCATCATCAAGTTCAAACACGAAAGCATTCCTGTTCATACGTACTACTTCGATCTGCATCCGCGCGAACTCGACGATCCGCAGTTTGAATGGAGCTTTCAGCGTCAGCTCTACGACGCGCTGCACGATTATTTCGTTGAGATGTTCATTCGCACTCCGCAGGATCGCAAAGACCGGCAGAAAAAGGGCCTGTGAGCGAACTCCGAAAAAAGATCGAATTGGAGATTCGCAATCGTGGTCCGATTCCCTTCTCGCGTTACATGGAAATGTGTCTTTACGATCCGGAATTTGGCTACTACTCGCGCAAGGCATCACAGTTCGGCAAGGCTGGAGACTTCTTCACTTCGAGCGATGTTCATGCAGTATTTGGACGATTGCTGGCGCGGCAGTTCGACGAAATGTGGCGCGTTCTGGGATCTCCGGAACGCATTGTGATTCGTGAGCTTGGTCCGGGACGAGGCTTGTTCGCGCAAGACGTGATGGATTGGGCGGAGAAGAAGTTTCCGGAATTCTTCCGCTGTTTGCGTTACGAACTCGTCGAGCAATCGTCCGGGCTACAGACAAAGATCCAGGAAACACTGCGTCGACGAGTGGAATCCCACAAAGCAGAAGTGGTGATGCCAAAATCCCCACTTCTGGCAAAACCGGCCAGAAATGGGGCACCCAACAATCATTCGACCGTTCCTACGATTGTCTTTACTAATGAGTTCTTTGACGCGCTTCCGGTTGAGGTTCTCAGCTCGCGTGGATCGTTGCGCATTGACTGTCGCGATGGGCGATTCGCGGAAACGTGGGTTGCTGCTTCTGCGGATGAATTGGAATTCATGGATCGCTATTCGGTGCATCCGGAAGAGGGAGAGCGGATTGAGGTTCCTCTGGTCGCGCAAGAAGAAATGCTCGCGGCTTGTGAGATCGAGCGCGGCTTTCTGCTGGTGATCGATTACGGTTACACGAGGGAAGAACAGCTTGCAGGTCGACATCGCGGAACGCTGAAGGCGATTCGTCAGCATTCGGTGAGTGCGAATCCTTATGAAGCTCCGGGAGAACAAGACATCACTGCGGACGTGAACTTTACGGCTCTGGCAGCGATCGCGGAACAGCGTGACTTTCGCGCACAGAAACTGGTCACACAGTCGCAGTTTCTGATGGGCATCGGCGAGGTGAATCAGTTTGCGGATGCGTTTGAAGAATGCCGTTTACCGCAGGAAAGGGCAAAAGTTGCACTTCAGTTGAAGCATCTTGTTACACCTGCAGGAATGGGAGAGAGCTTCCACGTTCTCTTAGCGAGCAAAGGGATCGATGAACAGACGGTTTCGGTGTTGGCAGGACTTAGTTTTGGAAGGAAGTAGTTATGGAACTTGATGTTTACTTTTTGGTAATTTAACTTCCTATCCTCCCGGTCTATTTAGAATCAGTAATTTAGCGGAAATTTGAGCAGTAATCTATGGGGCTCAATAACTTAGGGGCAAATCTTGAGCCCCAAGAACTTAGCTGCCATTTATCTTTTCAATAATCACGAATGCACATCTCAGGATTTCAGGGCGACAAATTCCTAGCCAATCAAAAAGAGTGAAAAGGCGGAAGGGCGATTCCCATTCTGGGAAGTCCCTTACTCTTAAGTGCCAGCATTTGGGACACGCTTGTAATCTTGTTGGCCCTCGAGCGCAGACCTAGATTAAGCCTGGGAGTCTTTTCATGTCTCGTGCTCGGAAGGTTTCAGTATTCGTCCTTGGCTTTTTCGCAGTTTTCTCATTTCCCATCATGGCCCAAGAAAATACGGGTTGGCGGATATCGCCGGAGAAGATCAATATCCAAATGGGAAGCGACCGGCCGCTGCAGTTGCTCGATGACTCAGCGCAGGAACTCCACGGCGCGGTCTGGACGGTCAACAATCCCAACCTTGCTGAAATAAAGGAGGAGGAAGGATTTGCCGTGCTGCATTCGAAGGGCGTCGGCACGGTGGTGGTGACAGCGACGCTCGGCCAAGAGACCAGAACACGTGAGATCAGGATCTGGTCGGCATTGCGGTCCTTGCCCTTAGGTACTACGAATTGGGGTTTGCATCCGATCGGAAGAGAGATCGGGGACCTGCCCGCGGTCCCAACACCGGATGGACCGGAGATCTATTCGCTGGAGCAGACAGAGAAGGGCGACACCTATTTGCGCGCGGACCGCCACGATGGCATACAAGTCTGGACGTGGAAAATGCCGGAACAGACGCATGATGTCGCACTCGTATGTGGCGACTGGACGGGCGGAGCGCTGATCAGCGCGGATGGCGCGGATGGGTTTACGTTATACACGGTCGATAAGGAAGGCAAACTGCGCTGGCAGCATAGTTTTGAAGGCGTGCGGAAGAGTCATGCCTACAATCTCGAACACCTGGTTCATATCGTGAGTCAGTCGTCGGACGGCACGGCCACAACCATCACGGGACTGGACGAGATTTCAGGGAAGGTACAGTTCACGCTGACGGTTCCAGCCTCTCACCAGAACGAGAAGAATCTGAGGGCTGAAGGGACGGGTTTCGTATGCGCCACCGGCAGATCCTCGAAGGCAGTGACCACAGACATCAGCCGAATCATCGTCAATATGGACAGTCTTGCGTATGTTGCCTTCCGCCAGAGCGAGTGGTCGTTGGACGCGGGCAATTGCAAGGTCGGATCGGTTGTGGATCGTCAGGCTGTGACACTTACGCGGGATGACAAAATTGTGTTGTGGCAGATCCATCCGGATGGAACCTATGTCAGCTTTACTGTAGAGGCAAACAAGCTCAAGCAGTCGTACGGTGCTCCGGTGAATATCACCTATCCGACTCCATCACTACTTACCGACAACATGAATGGCACGCTGATCCCGATGCGTACTTCGCATATGGTGTCCGCAGAAAGCTTGGGAGACCAACCGGACGAGTACATCTATCGCGTCAACCAGGATGGCGAACTCGTGTATCGGCTACCTCTTCCGAAGTATCCCGGAGTGCTACATGACGATGTGGTGATCGGCAGCGACGAGTTAGGCTTTGCGACTCGGGGCGGCGTTTTAATTGCCTTCAATGTGCGCGAAGGAAAAGAACTCTGGCGCTGGGACTCGAACACCGATGACATTTCGGTGCTGGCTGCGTTGGCAGACGGCAGTTGCCTGGTGCAAACGCCGACGCAAGCGGTGGACGTGTGGAGTCCCACGAAAGCAAAGGTATATATGTCGGGCAAGGCGATGTTTAGTTGGAATGGTGTCTATCGGAAGCATAATTGAGTAAGAGTCGACCTCGGCGGCTAAAGCCGCAAGTCTCCAGGCCCTACGGCACGACTGAAGTCGTGCCCTTTCACGGTCCGCGCTTTCCGAGGTGATATGGCCCTAGAGTCGTCCCACTTCCCGGCATTTGAAATCCCCATTCTAAAATCGCAAAAAACGCGATTTTAGAATGGGGCACCGTCCTTCACCGTAGGGACAGGAACTCCTGAACATCACGCCGTATACTCGTTTTTGTTGAAGCCATTAACAGTCGATCCTGATCAAGCAACCTGGCGGACCCTATTAGCAACTAAGTTAATCGCGCGAAGACATTCCCGCGGATTCAGTGGAATGAGTTTTTCCTCTCCGTTCAAGCACATTCCGCAAGCGACCCGCAGTACTCCACGCATTTGGGAGAAGTTTACCGTTACCAAGCTGTAAATCACTGAAATCGACGTGTTGCCGCAGTTGCCCCAGGAGGCGCTATGAGTCGTTCCCTCTCTGTTACTCGTCTGCTCACCTTACTCGTCTTCTTCACATTCGGTTCGATGTTGGCACACGCGCAGTTCCGGGCCTCTTTGCGCGGAACGGTCACGGACCAGCAGGGTGCCGCCGTCCCTGATGCCACGGTGACTCTCACCAATACCGCGACAAATCAAAAGATGGCCGCGACTTCGGACGCGAACGGAATTTACCAGTTCAATGCGCTGGGGCCGGCTCCGTATTCCCTGTCGGCAGAACATGCGGGGTTTAAGAAGAGAGTCCTCGATAACGTCCAGATTATTCCCGAACAGTTGAACGCCCTTGACCTGCAACTCGAGGTAGGCGAAGTGGCACAAACGGTGACCGTCTCAGGGACAACCCAGACACTCGACACAGAAACGGCCACGGTCAGCGGAACGGTCAGCACCAACCAGATACAGCACATGCCTTCGTTCAATCGCGACGTCTTCCAACTGGCGCAACTCGCTCCAGGAACGTTCGGCGACGCATCGCAACAGTCTGGCGGCGGCGCATTCAATCTTCCCGGCAATCAAGGACCGGGAGGAACACCCGGCGGGTCGGGGGGAATCTTCGCGACAGAGAATGGACCGCAGGTTCAGAGCGCCGGCGGACAGTATGAAACGAACAGCATCAACATCGACGGCATCAGCACAGTCAGCGCCGGCTGGGGCGGGACATCAGTCATCACCCCAAGTGAAGACTCCGTGGAAACCATGAAAGTCGTGTCGAACAGTTACGACGCACAAAACGGACGATTCAGCGGGG
>AP72_2010_repI_A001DRAFT_1000266_pt1 | contig 11774 bp, 6 predicted proteins | sample AmaPasrepliIA001_FD_9535 | JGI IMG/M metagenome (IMG submission 9535)
CAGAAGCCCGACCCCGGGATCCCCAGCCGGGCAGCCCGGCTGGGGTGGGGCGGTCAGGGAGGGCACCTTACGCGGGGAGGCCCTCCCTGACGGTCGGGCTTCTGACACCAGAGGGCAAACTCGCATCGCGGGTGCCGATTGATCGCGAAGAACTTCCCCTGCGTAAGAGCCTGATTTCACAAATCATTAAACAGTTAACCGTGGCGGGACAGCTGAAAGCGATTAAGCCGCTCGCCAATCGCGAGGGTTGCGTTAACACGATCGCGTCCCTGATTGGTGAGTTGCAACGCGCCGGGAAAACTGCGGAGGAATTTACGCAGGCAATCGAAGCCCGCGAGCAAGAGAACATCGCGGTCCAAAGTCCAAAGTCCAAAGTCCAAGGTCTAAAGACCCAGATCGATTTCGATCGCGAGGTTGCGCTGATCTACGCCAAATATGCGCAAGTCCTGGATCAAAACGGCCTGACCGACGAAGATGCCGATCAACTCCGTGCCCTGCAAGTGATGAAGGGAGAGATCGCGGGCGCCGCCGTTTCCCTGCCCTGGCTTGATCAAATCGAACTCCTCGTGCTTGACGGGTTCTTTGATTTCACTCCGGTGCAAGGCGAGATTCTGAAGTGTTTGATACCGCGTGTCCCCACCGTGGTTGTGAACCTGAATCGCGATGAGCGCAATCCTGAGATTTTTCGGCCGTTCGCGGCGACTATTGAGCATCTTAAGTCGATTGCGCCTTTTGAGATCGTGCAGCGTGAGGACTCGATCTCGGCAGGTGATCTGCGAGCGCGGCTTTTCAGCGGTGGCCACGCCGACGCAGGCAGCTCGGTAACTTCGCTGTTACTCGAGTGTTCCGACCGGGAGATTGAAATCCGTTCAATCACCAAAGAGATCAAACGATTAATCGTGGAATCCAATTATCGGCTCTCAGATATTGCGCTGGTAGTGCGCGAGCGGGCCGCTTACGCAAACACGATCGTGCGTGTGTGCGCCGATGAATCGATTCCCTGCAATCTGGAACGTCGCCTTGAAGCGAACGAAGTGCCGGCGATCCGCGCCTGTGGAAAACTTTTTCAACTTTTATTGCAACCGCGCGAAGAGGTTGCAAACCCAAAAGCCTCAGAGCTCGCCCATTTAATTAAGACCGATTACTTTCGCCTCTCAAACCGGAGCCTGGATGAACTGGCGACCAGTTTCGATGAAAAGTACTCATCACTCCTTGACGATGGCCACCAGCCAACCGCGTCTCACGATAAGTTGCGAGCGGCCCTGGGAATTGGGCGCTTCGATCCCGACGCACTGGAAAATGTAATCGCGTATGTCGGCAGCGAATTGCGCGTCAACGCCTGGATTGACCGGGCGCAAAAACTAATTAGAGTGTTCCCTTCGGCTGAAGCTGCGCAAAGTATGATCGGCGGAGACGAGGCCGACCCGGCGGCAACGGCCGAGGATGAAGCGCCGCAGGAAGACGAGGCCGCCATGGATCGCCGAAAGAGACCGGCTCCAGTGCATCCTGCCTCCATCGGCTGGACGATCCTGGTAATGAGGCGGTTGCAGCATCTGCTCACGGCGACACCGGAAGCAGGCACGGCCGACGAGTTGCGGGCCGGCGTCATGGTCCTGTTGGATCAGCTCCAATTCTCAAACCAGGTTAACGCTCCCTTTCAGCGAAAGACCGGCGCTCCGGACATTCCGCAGGCGACTTTCGACGTGCGGGGTCGCGAGAGTCTCCGCCGCGCTCTGGCTGCGGCGGTGCGCGCGTTCAAATATGCACACGAGATCGTGTTAGAAGCCCGACTCCGGGATCCCCAGCTGGGCAGCGCGGCTGGGGTGGGACCGTCAGCGAGGGCCAGATCGAAAAACGAGCACGCCCTCACGGTCGGGCTACTGACACCTATAACGCTGCCGGCCTTCATCGACGAAGTGCAGCGATGTCTAAAATCGCAGACGCTCTCTTTGGGCGCGCCAAATCGCGATGGGCTGCGGGTGTTTGAGGCCACTGACGTGCGTGGTCTCAATTTTCGCGCAGTCTTCATCGCCGGTATGATCGAAGGCGGTTTTCCGCTGCGAGTTTCGCGGATTGGCTTTACCCGCATGAGGAACGGCAGCGGCTGCAAAAGCAGGGCATTTTTCTTGAAGATATTTCCACCGACACCTTACTCAAGGAAGAACATTACTTCTACCAGGCCGCGTGTCGCGCCACTGAGCGTTTGTATCTGACCCGTCCGCTGGCTTTGAACGATGGCGCTGAGACGGTGGCCTCGTATTACATCGAAGAGTTGCGACGGGCAATCGCGCCCGCGCTTCCAGAAGTCAGGCAGATTCGCGGAGACATTGACCGCCGCGATGCTAAGAATGCTTCCAGCGCGGCTGAACTAAGCATGTTACTGGTTCGTCAGGCGCAAGCGAAAAATCGAGCCGGGAGGGACGCGCACGCGCCACAATCAATTGCCGGAGAACTGTTATCGCTCGCCATGAAGCGGAATTACATCTCCAATTCCGCGCTGCACCGTATCGCGATCGAGCAAGCTCGTCACGGCGAGTGGTTCGGCCCTTACGACGGCGAGATCACAAATGACGACTTGCGTCTAATGCTGGCCCGGCACTTCGGCCCTGAGCACGTCTACAGCGCCAGCCGTTTGAGCACGTACGGCAATTGCGCGTTCCGCTTTTTCGGCAATCGCGTGTTGCGGCTTGAGCCGCGCAGCGAAGCTGCACTCGATTTGCAGGCGATCGACGCCGGCAAATTGTTGCACGACGTTTTGCGCCGTTTCTTTGAAAAACATCGCGGCGACTACCTGCCATCAAGGGATCGAGAAGGCCTGCGTAACGAACTGGCCGCGACGGCCGATCAGGTTTTTCATGAACACGAAGACAAAGTGCCGCCGCTAAATGAGCGAATCTGGAAGATCGATTGTGAGATTCGCAAACTGATTCTAGACCAGGTTTTGCTCTACGAGTTGAGGTTGCAGGAACGGACCAGCGCCCGCGGTATTCGGCCCGCCTTTTTCGAATTGGCCTTTGGCCGCGCCTCTGAAGCCAGTGATCCGCATTCAACCCGGCAGTACTTGATCCTATCCCGCGGCAGCGAAGCAGCGGCAGAGTCGGTGTTGATACAGGGGCAGATCGATCGCGTCGATCTGAATGAAACGGAGCAACTGGCGATCGCCTATGACTACAAACTCTCAAAGGGTGCGGGTCTCGACGACATCAAGAGTGGCCGCCAGGTACAGATTCCGATATACCTGGCAGCTCTCGAGCAAATATTCCTGCCGCGGTGGGAATTGGGTGGCGGCGGATATTACACGTTGCGCGGCAAAGGCGCGCGGCTCAACCAGGGTCTTTACCGCACCGCTTATGCCGACTGCACGATGGTGACCAGCCGTTGGACCAAGTTCGACGATGCCGAGTGGCAACGAATTCGTCAGGACGTCAGCCGGCGAATTTGGGAATTCATCGACGGCATGCGCAGCGGCCATTTCAGAGTGAAACCATCACTTGGTAGACATACCTGCAAGTTTTGTGATTACTCGGCTGTCTGCCGCTACGATGCTTATCGAATCAAGAGGAAGAATCAATGAGCGAGGAGGGTCAGTACCACCTCCGTCAGGTGGTGGGATAAAGTGTTACACGGAAGTCGAATTGTACCTTCTGATCCCACCCGCTAACGCAGGCGGTATTGACAGCGTGCCATGAATCAATCCAACGACCAGTCGCTGCGTGAACAATTGTTGGCGCTACTCGATGGCGGTAACGCTCATGTGAGCTTTGACGATTTCATCAAACGCTTTCCCGTTGAGAAATGCGGGCAACGCGTCGCCGGTCTGCCTTACACCGTCTGGCAAGTGCTGGAACATATGCGCATTGCCCAGTGGGACATTCTCGAGTTTTCGCGCGACGCGGATCATGTTTCACCAAAATGGCCCAAAGGCTACTGGCCAGACGAGGACCAGACCGGTTCGCAGGAATTATGGAACGAAACTGTCGCGCAGTTCCGCAGCGATTTGAAGGCTTTCGAGGCCCTGCTGCGCGATCCGGCAAATGATCTGTTTGCAAAAATTCCGCACGGAACGGGGCAGACACTCTTGCGCGAAGCTCTGGTGCTGGCAGATCACAACTCGAACCATCTCGGAACGTTGATCACAATTGCGCGAATTTTGCAGCATTGATTTGAGCCGCGGATGAACGCAAATGAACACGGATCTGAAGCCAACCGAAATAGGTGCCCCAATTTGTTTTGATCCCGCGTCCATCCGCGGCAAATATCGGGTTGATTGCAAGTAAGCCAGTCAGACTTCGCTGCACTTCCGCTTACCCGTCGCGGTTCGGTGAAAGATAAAGCTGGGCCGATCGGTATCGTAATGAGCATCGACGGCTCGCACTTCATTTCGCCCGCGCGCGGTCCGTCTGAATTCAATGTGATACCAGTTGCCGCGCACATTGCCCTTCCAATGAAAGCCTCCCAAATCGAAGGGCAGTGTTGGATAATGACTTCGAAAATTGAGGTTGCGATATTCGACGAATCCGAGGTTTCTCATCTCACCTCTCATTCTTTCGACCGTGACCACGGGCGGCAGATGAAACTGCCAATCGTATCTGGTTTCGCCCTTATCGGTCTGAAAGTTATTGAACGTGCCATCAAAGGCGGTGGCTATTTCGTCAAATATTGCCTCCATCTCTTCGTCGCACGGCGCATCCATACCGGCTTCGCTCCTGAGTGGAGCTTTCTGAGTAGCCAAAGGCTCGGGAAACCACATTCCTCGTTCGATCAGCCGATTGAGTTTCCGGCTTCGCATTGGCTTGGAGTGCGGCGACTCGTCGCCGCTTTTAAGGCGCCCTCCTACCCGGTCCGCTCATTTTGGAGTGCGGCGACTTGTCGCCGCTTTCAAGCTGCCAAGCCGGCGCCCTCCGAAAACCCGGTCGCTAGCGCTCCCGGTTCTGATAAGCTCAGTTCCCTCTCGATCGGTTGCCGACGTCCTTCAATAACTGGTTCACCGCGGCTTCGAGTTGGCTGTCCTTGCCGACCAGACTTTCGCCGATTGGTTTGGCAACCGGAATATCAACGGGCCGCGGATGCATCTCCATCAACTCGCCATCATTTGCGGTAATTCGATCGAACGGCAGGCGCAAAGCTGAGCCGTCGATTAACTGCACGCCTGAGGTATAAATGATCCAGCCGGCAGTAGGCTCGCCCACAACCTTACCGAGATGTAAGGAGCGATAACCTTCGGTGAAGTCTTCGCCGTCTGAGAGCGTGTGCCGGTTCGTGATCAAAACGGTCGGTAACTCGAGCGAACGTTGCCCGAGAGCGCTGCGCGAAGGCACCATCGAAAAGCCACGCGGCTGCATGTTGAAGTAACTGCGCCGCGCCAGCACATCGATGGCGTAAACGTTCACAAATCCGCCGTTATTGTTGCGGACGTCGATGATGACGCCTTCGCGCTTTTGATTGTCGGCGTCCAGATCAGCGTATAACTGCGTCAGCGCGCCGGCGGACATGTCGGCCATGTGAATGTAACCGAGCCGGCCGTTGCTCGCCCTGGCGACATAAGCGCGATTGTCGTCGATCCATTTTCTATAGAGCAGCGTGCGCTCGGTGCCGCCGTTGATCGGCCGCACTACTACTTCCCGCTTCGATGCGCCGTCAGCAGATCTAGCGACGGAAAGCACCACGCGCTTACCGATTTTATAAGCCAGCAACTCATCCAGGTTTGAGCGTGGAGCAACGGCCGCCCCGTCAACCGATATCAGATATTCACCCGGTTTGATATTGCTAACGGCTGCCGGGCTCAACGGTATCACCTGGGTGATGCGCAGCGCTCCCTTTGTCTCAAATTCCTCCCGGTCAAAGCGCAGGCCCAGCCGGCCGATGACTGCAGGTTGGGCGGCGCTGAAGGGAGCCGCAATGCCGGAATGCGAAGCGTTTAATTCACCCAACATCTCAGAGATGATTCGCCGCAGCTCGTCACCATTGCGCGCGCCGGCGGCCAGCGGTGCGTACCTTTCGCGGACCGCGTTCCAGTCGACGCCATTGAAGTTAGGATCGAAAAAATTGTCGCGCACATAGGTCCAGGCCTGCTGAAACACCTCGGTCTTCTCGCGAGCAAAATCGACATCCATCTCAGCGGTTACGGCGACCGGCCGCGCTTGTCTGTTCTCAATTGGAATTACGTTCAGACGACCAGCTTCCAGGTAAAAGACTTCTTTGCTGTCAGGTGAGAATTGCGCACTGCTCTTAAAGCCGGCAGTCGACGTCAGTTGCCTGGAGACAAACGGGTCCTTCGATAATTCGTCGAGCGGATAAACGTACAAATTCAATTGGTTCGCGACGGCGGCGATCATCAAGAGCAGTTTTCCGTCGGGACTAATGGTCTGATAACGCACATCGACACCTACCGGAATCAACGTGAGGCGGCGACGGATTTGATCGTAATCGATCTGGACAGGCTTCGGCGCCGGTTTTCCTTTAGCGTCGGACGTGGGCGAAGGGCTGGCCGTGGCCGCAGGCGTGGCCGCTGGTTGGGACTCATTCGTGGCCGGCGGCTGCCGCAATGGAGTGCGCGGGGTTTCTTCCTTGAACAGATCGCGAAATTGATCTTCACGAAACCTGGGCGTGCGAGGCAGCAGATCGACTCTGGCTACCTGTCCCGGCTCAGTGCGCTGGTTGGTATCAAACAAAAGAAAGGTGCCGTCCGGACTCCAGGTTATGGTGTTGCAATTGCCGTTGCCGAGGAAGCTGACCTGCTTTCCTTCGCCGCCGGCAGCCGGCGCTACAAAAACGTTCTTGAAAGACCTGTCGCCCACCGGCACATAGGCAATCCATTTGCTGTCGGGCGACCAGGCAAAAGGTCGATCCGAACTGAGCGGCGGCCGTTCGAGATGGGCTTTCGCGACAGTGTGCTCATTTCTGGAGCCAAGGTCATAGAGGCGAATTTCCTCGCCGCCGCGCTCAAAAGCGATTGATTTCCCATCCGGCGAGAACTCCGGAGTGTCGTCGCTCGCTTGATCGTTGGTGAGGCGCGACTCCGTGTTGGTGGCAAAGTCATAAAGAAACAGATGAGTCGGGCCATCGCGGTCTGAAACATAAACCAGCCGGCGGCTGTCGGCTGCCCAGGCGACCTGGCTTTCATCCGCCGGTGAATAAGTCACGCGCGCCGCATCGCCGGCATCGGTTGACGAAACGGCAAAGATTTCGCCGCGCACGATGAATGCGATCTTCTTTCCGTCCGGGGACAAAGCCATCTCGGAAATACCTTCGTTCAACCGTAGATGGTCGACCGCCGGACCGGCCGGCGCGCCGCGGCGATTGATCTTCACCTCACCGGCTCGTCCACTCGAAGTATCGAGCTTCCAGATTTGAAAGTCGCGTTCAAAAACGATCGCCCGGCCGTCATAGCCTATGCTTGGCCACAGCACGCGCCCGTCTTTGAACTGGGTGACCTGCCGGCGTTTGCCGCCTAGATCGCTGGCCCAGATATTTTGCGCGCCGCTGCGATCTGAAACATAGTAAATCGTCCGATCATCTTTGCTCCACATGGGCCACATCTCTTTGGCGCCGCCTTCGCTTATCTGTTCGTAGGCAGATTTGGCTTCTGGGCGCACCACCCAAATTTCGCTTTCGTCGATGTGGCTGTGACCTTTGCGCCACCACTGGCTGCCGCCAATCCCGTGACCGGTAAATGCGATGCCACTTCCGTCATGCGACGGGGCGGCAAAATATTCCGCCGTGTAGACATCGCCGCTCACCTGCATCGGCGTGCCGCCCTCGCTGCTGACGCGCAGAATATCCGGCGTGCCCACATCAAGACTGGTTGAAGTAAAGTAAATCCAGCGGCCATCAGCCGACCATGCATCGAGCTGATCAAGCGAGTCATCAAACGTCAAACGCTTCAGTTCACCGGTATCGATCGTCAGCACATAGATGTCACCATTGCCGGTCCGGGTGGATGTGAATGCGAGTTTGCGCCCATCAGGCGAATAGAGCGGCTTCGATTCAGTGGCCGGGTGTGAGACCAGCAGATGCGCATCGCCTCCGCTCGCCGGTACTGTCCAGATGTCGCCGCCGGAAACGAAAGCGATCTCCGACCCGTCGGGAGAGATCGATGGATCGGTGAAGTAAGGTTGCGGCTGTACGGGAGCTTGAGCAGCCGCGACAATTGTTGCCGACGCCGGCAACGACAGCAGCAAGAGAATTCCGGCAAACGGGCGTGCGAAGGGGCGGTTGTATCTGATCATGATCCTGGAGAACCTTTCCCGATGGGCAAAATCCGACGCGTCGCATATTACAAGATTTTTGTTGGCGAGCAAGGGCGAGTGACGGTCTGATTACACGCGATGGCAACCTCATGACCGGCGATTTGGGAATGGAATGACATTTCGATCCACGCGACGTTATCTGAGAGTCGGTCGTGAAGTCACACATGGGTTCCGATTCATTCCGCTGCGCCAACCAAATTGACCACGAAATCACACCAAACGAGGAACTTGTTCGATGCGTGTTCGTAGTTTCAATTCCCCTGGGCATGGGTGTCCCGGCAAATTAAGACCAGAAAGCCACGAAGAAGGGCGACTCGCTTCCTTCGTGTGATTCGGCTTCCCGGGTTTCTTCGTGTGATTTCGTGGTCCGGTCCGTCAACTGAATTTGAGAACAAGTTTGAAACATGCGTGCTCGCCTTGACCCTCGTCGTGACGCTTTGTTATAAAAGTCACTCGCGCACGTCCTACCATTTGCGTGCATGCGCGCCGGTATTCCGCAGTAGCTCAATGGCAGAGCATTCGGCTGTTAACCGAAGGGTTGTAGGTTCGAGTCCTACCTGCGGAGCCATTTTCTTCTAAACCGCTTTGCTGCTGTTACTTACGCGCGTCCTACCTGGGTACAAAGTATCAACGGTGTCGGAACAATCTTCTCGAACACTTTCGTCGCTCTTGAACATTTGCGCAACTCATCAGTTGACATTGAATTGGCAGGCTTAAATTCCGTTGGGATGTAATCCCGTGCGGGTTCGTATCCGCTAACGCTCTTTAATGATCGCAATCGCATAGTTCGTAGGCGAGAAGAGCATTGCTTCGGAGCAGCAATGGAAAAGTGACGTTTCTTGCCTGGTGAATGTGATGCTGTCGTTGGTAGCGAGACTAATCACCCGCTGCCATCGCGCTTGCTGGCTTTGAGCGACGACTGGGCGTTGACATCACTGTTTTCGGGTCTTACACTCCTAACACTTTAGGAGATAACTTCGTGAACCATTTCATGCCTGGCAGTGTAGTCTTTCTGGCACTGGTCATGGGCCAGCTACCCTGCTTATTCTCACAGAGTGTGCGGCCCGCCACCCACTCACACGGGTGCACAGTTCGTGTGGTGCAGGCCCCAAAGATGGCCCCAAACAATGTTGACTTGCCCAAGCCGGCCGTGAATCCCGCTGCGGGGACATGGAAATACAAGGATACGGACGTCGTGCGGGACAATCTGACGCTCCAGTCGACTTATTCAGTTACGATCAGAGACGACGGCGGCGCGTGGGCAGTCACTACTGCGATGGAATTTCCCGCAGGGCCCGTCACGAGCGTCTCGACCCTTGAAAAAGGTACGCTAATCCTGCGCAAGAAAGCGTTCACTCACTTCCTCCACCCAGACCAACCGTGGAAGCCAATAGCGATCAACCTTGATTTCATCGCCAATAAAATCACGGGCACTATGAAGTATGTAGGCGCTCCGGACAAGCCGGTCACAGTCGATTCGGGCGGCCCGCTATTTGCCGAGCCCGCCGGCTGGGTAGGGTGCCTTCCGCTCGCGGACGGATATATGACGAGATTCCGGTACTTTGACATCGACAGGTTCGCGCTAAACCCACAAGCGGCTAACAAGATAAAGTTAGTGCAGTTGAAAGTTGTGGGGATGGAGAGTGTAACGGTGCCGGCAGGTACGTTCGATTCTTACAAAGTCGAGATTATCTCTGCCGATGGCGGCTCAAATAAAGAAACCATCTGGATTGCCAAAGACTCGCGAATGCCTGTAAAAATCTCTGCCGTCAATGAACTCTACGGTGTCAGCACAACAGAGTTGATTCCGTAACGCACCGGATTATCAAGCATATTGTCCAGCGACACAAAGTTGAGAAGAGTGTCCAGGGTGGGGAGCCATTTTTCTTGTGTATATATCCTGCAAAATTCCTGCGGCATGTTCTATGACGCGCAGACCGAGGATGTAGATAGCCTCGCCTTTCAACAAGAACCGATAAAATCGATGGTCACTTCAGCAGAATGAATGGACCATGGATTCTGGTTTGGTCGAACCCCACGTTTCAACCCAATCTTCGATGAAGCGCGAAAGACAGATCAAACGAATGAAATCAGTGGAATGAATCCGCCGCGTGCAGGATTATGACGCTTGCGTTACACTTGCGCACTCTCCAACTTGCCTCATACGGCAAAACGGACGAACACATTGCAGTTTCCGAGGGTCACGATTTCTATCTGACAAAGTGACCTGGTCGCGTATCCCGACGCCCCATGAAAGCCAGAGGAACTTGAATCTGGCGCAAATCTTCTGAAGGAGAAGCGAAATGAAGAAAAGCATCAAATGGCTGACCATACTAACTTCCATCGTTTCGTTATCAGGTTCATTCATCGTTCATTCACAAACACTCAACCCTTCCTACCTCAGCGAGATGCCGGCACCGGTCCGGGTCATCGCCGAGATCAAAGGTAAGGATGCCGCAGACGCCGGCGCGCGGCAGTTGGGAGCATTCAATATCCTCGTGACGGTGATATCGGATATGGCTTATGGACTCGAACACAGGTCCGAGCGTCAGCTTACTCCGGATGAGCAACGAATCACCACTACTTATCAAAAGGCATACGTAGACCTTTGGCATAAGGTGAAAGATAGTTATGGCAAAGAGTATCAGGGTGACTACAATCATGATCGTGATCTGCTCGTGGAGCTTCTGGACAAACTCTTTTCCGCAAATTTCCGCACGCAATATTTCAAGGTCAATGGCTTTGCTGCGGCGTGGTACAAGAAGGTTCACGCTAATGGCGCGACGGGCGGAACTGGTGAGTCAACGTATGTGAATACGGGATCAGCCAATAATCCCGATACGCGCGCGCCCGATCCGTCTATCGCAAAAGCACGCGCGGCAAATGTCGACACAACCGTTTTCGGGCTCCAGCTAGGCGAACCATTGCGGCTTCCGACCTGCGCTTCGATGTTCGACGTACCTACAACCTGTTTCTATGAGGACGATGATTTCGCTAAAGAAATTGGAGAGGCACTCGGAGGCGCGCCTGCTCGCAACCCAAGGGAAAGGTGGAGACTCGTCTTTGTTCATAAGGGACCAAAAGTCGACGCCCTCTTGTACGACGGGCTGCTCGCTGCCGTAAAATTTGAAACTGGAGGCATCAACGCAGACCCACAATGGGCCAAGGAACTCCGCGAGAAGTACGGCCCACCCACGTTAGTGAGACCCTTTACTTATACGCCGCGGATTGGCAATACCCTCAAAGCCAACGATCTCGAATGGCGGCTACCGGGGCTTCACGTCGAATACAACGCCGTGCTCAAAAAACCGAACTCGACTGAGGTCATAACGGTGGATGGAGGATCTGTATACGTTGAAGCTGAGGCCGCATATCAACGCCGACTCGCGAAAGAGAAGGAACAGGAGAAGAGAACAAAGATGTAGCCACATCACTTTTTTGGAAACGCCAGGGGAGACTCGGCGAATGAGTTTAGCCCGGCTTTTCAAGGCCTGTCGGCCTGTTTAGTACCCCGAGCGCCAGCGA
>AP72_2010_repI_A001DRAFT_1000268_pt1 | contig 11698 bp, 14 predicted proteins | sample AmaPasrepliIA001_FD_9535 | JGI IMG/M metagenome (IMG submission 9535)
ATCTCCCAGAGTCGGTCCGTGCCCGACTCGGGAAAAATACGCTCCCCTACAAGGACTGGCCGATCACCCGAAAAGCCGCGTTGCTACTGATGACCCGGTGCCGAACGCCTCAGGCCATTGAGTTGACGCGTGCAGTCTACGACCTGGTGGATCAGTGGCTCGATCGCCGGCATCCGCACTCATGGATTGCAGCATCTCTTGCGCTGGAGTTGAAGCAATCGCAACAGGAGCTGCTTTCGCTTCAACGAGAGATTCGTGAGCAAGTGGTGCGCCTTGCGCAGCGACCGTCCGGTCTTCCCTCTTCGGTCCCTCTTACGACGGAGGGCGAGATTCTGGGTCACAGTGCTTCCGAGCGGGGAATCGTGGCCCCGTTGCAAGCGTACGTGGACAAGATGTGTGCGGCGCATCCGGCGATCCCTCGTCGGTCCCACGCAGCCAGCGCGCATCGAGAACTCCGGGATCACCTTTCGTTCTCCACCGCGGCAGGGGGACGATGGAAGTTTTTGCCAAAAGACCGACTCAAGGAAGCTCAAGAAAAGCTTAAGCAGATGCATGCAAGGGTCGATCAGGCGCTCGAGCAAAAGAGAAAGGAGCGTTCGCAGGACCACGAAGCAAAACAAGCTTGCTTTGACTTTGAGAAAGCACCTTCTGGGTGTGATCCCATTCATTGATCGGTTGCCTTGGTAGGAACGTAAGAAGAACGTAAGGAGTAGGGCTGAATGAGTAATGATTCTTCGAATGTGACGGTGGAGATTCTTAGCGATCGTAAAGTTGCCCACGTGGAATACAACGCAAACCACTGGGACTTTGCGCAATGGTTTGCAGATACAACGAGAGAAGCGCGTGTGTCGATTCAAGATTTGTCTTCGAGGGTAGGAATGCTTGCGTGGAAGCTTCGTCAGATTGCCAGAGGGCTGAAGAAAGACGAAAACTTCAATCCTTTAGAGACCTACTTAGAAAGCAGGGGTCAAGATCCAGCTTTTACAGAGTTGTACTTAAACGAAGCAGAAGCACTTTATCTCTGCGCAAAGCTGCGTACGGAGAAAGCGAAAAAGATCACATGGGAGATGATCCATGTGTACATGCTTGCGCGTCGTGGTCTTTGCCCGCAGCCTGACGGCAACGCCTCAGTCTTTCAGACGCTTGCGAATACACTGACGGAGTTACAGAAGCAACAAGGGCAGCTGATTCACGCATTGACTGGACTTCAAGAGCAGCAAGGGCAGACCGTCGCGGCGATTCTTAAGATCACCGAGCGTCTGACGACGCTCGAAGAACGCATCGCCTCCGATACAGGGTCTGTGGGGGAAGATTGGGCCGAAAAACACATCCGTGAAAGGCTCCGGTATATTGCGAACTTGCATGTCGGAATTCTTTGCCGGAACAAGTTGTCGAACTTCGCAAAAGGCAAGCACCGGAGTCTTACGAACAATCTTGAAAAACAGTTTGGGTTTGGTCGACGTGGATGCTCCTGGGATCAGTTTCCGAAGGGTCCGATGGTTACCATGCTCGTGAGTCAGCTCAATGTCCTGGAGGAAGAAGCGATCAAGGTCTTCCGTAAGACTCCAGATCCCCGACAGAAGTCATTCAGCTTCGATCGCAACAACATCCACTAACGTTTCTCCTCTATTCTGCCTGCGATGACGCGTGAGCAATTCTTTCGACTCTGCATTGCGGAGCGCAATCGCCTGGTTCGGCTTCACTCGACCGCGGCCCTTGTGTGCTTCAGCCTTGTGGATCCTCGTTGTCTTGCAAAGAGACCTCGGGGTTGCACCGAGCCCTTCTGGCTCGATCCCACCTGCGCGATGATCTACGTGCTCGAGGGATCGCTTCGACGCTCTCGACAAGAAATCACGGAGAAGATTCGTGCGCAGCTTGGACGTTTAGCGGTCCGTTTGTCGGAGCGATAAGGGCTCTGGCGACGAGCAACTGATCTGCGCGTCGTGCCCAGACATCCGGGATATTCAGGAATCGATGGGGTCCAGCGATCCCTGCGACGGACCAGATTCTTCCGCGGTCTGCCAGCGCAACGTCCATGCGCCAAGTGGACATGGCTGCGCTCTGCGTTGCGGCACGGACGTTGCCCTCGACGGCAAAGGTGGGCGTGGCGAGACTGTAGAACGCGAACGATTCGGTCTGGGGTGGTACCCAGAAAAACACGGGGACCGAGATGTAGCTCGCCATGGTTCGATCGAAGACGCCCAGACGAACCAGGGGCACGTGATTCGGGTATCCCAGGCGATACCAGACCGTAGAAGTCTTGGAGTCCACTCGCAACCGGTACAGTCCAGGGCCCAAGCACCGAAATTGAAACGATCGAACGGCCGGCGCGAGAGGGGTCACCCCCGTGAGATCTACGATCTCCCGTCGGACAAACCCATTGGGTGAAGTCAGGGTGTAGCGAAGATTGGCGACAGGGGTTGTCGCATGGGCTTGCAAGACCAACGCGCCCGGCTGAGATGCCGCGACCGTGGAAACGTAAAACGCGTAGTCCGCAGAGTCCTGGGGCTTGTCATCGCCACTCAAGTATTGATCGAACACAAGATCGGTGTTCGTGGACAAAGGGCCCACGGGGACCAAGTCCAAAGGATCTGCGGGCACTGTCGGAGGGCTGACGACGATCGGTGGAAACGCTTGTTGACCCGCGAGGATCGCTGCGGTTGCGTCCGCTTGCAACTCCGCGGGCGTGGGTAGCGTGAGGTTGTTTCGTGTGAGCCACGTTTCGGCGTGCAGGTTTGGATTCCACCGATCGCGAAACGTCTTGGTCAAAAGACTGTTGCCGATCACAGCGCCGTAGATCCCGATCGCATGCATGGCGCCGGTTGAATAGGTTCGAAAGACGTGCTGCAAAAGCGCCTCGGCTGCAGCCTCTGTGGAGACAGTGTCCGTGGACACCATGCGGAACTCGTGGAGCAACCGAAGGTAATGGGCGTAGACCTGAAACGTGACAAACCGCTCGCTACTCGAAGCATCCAAGCTTTGGAACAGTTGCCCAAATTCGTAGGCTGTCTCTGTGTAGCCCTGCGTTCGCCAACGCGTCATGATTCCAGCGACCGTCTTGGATTCCGTGAGATCTGGAAACGCGTCGACAAAGAATTCTGCGATCCATCCCTCAACGTCGCCTTCGGGCTCCCAGGCTAAACGCAACAGCAGGTACCAGTGGAGTCCCACCGCCCACTGACTGAGGGTGGTCTCGAGGAAGGCGTGACGAAGCCCGAGCTGGTGCCATAACTTTACTCGTTTGACGAACTCATCCAGGCTTAGCCGCGGGTCGTCGAGACCTTGTGCGGCCGGAATCCCGAGATACTCATAGATTCCAAGCTCGAACCCGTCATTGTACGCTTTCTCGGCCCAGGCTCGCAGTCGTACTTCGTACAGCGATCCATCTGCGTACAAGCCCAACGTTGCCGAGATGATTAGGTTGGGGTGCAGTGGAATGCTTGGAACGTCGACATGGGTGTCGTACGCGAAGAGATTCACTCCAACCTCTGGGAGTGACTTCGCGACCGAAGACGCGACCTGGTTTGCAAGATGAAAAAAGCGATCACTGACGGAGCTGTCGGGCGAAGAAGCGGGGAAGCCGTAGGCTCCATTGCGGAGCATGTCCACGCATTTGCGGCAGTAGCACGGCAACTCCCCATCGCCGGGTTCTACGGAGAACGTCGGTCGCGCATCGGGGTCGTAGCCGGCGCTCGAGCGCTTGGTTTGGTAAGCCTGCGCTTGGGCGAGGACCCATCCGGCGAGTTCTCCGACGACGCCGCCGGGACTGGTATAATTGGTCGGGTCTTCGGTCTCACCTGCTGTACAGACGTGCGGATTGCCGGCCGCACCACAGCCGTGAAAGGTCGTGTTGATCGAAAAACTCGTCGCGGGATCTTGCCGGTTGCCGTTCTTATCGACCGCCCAGTTTAGAGGATTGGAGAGCGCTGCGCGTCGTTCCGCTGCAAAGGCAGGAATGGCGTGTCCGCCCAACGGTTGGTTCTCGGGTCGGGGGCCTGTGGCATGACCAATCGGCCGGCCATTGCGCCGCAGATATCGATGCCAATCCTTGCCCTGCTGATCCTGCAGGTTCGGCCCCATCCCACCAACCCGGTACCCGAATTGAGGTTGGCAGGCGATGGTATCGAGCCAGGGCTGACGGAACTCGTGAACGGCGAGGGAGAGGTCTGTGCGCGACGGAATCTGGGTCCATCGCTCGCCTGGCGCGGGGTATCGCACGCCTAAACGACGTAGAACGTCGTACAGGCCGTGCATGGCGCCCCGCCATCCATCCGCCACGATCCAGAGGGATTGCCCCGGGAGGCCATGGATGACAAACGCCTGAGGTTTTCCGATTAAACGTTGGAGATCGTTTCCAAGATCCCCTTGCGGAAACGGACCCGATCCCTGCGCAGAGACGACATAGATCGCAGGGTCTTCGGTGGGCTGGTCTGTGATTGTGAAGACCTGGCCCGTCATCGTTTGCAGCGCCGAGGCGACATCCTCTAACGCGCTTTCGGTCTCGTCGACCCCGACGGGAACGTGGTCGAGAAGCGATCGAAAGACGGAGTCCACAACGAGGGTATTCATGGCGGCTCGTCCACAGACGATGGATCGAGTGTACCTCGGGGAGAGTCGGGGGTAGAGTCCAGGGTAGAGTCGGCGTTGTTTTGAAACGCTTTTTTCGTCACGTTGAAAAAGAAAAGCCGGGCGTTGTGAAGCCGCCCGGCTCTTCTCTCCTTGGGCGGCGAAACAGACACCCGAGGATGCACGTCACGTTGACCCCGGAGTGTATCCACGCATGCATCACGGATTCAAACTTCTCTTCGGTGTAGGGATGATCCAAGTCGGCTGCCTGGCTGCGCCAAGTCAGCACGACGAAGTGAAGTACCACGTGCACACCGTGGCGTTTGGCCCGTCGCTGGACGCCGACGCGCGACCCTGGTTCCCGAATGAACTGCAAACGCTGCAAGAGCAAGTGAAAGTCCTCTGGGCGTTGGGCCCTACGCTCCTGATCGCTCCGGAAGGGGACGCGGAGTTTGTACTGCGGCCCTTCAACGCAGACACCCCCGCGGGTCGGTGTGCGTTGGGCGCGGGAAGGTTCTTCCCAAAGAGTCGTTACGCCGAGTGTGACCCAGGGTGCACGGATGGACTGATGGGGTTACGAACCTGCTTGGGTCATGAGTATGGGCATTGGCTCGGGATGGAACATGTCTGTCTGCCGGACGATCCAGACGGGCCGGATTGCTCCCCGGTCGGGCGAGACTTCGCAATGATGAACCGTCAAGTGGACTATCAATCGTCGGATGGAACCCGAACGATCGTGGCGCCGAGCCATCCCCGGACGGACGGAGACACGGTGTCCTCGGATCACCCGACCACGTTAGACCTGGCAGAGTTTCGCCGGGTGCATCCATAACACTTGCTCGGCCGATCCAGCGCGGACGGTGACACATTCCGCGCGAGACTTAGCGGCGAAGGGAAACAGCCGCGAGGGCTTCGGGATAGGCCGAGCAAGAAATTCAAGGGTATCACAGAAAGAGTTCTGAAGCGGACTGAGTCTGCCCTACGCAACCACAAGACTAACCTCTTGGTACAAGACTAGCCTCTTGCCTCTTGGAACTGCGCGAGACTTGGCGACGGAAAGGACTCGAAACATCGCGCGGGCTCTTGAGCGGACCCAGTCCACACCACGAAGTGTACCACGCAGAGGGATCGGTCAATCTTCTTGGTGGATCACAAAGATCGTTTTCGTGACCAAGGAATAGATGGGTTGGTCCATCGCGGTGGCCAACGGATCGTAGCCGTAGTTGCTGAGGACTGAAGAAGCACCCACCGTGCTGATGCGTAGGTTTTTGAGCGCAGCTTCGTAGTGTTCATTCGAAACGTCTGCGGAGGCCATGATCGCGTGCTTCTCCGCCATCTTGGCGTGGTTTTCTCCAAAGCCCCAGTTCAACGCGGGACGGCGATTGCTCGGCCGACTGATCTGCACGCACCAGTCCTGGCTCGACTTGAGTTTTTTCGCGTGAGTCTCCAGCTTCCGCGCGAACTTCCATGTGCCCGTCAGTTCAGACTTGAGCCCATAGCGTTGATACGGGGGTTTGTTCCGATGCTTGACCGTGAGGTTCGTCCGAAAAAGGTTTTGAGAAGCCCGCACAACCTGGGCTGTCAGATGTGCGCACAGAATCATCACTTCGGGGTCGGTCTTGCACTCATCCCGAAACTTCGTGATTTCGACAAGCTTTGCACAAAGCATGTTCGCAGTGCGAACCGCCTGAACAAAGTCTTCTTCGGGATCGGTGGTGGGGTTGGTTCGTACGGAGAAGAGTCGAAGGGGTTTTAACCGTGGGGATCGGTAGGGCCGACGGGAACGCATCGGTACGACGATACCCGATGTGGAATTTGTTAGCTCTTGCTCGGCCCCTCCTTCCTGAAGGACCTTTCAGGGTAACGGGGAGTCGTTCTGCAGTGGATACCACAGACCGTCTCGGAAAGACCGAGCAAGAGATCCGGGGGTACCACAGCCCGGAACGTTTCGCGAGATGGGGGTTGACAGAAGTCTGCTTCCTCCGGCAAACAAGAGCTGCCCGAGGCGGACAAGGGACGACCCACGCGGACACAGGGATGAAGTACGCAAAGATTACGGTTCGTATTCCCGAGGACTGGGTCAAGCAGCTGAGAAAGCTGTCGAAGGTTCTTCAGAAAAACAAGGGTCTGTCGCAGGCGACCCTCTCCACCGTGTTGCGAATGGTGGTCCATCGAGGCCTGCAAGATTTCCCAGCAGATTCTGCCACGCTTTTTCATGTCCCTGCGTGTGAGACACAGACCCCGCGTACCGCGGGTCCGACGGCGAAACGATCATCTCGCGCCGAATCCAAAAAGAAGTTCGAATGAACAAGCCCAAGACGGTTTCTCTTCCAGACGTGACCTGTATCAGTCATACCGACCTGGCGATTCAGTGTCTCGTGCAAGACAGAGAGCTATGGATTCCGCGCTCTGCGCTAGATCTTCAGGAAAGTGAAGTGGTACAGACCGGTCACCACGGAACCCTTGTTGTGCATGCGTGGTTTGCGGAAAAAGAAGGTTTGGCGGGATGAAAAAGCCGAGAAAAGGCCGGGCTGAGGACCGCTCGAAGCAACAAGGCGCAGCCCTCGTCAAAGACTACAAGCTTAAAAGAGAAGATCTGTGCGAAGAGGAGTTTTATACGTACCTGGTCTTCTGGTCCGAGAATGACGAAGAATACGTAGGGCAATGCCTCGAGTTTCCGAGCTTAAGTTTTCTTGATGCGTCGTACATCAATGCCCTGCACGGGATTCTAGGGTTGATCGAGGAAGCGCTCATCGATCTGCGAAAAAACGGGGAAGTCCCTCCAGCGCCGATGAGTGCAGAGCGCCGAGGTGTCGTGTTGCGACAGATGCACCAGGCGATGGCGCAAGAGCAAGACCGTACGATTCCAGAGCTTGTCGTATCGCGCTGAAGCGCTTTGAAGAAGGAAGAAACGATGTCCACGATTGCGCAAGACTGCGCCGATGCGCGGCAGACTGCAGCGAGTCTTCTTCGTCGATTTCAGATCGAGCGATTCCCCGTGAACGTCACTTCGATCGCACAGATGCTAGGAATTGCTGTCAGTGCATGGCCTGAGGATCTTGCAGAACGAGCCGAGCAACGCGTGGTGCTTGCCAAGCAGATCGGGGTTTCGATGGGCGTGATCGCGATCGGGTGCAGGGAGTTTGCGAAGCATCTTTTGATGCCTGACTACGCCTTAGAGATCGCGGTGAGCCGAGTCTTAGGTCTTGAAAAGATCGCGACAGACTTCGGGGTTCCTATGGAATTCGCGCGGGAGCGTGTCGTGGAATACCTCCGGCAGGGCTGATAGTCTGTTGCGCATGCCGCTGGCTTATATCCTCACGGCCGTGGAATCGTCGGTCGCTCAGTGGAACGCTCCCAGTTACAATGACATCGCGACCGCGTTGCTGGGCACCACGTTGCCAGGCGGGGTTCGATGGGTGGGGCCTGGGCCCCGCGTCACTCGGAAAACCGATCCGCTGACGTTGCATGCCAACATCACACAGTTTTCCTGGCCCATTACGGTCGACGCGCCCACCTTGGCGACTGCAGATTCGATCGCGCATCAGACGGCTTCGGTGGTGCAAGCGGCGCTTCGGGGTTCCCTTTTCAGTCGCGTGGTAGACTCTACGATCTCGTCCGGATGGTCCACGGTCACGGTGGCACCGTTCAGTCTGGATGTGAACGGAACGTTGGAGTGGTGGCAGAGTGGCCAGGCGGTTCAGACCCAGACACGGGATGCGTTCTTTCAAGGTCTTGCTCGACTACAGCCAGATGAAAACCCCCTGGGGCCGGACACGCCCCTGGTGCGCCCTCCGACACAAGGAGAGGCACTGCAGAACGTCACAGACTCCGCGGTCTCTTCGACCGTGAGTACGCTATGGCCTATCGCGTTGCTAGCGGGCACCGCATGGATCGGGATCATGGTGCTGCCTCAAGTCATGGCTGCGCATTCGTTTTCGAAAGCGTTTCGTCGATCGTCACGAAAAAACCCACGGAAGCTTCTTCCGCGGTTGTAGGAGTTTTATGAATGATGAATCGTAATCCTGCGGATCCGATGAGTGATCCGGACGGTTGGCAGCCACCCAGTCCGATGGACTTAGTCTTGCCAGAGACGAAGCCTGAATTGCCGGGTGCGCAAGACCCAAGTCTGCCACCGCGGAAGCGGTACGAGCCCCCGAGGATCACCAAAGATGTTCCGATGGGTCCCCAGGAGTGCTTGAAGCACTAACCCTCGAGCAGAACTTTTCTTGCATACAGCAGTTCTTTGAACGCAGCGTCGGTCCCGCCTTTGTCGGGGTGGGTGAGCAGGGCTTTTTTCGCAAAGGCTTTCTGAATCTCTTGCTTGCTCGCAGGGAGCTTTTGAATCCCCAGCATCTCAGCAGCTTTTTCTCTCGGTGTGTTGACCCAAGGGGACCCTGGACCCGAAGAGGTCTTGTTCGAGCTCGAGGAAGAGGTCTTGGTGTTTCTACGGGTTTTCTTGGGCTCTTCCGTGGGGGTCGGTTCTTGGGCTCGGTAGCCTTCCTGTTGCAGTGGGATGTCCTGCCAGACCGCGCAGGGGTGACCGCGAAGACACGACGTGCACAGTTGCGCGTTGTGACTGTGGACTTTTTGCGTAAAGCGCGCGAAGTCCTGTCGGTCTTCCTGGGTTTCTCGGTCGATTCGCCAGGCTTCGACCTCCTGGTCGTAGTGGCTCCAGAAGGGAAGCGCTTTCTTCATCCAAGGTGGCAAGCCTTGGTTGAGCAGGAGCCAGCAAGGTTCGTCCGCCCCATCAAAACAGGTCAGGACATGGAACGTGTGAGGCGACGCCGAAGCGTGTCGAGGTTCCTCGGTGCGTTCATAGGCGAATGTGGAACGACACGATTCATAGAAGGAAGATTCAAACGAAGAGGGCATCCCCCAAGCCTGGGGGTTTGCACGTTGGGCGTCTTGTACTTTTCTCTGCGTGACACGCATCCAGGTTTCGCAGGGCGTTCCGTTCCAGCAGGGTTGGCACAGGGCAGATCGTCCGTAGACGAACTCTACGACTCGATACACGTCGTGGACAAAGATTGAGTCCACTCGAATCCCATTGCAGACTCGTAGAACCTGCTGGCAGTGCGGGGGGATCACTTGACTGAGGGCCGCGCGAAAGATCGGATCGTCCGACGGGGAGATGAGGACTCCATCGGACATCCGCTGAACGTGAATCGTCTCAATCACACGGTGATGTTACGCGGCAACCAGACGCGTGAGGGCATCGACGGATACACCGAGCGTCTGGGCGAGTTTATGGAGGATTCCACCGGAATCCTCTTGGCGCCCGTCGAGAATCGCGTACACGAGCTCGAGCGATACGCCTTGGTCTTGGGCCCAGCACTCAAGGTCAAGGCCTTGGCACTGAAGCTCTCGCGCGAGCAATTGCCCGCGACTTAAGGGGTATGTACCGCTGATCATGGGATTGTTTCTCCGACGAAACCGTAACACGGCCGAATTCTGTCGCCAAGCCGGCTGTCAAGGATTTGTTGTCGGGGCGCAGGCAGGCTAGCATCACTGTCGAAGCCCTATTCAAGCCCCCCGGGCGGCCCATCGCTCGGGGGGTACCTCTTGCTTACCGACGCTGCAGATAGCTCACGATTTCTCGAACCCCAGAGAGGATGGTCGATCCGTCGATCAGCGTGGGAACCGAGCCGACGTGGGCTCTTCGAAGTTCTTCGAAGGCTTGGGAGTCATGGTCGATGTTGAGAGCTGGAATCCCCTGAACGATCGGATTGGATTGCAGCGCATGGCATGAGGGACACTGGTCTTTTACGTACAGTCGCATCAAAAACCCTCCTAGGATAGGCTGGGGACATGGACATGTTCCCCAATTGTTCGCCGTCGCAGGGGTGGCTGCCTCTGCTTTCGGATGGTCAGCCCACCATGTCGGGCCCCCCGGTACGCAGCCTCCGGGCCAACCCGCCCCTGCCTCCCGCGATGCGAGGAGCCGGCGCTGCAGGGGACGATGACAGTTTTCAGTCGTTTGGCGCACCACCGCCTTCGTCACCCGCTCCGGGTGCACCGTTAGGTCCCCCCACGCGAGGACCCGCTCCGGGTCCGGTTTCCGGCACGCCCTCTTCTTCGCCCTGTCCGCCTGGAACCCTTCTGATGACCGTGACGGGTCTGGACGGCGTGAGCAGAAGCACATGTCAGCCGTATCAAACGAGCGTTCCGACTCCGGGGTTTACGGCGCCAGAGCAGAGCAAGAAAGACAGTCTTGTTCCACCCGGAACGCCCTTGGCACCGCTGCCTCCGTGGCAAGGGCCTCAAGGAACGTTGCCGCCGGCGCCGCCAGGACTTGGCGGCGTAGTCACCCCGATGCCAACGGGATGGTCCGATCAGGGTGTGACGCCTGTTGCGCCAGCTGTACAAGGTGCACCCCCTGCAGCCCCCGCTTCTCCGTTTAGCGCGTTTGGGGCTCGAGCGGTTACATCGACTGCGTTGAGTGCGATGCCCAAGCAGCGGTTGCCCAATCCCGATCTGACATGCCCATTGGGGTATCGGTTGGACTCCAATATCCCAGGCGGTCTTGGAGAGCTGGGACTGATGTGCGTGCTTGCGACGCTTCCGCCGTCACGGAAGCTTTTGACGCAAGCGCAAGGGGGCTGCCCTCCAGGGTTTCATTATGACGTCGATCCCACAGGGAAGTCGGAATTCACCTGTGTTGCGGATGCACCCAAGAAGCCTGCGCTCAGTGGGCAGGGCGGTTGTCCCCCAGGGTTTCACTACGACATCGATCCGACGGGCAAGGGGGAGTTTGCGTGTGTTCCCGATGCTCCGCCTAAGCCCAAGTACTCCCCAACCTCTGGGGGCTGCCCTCCTGGGCAGCATTACGAACAGAACACCATGGGAGGGTCCGCGGAGTTTATCTGCGTTCCCGATGCTCCCCCTGTTCGTAAGCCTGTGCCTCCCGGCTGTCCTCCCGGGCAGCATTATGAACAAAACACACAGGGTGGCTCTGCGGAGTTCATTTGTGTTTCGGATACGCCTCCGAAGCTTCCGACTCCGATGGGTCCCGTGGAGTTTCAGTCCTTCACGCCTCCGCCGTCTCCCCCGGGACCTCCAGGACCTCCGCAACATCGGCCGGTTCGGGGAGTCGCGGATCAAACACCGCCTGCGCCTGCACCTACGCCCA
>AP72_2010_repI_A001DRAFT_1000269_pt1 | contig 11698 bp, 8 predicted proteins | sample AmaPasrepliIA001_FD_9535 | JGI IMG/M metagenome (IMG submission 9535)
AACCGAACTCGTGATGGCCATGATGACAAACATGCCGGCGACAGCCAATGCAATGCCAACCAATGGATCAACGAGCATTCCAAGGTAGAAAAGGGGTATGCAGATCACAATGAAACCAAGGAACTGAATCAGTCCGAAACTAAATCCAGCTGCAAGGCTTTCTCCCCATTTTTGTTTCATCATCCGGGATGAACGCTTGAACGCTCCTATGGAACCAAGATTTTCATACGCAATGACAGGAACAACGAAGAAAGTTGCAACGCTCCAAACAATCCCGATGATACCTGTAATTATTTTTCCGATAATACCCGAATTTTCCTGGATGGCTCTCAGAACGAGGCCAACCGTAGCAGCGAAGACAGCCCATGAAAAAATTGCACCAATGCGACTCATGCTAAAGCGAAGTCCTGCTGTTATTGAAACTTCTTGGCGCTGGAAATACAGTCTTGTACAATGGATCAGCGCCATGTTGAAAAACACAATAACAAAATAATTCACCAGGTAAAATAAGAACACCAAAGCATAGTAGCCTGCCGAACTCAATTCTGCAATATTATCAGGATTCCAACCCGCATTTGCCAGCGTGGCAACGAAGAAAGAACCTATGATTAAGACCAGTGAAATTCCCGACAGAACAGGAAAAATGATAAGCTGCTTGTTAGCCCTGAGAATTTTAAAACTGCTCTTCGTCAATTTCCAGCCATTTGAAAGACGATCAAAGAAATTCATGGTATATTGGTTTTAGTTCAACATAAATATAAAATCTTTCATTGAGCCTGTCAATGGTAAAAATCTGGAAAAACGACGTATCATCGATAATAAATTCTGTCACCGAAAGCAACACTTTCTTCTCCACATTTAACCTGTTTTTGTGAATAACTGGTCTCTGTTCAAATCTTCATTATGGGGCTTGTTCGTTATATTCGCCGCTAATAAAACCTGTACACTGTGCGATTAAAAAGTCTTGAGATCAAGGGTTTTAAAAGCTTTGCCGATAAAACCGTTGTAAACTTTGATGAAAACATTACCGGCATCGTAGGGCCTAACGGATGCGGTAAATCCAATATCGTGGACAGCATTCGGTGGGTGATCGGTGAACAAAAGATCAGCCATTTGCGGAGCGAAAACCTGGAGAGCCTTGTTTTCAATGGTTCCAATCCAAGACCCGCTCTGCCAGTGGTCTCGCCGAAGTGACTCTAACCTTCGAAAATACAAGGAGTCTCTTACCGATCGAATTCAACACTGTTACTATTACTCGCAAGTTTTACAAGAGCGGTGAGAGCGAATATCGTCTCAACGACGTACAATGCCGTTTGAAAGACATCCAGAATCTTTTTATAGACACTGGCATTAGCACGGATAGCTACGCCATCATTGAATTGGGCATGGTGGATGACCTGATCAAGGATAAGGAAGGCAGCCGCCGTCGCATGTTGGAACAAGCTGCAGGTATTTCTATTTACAAGACGCGGAAGAAAGAGGCAAAGCTAAAACTTGATGCTACAGAACAGGACCTGGCAAGAATTGAAGATTTGTTGTTCGAAATAAATAATCAACTTAAAACATTAGAGAGCCAGGCAAAGAAAGCAGAGAAATATTACGACATAAAAAAAGACTATCGCGAAATAAGTATTGAATTAGCAAAGGCTGCACTGGAAGGCTTTAATCTCACATACAAAGAATTGAACGAGCAGCAAGAAGAGATGACCGATAAGAAGATTAAGATTGAAGTCGAGATTGGCAATGAAGAGGCAGCATTGGAGCAGGAAAAACTTGGGTTTATTGAAAAGGAGAAAGACTTGCAGCGGATGCAGCACGCCTTTAATGAGTTGTTGCAATCGGTCAGAGGCAAAGAAAACGATAAGAACCTCGCCGTTCAGCGACTGGAGCATTTAAAAGAAAAAGAAACCAGCCTGAAAGATTTTTTACAGAAAGCCGAGGGGCAGATTAAAGGCATCGAAGAAAGTATTGGATTCACTCATGTGCAAATTGAAGAAGAAGGGAAAAACCTGGATGGTTTGCATTTGCAATTGGAACGGTTGAGAACACAGGTGGATACAAAGAGAAATGTGTTGGATGAAAAACGATCTGTTGTCAATGTTCTCAGGGTGGATTTCCAACAAGTGCAGAGGAGCCAGTTTGAAGCTGAAAAGAAAGTAGCAGTAGCTGATACTTCAATTCAAAATCTACAGCGGTCTATTCAACAGTTGGAAGGGGAGAGATCACAAAGAGATTTCCAACGAAAGCAATTCGCTGATGAACTTTTTCTGAAAGAAAAGGAATTGAAGATCAAGCAGACCGACTTGATACAATTGCAGCAACATCACGAATATACAAAGGACCAGATACTGCAAACCCAGGCCTTGTTGGATGAATTGAGAAATCAACTCGCTGAAGAAGCGCGTAAGCTGGATGCAAAGAAAAATGAACACGACTTGTTGAAGAGCCTGATCGATTCAATGGAAGGTTATCCCGAAAGTGTAAAGTTTCTGCACAACAACAAGAACTGGAATCATACTGCGCCGATACTCTCCGATATTATTTATGTGAAAGAGGAGTACCGTACTGCACTTGAAAATGTACTGGAACCTTATCTGAGTTATTACGTCGTTAACAGCTTGCAGGAAGGTTTAGAGGCGGTTCGTCTACTTGATGAAAATAAAAAAGGGAAGGCCAATTTCTTTTTACTTGACAAAATCCAGAACCACGATTTTTTGGATTATAAGGATTCCCAGGAAATCGGGAAAATGCCTAAAGTCAAAGGAGCGATTCACGCAATGAGTGTCATTGACGTAGAAGAAAAATATAAAAAACTTGCAGAATATTTACTAGGAAATGTATTTATAGCGGAAAGTGAAGAGATACTAGAAAATAGCAACGGCTTCGTGATTCTTGAAAAGACCGGGAGGTATGTAAAGGGGCAATATTCACTATTTGGCGGCAGCATTGGTTTGTTTGAAGGCAAAAAGATCGGCCGTGTAAAAAACCTGGAAAAGCTGCAGGAACAAATCGCTTCTCAGAATTATGTAGTAGAAAAACTAAAAGAAGAAATACAAGCCAGGCACAACGAGGTGATAGCATTCAATGAAGATCTGAGAGAAACCGCGATCAGCGATACAGAGTTTGAAATTCAGCAACTCACCAACCATGTCTTTTCTTTGCATAACAAGCTAGAAAATCTTCATGGTTTGCAGAGCCAGAGCGAACACAGGATGGAGGAACTCAATCTTCAACTCAAGCAGACACATTCTTCAATTGAGGTTGTCCGAATCGATCTGCAGCATTTAAATGAAGAGTTGCAACTCAATGCGAATCGTCTTAAAGATGCTGAAGAAACTTACCAGGTAGAAGAAAATAATTATAACGACGCCAACAATCAATACAATGAATTCAACCTCCAGGTGACAAAGCAACAAAGTAAGATCAGCGCCTTGAAGCAGGAGCTTGAGTTTAAGAACAACCAGTTAAAAGAATTGCAGGCGCAAATAAGGACAAATGCAACTTCACTTTTGGAAACAGCAGAAAGCATTCTGCAATCGGAAGATCTTCTCAAAGAGATTGAGGAATCGTTGATCACCTTAATGAGGACAAAAGACGAAGAGGAACGAAAATTAAATGAAGCAGACCAGGCTTACTACAACCTGCGAAATGAATTGAATGAAAAGGAAAGTGAGCTCCGGCATAGGGTAAAGGAGAAAGAACAAACCGAATATTTGCTGGGAGAAATAAAAGACAAGGTCAATGATTTGAAGCTTCAGCTCTCAGGAACCAAAGAACGACTGAATGTAGAATTCAGGATCCAGATCGAAGACATATTGGATCAACCTCGCACCGGTGAAGCGACGACCGAGGAGTTGCAAGAGAAGGCTGACAGGATGAAAAAACGCCTGGAAAATTTAGGTGAAGTAAATCCAACCGCGATCGAAGCATTCCAGGAAATGAAAAAGCGATATGAATTTATACTGGAGCAAAAGAATGATCTGGTAACTGCTAAAGACAGTTTGTTGCAGACCATACAGGAGGTGGAGGCTACGGCTAATCAAAAATTCCTGGAAACTTTCAACCTGGTACGTGATCATTTTCAGAAAGTCTTTAAAACTCTTTTCACGGATGATGACCAGTGTGATCTCGTTTTAGAAAACCCTGAAAACCTTGCTGAGAGCGGTATTGATGTAGTTGCAAAGCCAAAAGGAAAACGGCCGACTTCACTGACCCAGTTAAGTGGCGGGGAGAGAACTCTCACAGCTACTGCGTTGTTATTCGCCATTTACCTGATAAAGCCAGCGCCATTTTGCATTTTGGATGAAGTAGATGCACCTCTCGATGATGCCAACGTCGGGAAATTCACAAACATGATTCGCCAATTCAGCGAAAACTCGCAGTTTATCATAGTAACTCACAATAAAATGACCATGAGCAGCGTAGATGTGATCTACGGCGTCACTATGCAGGAACCTGGGGTTAGCAAATTGGTAAGTGTAGATTTCAGAAGTTTGGCAGCTGCAGAAAATTAAGCATCAACCTTTACCGACATGGGGCGTCAATTAAATCTACGCTGTAAGATTTTCCACACAAATTCTAAAGTTAACGTCTCTTTTGCGCAATCGCAGCGCCTTTGCGCTTGAGGGAGTAGAGGAGGTTTCAATGCGAACAGTGCTTTTGCTCATTTGCTCAAACACATTCATGACGTTTGCCTGGTACTATCATCTCCAACAAAAAGGATGGCCTTTATGGAAGGCGATTTTGTTAAGTTGGTTCATCGCGTTTGTTGAATATTGTTTTGCTGTCCCTGCGAATCGAATTGGGTATTCGGCCGGTTTAAGCGGCTACCAATTGAAAATGATCCAGGAGGTGGTTACACTCATCGTATTCTGCGTTTTCGCGACGTTTATATTAAGAGAGCCGCTACGATTAAAGTATCTTCTCAGTTTTGCCTGCCTGATTGGAGCTGTTTACTTCATGTTCAAGAAATGATCAGATTTCTTCCTGTTCAGTTGGTTTGCTTTTAACTCGTTCTTTCCGTATCAGGTCGGATTTCACTTTATGTATGAATGCACTGCCTAAAAACCCTATTCCAAGATTAAAAAGTACGATTGAAACAACAACCCATACCGGCCATTCATCGTTTGGGCGCCTATCAAGTGAATAATCGATGGCCAGGATTGCTGCGCTGACAAACAAAAATCCAATGGGCATTTGAAGCCACCATTTCTTGTAGTGTCGATTTGCCATGGTTTTGCTATTGTAAAATTGTAAATATAAGAGAAAACAAGATTTTGTTAAGATGGGGGCAAAAAAATCAACAACTCGGCATTCTATTTTTATTTTTGATCAATAATTCCCGCATGACAAAGTGGATATTGCTTTTGTTTTTGATTGTTTCTAACAATTTGCAGGCCCAGGAAAAGCCAGAAGGCTTATTCATTAACGCAAAGGCTCCTGAATTTAAGGGAAAGGACCAAAAGGGAAATGAAGTTGCGTTAAAAGACCTCAGAAAAAAAGGGCCCGTTGTAATATTTTTTTACAGGGGATATTGGTGCCCTTTTTCAAATAAGGAATTGCAACGACTACAGGATTCATTAGCATTGATCAATGAAAAAGGTGGCCAGGTCGTCGCCATCACGCCTGAAAAGCATGAGGGAGTTGCCAAAACGATTGATCAAACCAAGGCCACTTATCCCATCATTACCGACGAAGACACGAAGATCATGAAGTCTTATGGTGTGGCTTACCAGGTGAATGACAAAGCCATAGCACGTTACAAGATGGCTAACATCGATCTTGTTACTAATAACGGGCAAAAGCCGGACGCTGTATATCTGCCTGTAACTGCAGTTTACATTGTTGGAAAAGACGGAGAGATAAAATACAGGTTCTTTGATCCTGATTACAAGAAGCAGGCTTTGGTAAGTGACATTATCAATAACCTCGTTGGGTTAAAATAGGGCAAACGTCACACGTGAACTACCAATACAGGGATCTTTAATTCATGCCTGACGGAGTCAATTGTTTGCCCGTAGAACCAATCCTTAATACCGGTATGGCCGTGGGCCCCAATGACCAACATATCCACGTCATTTTCCTTTATGATTCTTACGATTTCTTTTGCCCTTTGATGGAACCCTAGAATTCCCTTTGCCTTAAATCCAATCGCGATCAATTGCTTCGCGTAAAAATCTATGTGGTCCTGGTCACTTCTTGACTCAAGGTCATCTGTATCTTTTCCCAAAACCTTGGACGAAGCACTTTCTACAACGTGAATCAATACGAATGACGTTTGCGGTTGTGCCTGGCCAAGTGCGTAGGAAAGAAGTTTTTCATCTTTCTGGCTGAACTCCAATGCAACTGCAATTTTCCTGAATTCAGGAACCGAAATTTTTTGCAGTTCGCTAGCTCCGACATGAACCTCGGGAATATCTCTTCGCTTTTTACTCATAAGCGGATAAAGAAATGAAGTGATGAGCAAAGCTACAAACAACAACCCTCCGAGCAGAATAATCACCTTCCAGAAAATATTTTCAGATTCAGCAAAATAATTCGCTCCCTGCCCGGCTACCATCTTTATGTTCAGGTACACCAGGACAGCGGTAACGATCCATGCAGCGAATTTAACAGACGGCTTGATTGCAAATTTGCCCATTGTAGTCTTATCGCTCACAAAATGAATAAGTGGTATGATCGCGAAACTGAGCTGCAGGCTTAGAATGACCTGGCTTAGTATAAGCAAACTGTCTATATTGTCTTCACCATTAATAAGGATCACGATTACTGCAGGAATGATCGCAATTAATCTTGTCATCAGTCTCCTTATCCATGGATTGATACGTAGTCTCAGGTAGCCTTCCATCACGATCTGGCCGGCTAAAGTACCTGTAATAGTGGAGCTCTGACCTGCGGCGATTAAGGCAATGGCAAACAATGTAGGCGCCAATTTTGTTCCTAAAAAACCACTCAGCAGTTCATATGCGGTTTTTATTTGCGCAACATCTGTTCTCCCTCTGAAAAAGAAAACAGATGCTGCCAGTACCAATATGGCAGCATTCACAAAAAAAGCGAGATTCAAAGCAATTGTGCTGTCAATGAAATTCAATTTGAGAGCTTCTTTAATTCCGCGGTCATCTCTCTTAAATTTTCTTGTTTGCACAAGGGCGGAATGTAAATACAAATTGTGAGGCATCACGGTGGCGCCAATGATACCAATCGCGATGTACAACGCCTCATTGCTCATCGCGCCCGGTAAAAATCCTTTTACTACTTGTGCAGCGTTTGGCTTTGCTAAAATGATCTCGGTTAAAAAGGAAAGGCCAATGATTCCCACTAACCCAATAATAAACGCTTCCATTTTTCGAATGCCGAGACGCTGCAACAAGAGAAATAAAAATGTGTCGAACACAGTAATAAGGACGGCGTACAGTAATGGAATTCCTGTGAGTAATTGGATACCGATTGCCATTCCCAAAACTTCAGCGAGGTCACATGCGGCGATGGCAATTTCTGCCAGGATGTACAGAACGAGATTTATATATTTCGGATAGGTCTCACGATTTGCCTGCGCCAGGTCTCTTCCTCTCACGATTCCAAGTCTCGCAGATAGACTTTGCAGCAGTAGGGCCATCAGGTTGCTCATTAATAAGACCCAGATAAGCGAATAACCAAACTTACTTCCGCCTGCAAGGTCTGTAGCCCAGTTACCTGGATCCATATAACCGACGCTCACGAGGTAAGCGGGTCCAAAAAAGGCAAAAATCTTTTTCCAGACCGATGAAGATGCAGATGTAGTGTCTACGCTTTCGTGTACTTCACTTAAAGAAATATGTGCCTGGTGATTCTTCATACGGTTACATAAATGTTTTTTGCCAATCTTTCGCTGATCAGGAAGGAAGGTTGCTGTCGCAGCTTGATTTCCATCGAACCGTCAAAGCCAAATTTTCTTTTTATTTCCAGCCTGGTGCCAATATTGATTTTTTTGTGCTGCAGTAACTCGAGCAATTCCGGCGATTGATTGATAACGCGGCAAACTTCAGCCGATTTGTTGGGTGACAGTTGAGCAAGACTGACCTGTTGGCTGCTTTCCATCTTGCCAAGGCTATCGGGGATTGGATCGCCATGCGGATCGAATTTTGGATTTCCTAAAAATTCATCAAGCTTATCAATCAATTTCCTGCTGCTCACATGTTCCAGATCTTCTGCTACGGCATGCACTTCATCCCATTTGAATTTTAGTTTTTCGGCTAAAAAAAACTCCCACAGTCGGTGCCTCCTGATGATGTCCAGCGCTACTTTTTTCCCCTCGTGACTTAAGCGAAAACCCTGGTAGGGTTGATAATGGAGCAGTCTTTTTGATTTTAATTTTTTCATCATATCAGTAACGGAAGCTGGCTTTGTATTTAACCTTTCGGCCAATGCATTCGTGCTCACCGTATCCTGGCCAGCCTGCAAGTGAAAAATGGCCTTGATATAATTTTCCTCACTTGTTGAATAATTAAGCATGGCTAAATAAAATTTTAGACAAATCTAAAAAAAGAAGATGAAACATAAAAATTTAAGATGCTGGTTGAAAAAAGAGGGGTAAATTCGATGCTCATTGGAGTTAGTTATGAAAGGGAATACTCGTCTGCTCGTCTTGATTCCAGTTTTTTTTCTATTTGCCTGCTCGAATAAAAGCAAAGTCTCACTATCAGGAGAAGTGCCTGTAGATATCAGGGATTTTATAGAAGCGTTTGACCCCGTTGAGCTTCCGTACCAGATTGCCGACACTGAAGTTGTAAAAAAACCTGGCGACAGTATATTGCTCACTCACAAGTTGCTGGGACAGTTCATTCCAGATACTGCATACAACAGGTTATTTGGTAAAGCGGACAAACCAAAGATCTATCCGCTTTCGCGTGTATCTGAATCTGGCAACGGGACTTATCTTTTTGTAAAGGATTTGTCGGCCGACCGCAAGTCAATCATTCTCCTTTGTTTTGATAAGAAGAACAAATTCATTACGGGAATGCCGGTATTGGTTCCTGACGCCAATCCTGCCACTCAACAGCTTTTCAGCATTGACAAGCATTTGACCATTTCAAAAAATATCACACGTAAAAACCCAGACGGAACGATAAGTGACGGCAAGGATGTATATGTGTTGAATGAGCCGTCGAGGTCTTTTATGCTGATAATGACTGACGCGCTTGATGCGCAAAAAGTTGAATTGATTAATCCCGTAGAATCACTACCGCGAAAAAATAAGTACTCCGGCGATTATGTAAAGGATAAATGGAATCTAGTTTCCATCCGGGACGACAAAAGACCGGGACGTTTAAATTTCTTTGTTCACTTTGAAAAGAAAAATAACTGCACGGGGGAATTAAGGGGAGAGGCAAGTTTGACATCAGGTAATGTTGCCGTGTATCGTTCAGGGGGTGATTTTTGTGTGCTACAATTCAGATTTACATCCTCCTCAGTCACAATCGCTGAGATGGAAGGTTGTGGATCACATAGGGGAATTGAATGCGTTTTTGAAGGAACTTTCCCTAAAAAGAAAGAGGTGAAAAAGAAAGAGGTAACAAAACAAAGATCAAACTCGAACAAGTAATTTCCGATCATTTATACCTATCCGGGCCTGCAAAATAAACTTTTCCACTTGCCATGTAAAGAAGACATTGACCGATTAATTTTTTGCCTGTATATTCGCACACATTGTGTAAACTTGACACTATGAGTTTTAAAAATTTCAAAGTACCTTACCCTGTTGATCAGCGCTACACCAAACGAGTTGCTTATTTTTCGATGGAGTTTGCCATTCACCAACCGTTGAAGATTTATAGCGGTGGCTTGGGATTTTTATCGGGGTCACACTTACGAAGTGCGTATGAATTGAAACAAAACCTGATCGGCATTGGCATTTTATGGAAATATGGTTATTATGACCAGGCCCGCAACCAGGATCAGACCTTACAGGTCACCTGGATGGAAAAACAATACAGTTTTTTAGAAGATACAGGTCTTAAATTCCAGATAACAGTACATGAGCATCCTGTTTGGGTGAAAGCATTTTACCTGAAACCAGAGACATTCAACACGGCTCCTCTGTTTCTTCTTACGACTGATATTCCAGAGAACGATTACGTTTCTCAAACAATATCGCATCGCTTGTACGATGCAAATGTCGCCACTAAAGTCGCACAATTTATTTTGCTTGGTGTTGGCGGCGCAAAACTGCTGGATGAGATAGGTTTCAAACCGGAAGTCTATCATTTAAATGAGGCACATGCTTTATCGGCCGCTTTCTATCTCTACAAGAAATATAACAATGACATTGAGGAAGTGAGGAAGCGCCTGGTGTTCACAACACATACACCTGAGGAAGCAGGAAATGAAAAACATGATATCCAGCTTTGCCACAAGATGAGTTACTTCTGTGGCCTTACCATTGATGAGGTTAAAAAACTTTACGGTAATCCGGATGATATGTTCAATCATTCCCTGGCTGCCTTGCGATTTGCGAGGCTGGCGAATGGTGTTTCACAGTTGCACGGCAGGGTGTCAAGAGCCATGTGGAGTAAATATGACAAGATTTGTGATATCATCTCGATCACCAACGCGCAGAATTGGAGATACTGGGCCGACGATCAATTGTACGAAGCAAAGGATAAGAACGACAATGTGAGTTTTGATGAACGAAAGCGATTCTTGAAGAAAAGAACTTTCGAAATTGTAGCGGATCAGACAGGAAAACTTTTCGATACAAAAATTTTTACTATCGTTTGGGCACGACGTTTTGCTGGCTATAAACGTGCTGGTTTGATTACGTCTGACGAAGAACGATTTGAAGAACTCCTCAATAACAAGAAATATCCTGTACAAATCATCTGGGCGGGTAAACCTTACCCTGTTGATTATCCTGCTATCACCGAATTCAATAACCTGGTGCATTTAAGCCGGCGATATAAGAATGTTTCAGTTCTCATTGGCTACGAACTTATGCTTTCACGACGATTGAAGCAAGGAGCCGATTGCTGGTTGAACAACCCGCGCGTTCCCCGTGAGGCATCCGGCACTAGTGGAATGACAGCTGCAATGAATGGCGCGGTGAATTTCTCTACGGACGATGGATGGATACCTGAGTTTATTAAAAATGGGGTGAATGGTTTCGTGGTTCCGATGGCTGACTATGCGAACATGACGGTCCATGACCAGGATGATTATGATCTAAACTGCCTTTACGATATTTTAAACCACCAGGTATTGCCTTTGTATTACGACAATCATGAGGCATGGCGCCTGGTTGTCAAGAACGGGATGAAGGATGTGCGTTTCCAATTTGATAGCAACAGGATGGCGAACGAGTATTATGAGTTGCTGTATAAATAGGTACTTCTTAGTGCAATTTGTGGTCCATCGTGTTCTTTGTGCTACATTTTTTGGTCACAAATAACACAAAGTCCCTTCTATAAAAATTCTTTCAGCAGTTGCTCCGCTGTTTTATCTGCGTTGAGGAAGCTTGTCAATTTATTAATCACACCTTCTACCAATGCATCCGGACATGACGCTCCGCTCGTAAGCAGAATTTTCACCGGCTGTTTTCCAGGCAGGTATTCCTTTGTAAGCACTTCTTCCTTTGTATGGAAGTCATAATGCAGAATTTCTTTGGAAGAAATAATTTTTTCTTCACTGCTGATAAAATAGGTGGGCAATTTCTCCTCGCAGAGCT
>AP72_2010_repI_A001DRAFT_1000270_pt1 | contig 11683 bp, 15 predicted proteins | sample AmaPasrepliIA001_FD_9535 | JGI IMG/M metagenome (IMG submission 9535)
TTCCCAAGGCCGGCCGTGGCGGGATCGCTCTCCCCCGCTCACGGTCGGCAGCCTGCGGTCCAGAAGCTGCATTGGGTGTCCCGCCGAGGGGCCTACAGCGCTCGTCTGCTAAACGAGAGAATGTGGGTTCGAGTCCCACCTGGACCGCAAATTCAGCTTAGCAAAGCCCATCCGGATTCCCGCAAGCCCCCTCGGGGGCGAATGGTCACATTCGTTAACCGAATCCAAAATGAAAAAAATGCTTGACATTGTATCCATTGTGACTACACTGCCTGTTTATGAACAAGCTGCCCACCGAGAAACGCACACAAATCCTCTCGCTGCTTTGCGAGGGGTCTTCCATGCGCTCGGTCTCGCGGGTGTGCGATGTATCCATCAACACCGTAACCAAGCTTCTGGTAGACGCTGGGAATGCTGCCGCACGCTTCCACCACGAGAACGTCCGCAACGTCGCGTCAAAAAGCGTTCAGTGCGACGAAATTTGGAGCTTCGCCTACACGAAGAACCGGAACCTAGCGAGCGCCAAGGCAGCGCCTGCGGGTTCGGGCGACGTATGGACGTGGACGGCCATTGATGCCGACTCGAAACTGATCATTACGTGGCACGTCGGCGACCGTCATCACGGCGCCGGCTTAGAGTTCATGCGCGATCTTCGTGCTCGCCTCGCGAACCGCGTGCAACTGACGACGGACGGTCATCGGGCCTATTTGAGCGCGGTCAGGGAAACTGACTTTGACGCCGACTACGCGATGCTGGTCAAAATCTATGGCAACGAAGGTAGTCACCAAGGCCGATATAGCCCGCCGAAGTTGGTCGGAACACAAACGGTCACAATAAGCGGTAATCCTGATCCCGACCAAATAAACACGTCATTTGCGGAGCGGCATAATCTTACAATGAGAATGCAAATGCGCCGTTTTACTCGACTGACCAATGCATTTTCCAAGAAATTCGATAATCATTGCCACGCTCTCGCTCTTTATTTCTTCTGGTACAATTGGATACGCCAGCACAAGGCGCACCGGATGACCCCGGCCATGGCCGCCGGGCTCACCGACAAGCTAATGGAGTTCGCGGATATCGTTCGGCTGATCGATGACGCCGAGTCGGCAAGAATCATCGAAAAACGGCGCGCGATGCTTGAAGTAGTTTAGAATGGCTTTGCGCGCGACCCAGCCGCAAATAGGAAGACAAATCGGGATTGCTTCTAGCTGCACTTTCCCGCAACGAATGGAGAAAATCATGGCAGACGGCGACAGTCCCGGGTTTCGGGACAACCATAATGCTCCCATTATCTACTTCGATACAGCCGCGACCTTCGGCGTGCTCAATGGCGCGGTACAGATTGAATTGGTTGGCCGCACCCTCATTCCGACTGCCGATGGTAACGCGCGCATGGAATTCGTGGTCACCGGGCGCCTTCGATGCAGCCCCACCGCCGCCGAACAGCTGCGCGAGTCGATCAATCGAAGCTTGGATATGCTTACGCGGCCAGGCGCCGGCCCGGAGTCCGCACCGCCGCCCAAGCCGAATTAAATCAATCTGTCTCAGCCTCATTTCAGTGCCTTATTCAAACTGAGACACGACCGGCGCGTTCATCGCAGTTGCCCCTGCGATTCCGCGCGGCTATAGGAGTGGCAGCTTAAACAACCCGAGAGCGCCCCCGGTCAGCACTTTCCCAATCATCTGGCCGATCGCCACCTTGGACTGGTTGAGCGCGGCCGAGCAGCCGATATAGAGCTTCGAGTTCGGCTGAATCTGGTTGATGAACTCACTCGCGCGCTCGGCAGCCACGAAGAAATGCGGGTCGGGCTTCGTGAGCACGTTGCCGGCGTCATCCTTGAGCGGCTGGGTCTGCGAGGTCACGAGGTCCACCCAGGCGGTCCAACAGGGCAGGGTTACATCGTTGCCCGACGCCTTCGCCAACGCCTTGGCATAGGTCACGTCCGCAAGGATTTTCTTGAGGAGGTCATCGGTGAGGTTATCGAACGGGTTGCCGGTCCCGCTATCTGCGTCGTCGCCGTCGTGCCAGATCGTACCGTCGAGCTTTTTGCAGCCATCCACGAACTGCCCGAGCACGCAGCGGGGCGGCTCAGGGGCGGCTTGGCGGGCGCGCTGCTGCGCCCAAACCGGGGTGGCGAGTAGGGCGACAAGGGCGAGGGCGATTAGGCGCATAGCGTGCCTCCTGTGGGCGTTTACGATGCCGGCGGGGTGCGGCCCATCAGGGCGGCGTTCTTGTCGTCGCTGCTCTTGCTCGAGCCGAAGTACCAGGCCACCACGCCCGCGAATCCCACGGTCGAGAGCGCGCCGGCCAGCACCTTGAACACGTCGCCATTCGGGTCCCGGATTGCCAGCAGGAACACCAGAGCGATGAAGGAGACGACCAGCATCAGGGCGATGATGCTGCGGGTATTGATCCGCAGCCACACCCCCGGCAGTTCGGTTTCCTCGGATGGCGGCGGTGCCACGGGGGCGACCGTGTGGGTATCGCTCATGTCCTACCTCAGTGGTTGCATGTAGATGGTGCTGACGCCGACGCGAAGCATGCCGAGCTGGCGCGCGGCTCCGCGGGAGAGGTCGAGTTGCCGGCCGGTCCAGCGGGCGGGTCCGCGGTCGGTCACGCGCACCAGCACCGCTCGAGCGCCGCGGGTGATCCGCAGCCGCGTGCCGCAGGGCAGCGTGCGATGCGCGGCGGTCAACCCGTCAGGGTGGTAGCGCCCGCCGCAGGCCACGCAGCAGCCCTCGTGATACCAGGATGCGCGGACCTCGGCGGCCAAAACCGGTTTACAGGCGTACACCAGCAGGATCAGGCCAATGACGATCGCGAGCGACCAGAAGATGACGCCGCGCTCGCTCACGACCCTGCCCCGCCGCGCATGCCGTGTTTCGTCCGCGTGCCGGATTTGCGGGCCGGCCGCGCGTTCCAGGTTTCCCAATCGCCGTTGGTGCACGTCGAGGTCTGGCGATAGCCGATCCAGCACACCCGGCAGTAATTCGAGCCCCACTTGCCGCGCACCGTCACGCAGCCGGCGATGCGTTCGGCCGCCTGCGCAGGGATGACGACCAGCAGGGCGAGGATCATGGCGACGCGGATCATGGTCGGTAGCCCTTCATCTCGGGAAACTCTTGCTCGATGTAGAAGCGGCAGCGCTCGGCTATCTGGTCGTATTTCGCGCGTACGCATTCCTCGGCGGCTTTGCGAACTTGCGGCAGCGGAGCCGCTTTCATTTCGTAGTGGCAAAGCTTGGAGACGGTGCGAAAGCATGCGTTCACCAGCGCCTTGGACTGCGCATGGCTCTGATGCGGGATCGCCAGCATCGCCAGCGTGGCGATGACCAGATGCGGCATGAGGGGCTGAAAACGCCAGTCCATGGTCAGCTCGATTGCTGGACGAAGGCGCACAGCGGCGCGCTGCCGTTGAACACGCACACATGGCAGGCGCGGTCATGCGATGGCCGCACCTTGTCGCGCGTGAAGGTGAATTGCCGCCACGTCACCGAGTCGTCGCGGTGCTCGGTCAGGGCTTCGCAGGCGACGGGATAACAATCCTTGCCGTTGCAGCACTCGGCCGGATAATCCATGTGCGCCACCGCAGGCGCGGCGAGCAGCAGCGCGGCTAGGGGGATTGCGCGGGCGTAGATGCGTGGCATAGAGTTGCTACTTTCAGGGGAGAACGAAGATGGGCGAGACGAAATGGGTGATCGACAAAGACGCGCCGATGGCATGGGCGCCTCTCGATTTGGATACAGTGCCTATGGACGCTCGGATCACACGCCAGCGCAGCGCGATTTCCCCACAGATGATCGAGGCCGTTACGAACTCGCTACGAAACTTATGCGAACAAGTGGCGCCTTACCTTGCTCAACTGCCGGAAGGCAACGACGTGCGCGTATCGTTCATGCTCAAGAACGAAAGAGATAGTCCGAAAGTCGATATGCGGAGCTTGCGATTTGAGTGCGTTCGGTAGTCATCGCACCCGTCGAGCCCTTAATGCGCCGTAAGCAATCAACGTGCTGACGCCGAAACTGCTGTTAAATTCAAAATAGATTGTTGTGGTTCCGCTTAATGAAAACCGCGCTATAGGAGTAGCCGCCGATGCAAATACCGAGGCGCCAGGAGTATAAGACCCAGGATATTGTTGCGATGCGTATTGACCTTCTACGAAATCATTCCCAGGCGCTGAGGTCGTAGATACTTCTGCATATGTGTAGGCTATCGTCGTGGTTCCATCGCCAATGTAATATGCTATTCCTTGCACATCCCAATCGCCCGCAGTTAGCTGAATTGCCGCTAAGTCAGCAGCAACGCCCGTACTCATTCCGACGCGAATATCTCCCGTCTGTGTTCCTGATTGACTGCCACTGGTATTGATATAAGTTCCCGCAATGGCATTGGCCGATGTGGTTGAAATGTGAAATGTATTGGCGTCGATATAGGTCGCATAATAGGTCGTCCCAGCAGTGATACCGGTCGGAAGCGCTCCCGTGGTGGAAAATTTAATTGCCGTGCAGCTCGTGGTGCTGGCGAATAAAGGATGAGAAGTCCAAGTAATCACGGCCGGAGAGGCAATCGTAATTGTCACAGTGGCTGATCGTGCCGTAGTGGAGCTAAGAAAATTAGCCTTATATTCGCCTACGTCGCCAGCAGTCGCATTGTCGTTCGTTGCAGTACCCAACACTTTAGCAACGTTCGGGTTCGGGTATGTTCCCGAAAGATAGCCGCCCGCAGTGCCGCCTTGCTGCGCCGTTGAAATCGTTCCTGATAATTCAGAAAAAGCTGGCTGTGTAAACGACGGATCGGCCGCCGCACCATTATCACGCAAATAGCGCCCGGCCGTTCCAATGGTCGCGAATGCGAGTGCTGAAGTTCCTTCGCCTAAAAGAACAGCATGCGCGGTCAAAGAAGATGAGCCTGTGCCGCCCCGACTTACTGCTAGCGTGCTAGTCCAGCCGACTGTGATCGAAGTCGCTTTGAGCAGCGCTGTACTTGGCGTACCACCCAAAGTCAGAGTTACATTGGTATCATCGGTTTTAGTAAGAGCCGCGCCGCTTCCCAATTCGCTCGCGGCTATCGTCGCAAATGACGGATCAACACCCGCTCCGTTATCGCGCAAATAATTGCCAGCCGTACTAGGACTGGCCGTGGTCATGCCCGTAGTGCTGCCTTGGCCGATCATGACGCTATTTACGGCGGGGGAGCTTATTCCGGTTCCTCCATACAGCGCTATTTGTGGCAGTCCGGGAGTTCTCCGGCCAAACAGAGTGCCATTCTGCGTCGTATTATCGCTCAAAAAAAGCGTGACATACTCACCGGGACGAATTGAAGAAAATAGTACGGTTGCGTCGTCGTTGAGTCGGATAGCGAAGTTATTGGCTCCTCCATTATGGAGAACAAATTGTTGCCCCAAAAATAATGCCTTGGGGACATTCATGAGCGGGAGAGTTACCCGCAGGCCAGCTCCTGTCGTGCTTACGTCAAGCACCAAGGGCAACGGATTGGTGGCTACATAATTTACGCCTGTCGTAGCTGATAGATACCCCGAACGGTTGAGGGTAGTATTGTAAGAATTTATCTGAGCATAAATGTCTGCCGCCGTGTCGATCCACGTCGCAGACCATGTAGTTCCGCCAGTATCGGCAATCGAGAACGTTGACCCCTGAATATCGTAATGCGTCGTATCGATAACCGTAACGGCCTTGGCTCCCGCGGCACCGGAATTGTTGCCGACGAAATTAACAACCATGCCAGTCTGCATCTGGCCTGTATCGCCACACTGTACGCGAATGAGGCCAGCACCGTTATCAGCGGTCGAAACGACGTTCCCGCCAATTTGCGCGGCACGCCCATCGTTGGCTTGAAGCCATGTAACAAATGACGCGCCGTTGTTCGCGCCGAATGCTCCGGTAGTCGATGAGAATACTTGTGTAGTGGGACTCGTATCGGCCGCCACCCAATATTGGTCAGTAATTTGAACCATTAGATATATTGCCCCCCGTTAGATGTGGTGCCAGCAGCATTTCCAGGAAAGTAATTCGGTCCTGCATGCGTAACGATAACGGCGTTTCCATCAGCTAGGTATCTTTGCCCGGTCGAAGTGGACCAATGTGCCGCCGGAAAAGTCGCGAAAGTCAGCACTTGCGAGCCGCCATCGGCAAAGCAAAAAAGCGGAAAATTCAGCGCCCCGCCCGAAGTGTTGTCGATGACAGGAGAAAACACGCCGGTCGAAATCGTGCTCAGATTCTGCGCGCGCCAGTGCCGCCCGGCGGCCCCACTCACAGAGTAGTTGCTAAAGACTTTGACGAGGCAGGAAACCGCATTGATATGCGTTCCACCGCACGTCCCGAACGTCATCCCCGTGCCAACCTCAAATCCGCCGATGTGGAATGCATCGATGGCATCGCCTGTTACTGACGATAGCGTTCCATTCTGTACTTTGATCGCCGTCGCAATCGGCACGCCGATTGGCGTCGATACGCACGTTCCCGAGGCCAGCGCGATCGAATGGCTATTGAGATCGAGAATAAGCGTTCCGCCCCCGACCAGTGCTGGAATCGCAACCGCCGCCGTCGCATTGTTCTTCTGATTGAGCGTGACGGTCTGACTGCCGAAATCCAGTAACCGACCAAGCGGGGCCGGTGACTGCCATGGAGTTCCATTGCTGCCGTCGCCTGTCGTATCGCTTCCCGCCGCGGTATCGAAATAGAAACTTGTTGCCGTGGTCAGAACGTAGCGCGGCCCTCCGCTCGATGCGCCGACGAATTGTGCATCGTCGCGGAGGAAGGCATTTGATGTGGTCATGGATCAGATAATGCGAAGAATGAAAGGAAGAACCAATGCCGGAGGCATAATAGTGAGAGCAGTTCCAGAACCTCCAGAGGCGGCGCTGCCTTGAGCTGTGATCGATGGCGAGCCTCCGACGCCAATCGAACTTGCCGACATCTGTCTATCAGCGGCGTTTGAATTGTATCCAAGAATACTTCCAGAGAAAGCGCCTAGCGTTTTTCCATTTGGATCGGCAGTATTTCCCGCCGCGCCGTTCGCCTGCAAGGCTACTGATATCGTGCCTATTCCGACCGTAATTCCTGAGTTTGTAAAGTTCACATTAGGCAAATTGGTTTGCAAGATCGTGTGAGTCTGACCTCCGCGAGAGGTTGATTCCAGTATCGTTCCATCCCAATTGCCGCCAGCGACCGTTATTCGGCCCGCATCTGAACCGCCCATATTTCCCAAGCCGAACGGAGCGCGCCCACGGATATCAGGAAGATTGAATGTTGTCGAACCGTCGCCCGTTCCCCATGTCGTGCTGGTTATTCCAAACAATGTCGCATAAGTCGAACGCGATATCGCCTGACCATAAGGCAGTACGAAATTTGAATTAGGCGCTGTCGTCCCGACATACATCATCATCCCGCCAATTGGGATATTGAACGGATTTCCGTAAAAACCCTGCAATATCCATTCGCCGGAATTGCTGGTGTAATACGTCGCCACATAGGGCGTCCCTTGCACGAGCACGCCCGCGCCCAACTCGCCCGCGCTGCCGGGGGCCGAGCGCAACGGCTTGGCGCCGAGGCTATTGACATTGAGCGTGACCGTAGCGCCGTTCGTCGTGTGCGGAGCAAAACCGATCGTCATGCCGGCCGTGAGCGCATCGAATGTTTCAAAGGCCGCGACGGTATATGCAGTTGACGTGCCGGTAGTGGTAATCGAGCCGCTCATATCGTCGCGCCACATGGCCGTTGCGGCCATCAGCGCGCGTGCGGAATCGTTGACTGACGAAGGCGCTTGGCCCTCGGCCCAATTGATCGTAGAGTCAACCGTGGCGTTCGTGGCCGCAGTGCGCGACCAACTCCACAGGCCAGTCTTTGCCATTGATCTACCTTCGCGCCATCGCCATCCGCAGGCGCATCAAGTTCTGATTAGGCGGCAGAATGTCGGGGAGAGGTTCATAAGCACGCGGCGCTGACGGCTGCGAACTAAACACCTTGGCGAGATTAGCCAAGATCGCATCCGTCTCGCCCTGACTTTCATCCGGCAGGGCCGCGACCGCCGCGAGCGGAGCGCCTGCCAGAATGCCCCCAGGGGTTCCGGCAGCGCTCACGCTCTGGCCCGGCGATGGGGCCGCCGAGAGGATGCCTTGCGGAGTTGCGCCGAAGGCTTTCGCTTGTGCGGCGCTCCATTGTTCATCAGAAAGCGGATAGGCTTTGCCGGCCTCGACTTGCGCCATGGCCTTGGCGATCTTTAGACCCTCAGGGCCCTGCAATAGTTCCGGTGTGATCGGCGTATCGGGCGAAAGCCCCGTGGCCTTGGAAACCGATGCGATGTAGGCCGGGGAACTATTTCCTCCCGACCACTTTGTAATAGCATCGGAGAGCGCCATTCCCGCATAGCGATTTGCCAAGAGATCGAAGTGAGCCGCCGCCCCGTTGACCGGATCATCGAACGTGGCTATTTTGTTGCCATCCGCCAAAGTTCCATAGCCGGTTGAGCCGAACTTCGTGGCGCTCGGACCAGGCCACATGGCGCCGGGATTGTTGTAGCGGACGGAAGCAGGGTCCATGCTTCACCTAGAGCGCGTAGGACGGCGAACCATGTGGCATATCTTCCAAATGCTCGTTGTTTTTGGAGTCGTCTCAGCAAACATCTATTGGAAGATCACGCCGAATCCGTACCTCGCCGCGATTATCGGCGGCGTTGTGGCCTACGGATTGACATGGCTTATCGGGCGAGCATGGGAAGCAACCCGCCGGAACCGACTTGCCCCACATCAGGACGCGCAAGGATGGCCGTCATCAACACGGCGATACGGGGATTGAGCGTCGGCGCCGGTAGCGTGCGCGGATAGGCTTGACCGAGCGGCGAATTGCTGGCGATCTGATTGACGACGCGATTAAAAGCCCGGTCGGTTATTGCGTTGCCGGCTTTCTTCATCGCCGCGCCTACGAACGGTGCAGCCAAGCCGAGTGGTCCCGCGAAATGAGCGCCGATGCTGCCCGTCACGAGGCCACCCAAGCCACCGCCGCCGCCAAGAAGATTCCCGGTTGCTCGGACGGCATTGCGCAAGCCCTCGCCTCTTACAATGCGCTCTAGAGCTCCCCGCTCATCGGCCGTGAGGCCCTGATTGCGCAGCAGAACTTGCTTGAGCTGCTGACGTAGCGAATTCTCGTAATTGGCCCCGGAGTTCGCTGCTGCGGCATTGAGATCGGCCCGATAGGCCGCGCGGTCGAGGTCTTGCAACTTGAACGCCGTCGCCGCATTGGCGCGGGCGCTTTGCAGCAGTGGAACGGCTCGAGCAAGATTCCCCTGCTCCGATGCAAGGTCGGCCGGCGCGAGACGTGGCAGGAAATCGTCAATGCCACGGATGACGGTTCGGGCCGCCATCGCATCAGTTCGGACTAGCGGATCAGCGCTGTTGGCCCCGCGACCGATGACGCCGAGTTCCTTGCGATAATTATCGATATCGGCAAGAGACTGCGCTCCCTGCCGGGACGACATTTCATCGAGAATCGCCGTCGTCTTTTGCGCTGTGCGGCCCGTCACGCCCTGATTGACCAGATCGGCCCGGATAGCCCCTGCTTCGCGTTGCAAGGCCGCTGGCGTGACGGCAATGCCGAGGTCGTGCGCAGCAGCATAATCCGCGTTTCGTGCGTTCTGGATATCCTCCAAGGCTGGCGCGGCCTGCTGTGGCGTCCGTCGAAGGGCACCAAGGCCGCCCGCGACAATAGCCGTTCCAGCTCGCGCGTAGGGTTCGGCTGCTGTTCCCTTGGTCAACTGCCCCGCCGTCTCACTGGCGACCGCCGGAAGGGCAACGCGAGTCAATCCGCGGGTCACCAGGCTTTCGGGACCGCCGATGATGGCCGGCAAGAATTGGCCTGCTGTGTCGATATATTCCTCGGCCATATTCTGCGGCTTGCGGAACTCGCCGGTTACGCCCTCGACGCCTTTCTGGATTTCGCCGGAGGTCGGGAATTGCCGCTGGGCGTCCGACAATTCGCGCGCACGGGCAATACGCTCATCCGAAGCCCCGAGCTTGCCGGCGCCCCATAGAACGGCTTCCTGCGCCAGTTTTCCCAAATCGCCCGGAATGCCGGCAAGGCCGATACCGCCCTTGGCGAGGCCGATGCCGCCTTGTTTGGCGAGGCCGGAAGCAGTGACAGGCGCATTTTCATTAAGCAACTTGAGCAATGTAGGATCGGTTACTTCCTGCGGAGCATTCAATTGCGCCAGCAATGCGGGATCAGTGACTTCGATGGGCATTATTGCTGATACCATTTGCCGTTCATTTGGATGTAGGTTTTCCCATTAATCACTCGCGTTGCCGGAGCGTTCGATTGCGGTTGCGGTGCGGTCTGTTGTCCGGTTCCATGCGCCCAATCGGCCACGGCCTCGAATTTCTTGCGGGCGCGGTCGGATTCGGAACGGAACTCGGCAGGCAATGGCCCTCCCGCCATGCCGGTTTTGTAGCCTTCCTCGAGCACCATGCGTTTCGATGCGAGCAGATCATTCAACTGACCGATCACTGCCTTTAATTGTTCTGGCGATTGCGCCGTATTGATGTTCGACTGCCATTCGCGCACATCGCCCTCGGTCACATGGCCGCCGCGATAGGCTTTCGACAATTCATTGGAAACGGCCTGCTTGACCGTGTTGAATTGGTCAACGCGAGGATCGCCCGTGTTTTTGTTGAACCAGTTTTTTACCTGATTTAAGATCGGGAACGACGTATTGTCGAGCTTATCCGCAGCTTTCGTGAGGTCGTCCAAATGGCCGGCAACGGTGCCGATCGCCTGGATTTCCTGAAACTGTTTGCCCGACGTATAGCTTTTTGCAGTCGCTAAGCGCGTCTGATAGGTCTGCTGGGTAAATCCCGGTTCGACCAATGCCGCAAGCGGCAATATCTTTTGCAGATTGCGACCAGAAGCATTGATGTCGCCATGAATAACGGCCTTGATGCCGGCTGCCGTCACTGGATCATTCTTTTCCAGATAGTCTAGTAACTCCTGACCTTGCATTGGCAGACCAGTTGCGGGACTATTTGGAACGCCTTGCAGTCCTACGCCACTGGTTATCGGCTTCCCATCTGACCCAAGATATTGTCCAGTGGTCGGGTTAAACACAAGCGGACGCTGGGCACCAGTAACATCAGTCACTGTGACGTGCTGATACGTCGGCAGCGCCTGCGCGACGAATGCTTTCATCGCCTCGGGATTATTTGCGATCAACATCGCCATGTCAGGCGATACCTTGCCCGAGCGAACTAGCGCTTGAGTCGCTTGCGCGATAGCCTGCTGGCGTTGGTCAAGTTGCCCGGCCGGAATAGCCGCCTGCGCTCCCCTGCCGATGCCCTCGCCCCATGTTCGCGCGCCGCCAAATCCGCCCGCGAGCGCAAGCAACGTGTTTGAATTGTTGCTCAGGCCGCCCATGATGCGATCGAGGACGCTCGGCTGAGCCATCGGCGCGGGACCGCCAGCGGTAGGCGTGGCTCCGGGCGGCGTTTGAGCCTCGCCCGTTCCATAATCCTGACTGGCGCGGGTATAGGGAGCGCCAAGGAACGGAATTTGCGGCGAAGGGAATTGGTTATTCGATCCCAATTCGCCCGGAACGCCAAATAGGGATGCCGGCGGCGGCGTTCCTGCGCCGCCCGACTGTAACTCGCCGGGAACTCCGAATAAGCCCGCGCCGT